>Ga0302319_10000136_pt1 | contig 148111 bp, 119 predicted proteins | sample Bog_T0_2_FD_203319 | JGI IMG/M metagenome (GOLD analysis project Ga0302319, IMG submission 203319) | Peat permafrost microbial communities from Stordalen Mire near Abisko, Sweden - Bog_T0_2 | ecosystem: Environmental > Terrestrial > Soil > Wetlands > Peat | place: Sweden: Abisko, Stordalen...
TAGCAACCGATAGCTGCGGGAGGGTCGGCAAATTCGACGGCTCTTAACCGACAGGTTGTAGGTTCGATTCCTACCGCGTCCACCAAATAAAATTAATCAACCAGGGCGATTCACCGCGGAGTTGATTTCCGACGCTGTGGAAATCAACGGGACCGTGCTTCAATTCGACCTCTCCACTCATCATGCTTGTGGCAGCTCCATTCAGATCGTCGAGAGTGAAGTGATGGATCCCGATTTGCGGTAGTGCTTGCTGCAATGTTACCAACAACCAGTTCGCGAGAGATATCTATTAAGTACGAAGAAGTTCGTTGACAAATACGAAGTGTTTCGTATAGCGTATGAAACATTATGAACAACCCCGGCAAGACGATCCCGCGGCCCACCGAATCCGAACTCGAGCTCTTACGAATTCTGTGGGAGAAACAGCCGGCGACGGTGAGGGATATCTACGACGCCCTCAACCTGGCGCGGCCCTCCGGCTACACCACGGTTCTTAAGCTGCTCCAGATCATGACGACGAAAGGGCTGGTGAAGCGCGATCAGTCCAGCCGGGCCCACCTCTACCGCTGCACCATCAGCCAGGACGCCATGCAGAGCAAGATACTTAAAGACCTGAGTGTCCGTCTCTTCTCCGGATCGGCAGCGCAGCTGGCCCTGCACGCACTTGCCATGGAACCAGCCAGCGATTCCGAGCTCGAGGAGATTCGCGCGCTGCTGAAACGGAAATCGACCGGGAATGGTACCGACGAGAATGCAACACCTCGCACGCGCGAGAGGAAAGGTTAAGCCATGACTCCAACTGTGCAAGCCATCGCCTGGACCCTCATTCACTTCTGCTGGCAGGCCGCGGCAATCGCAGTCGTCTATCGCGCCTTGAGCCTGCTGGCAGCGAGGCGTAGCAGCAACACACGCTATCTGCTGGCTCTCGGCACGCTGCTGCTGATGGTTGCAGTTTCGGTGGCGACGTTCGCATTCGAGATGCGCGCGGGAGCGTCTTCAATGACGGTGCCGGGAACCGTAAACGCATTGGGGACATCCACGTTCCCGCCCGTGACGCCGCATTACAGTACAACACAGCCTTCGGCGCCGACGGCCGCTGCAGCGCAGCCTCGAGCCGCATTGAATCCGTCGATCCTCGGCCTCCCTAATCTGCCCATCTCCGTCTTGCGCTTCATAGACGGTCTCTGGCTCCTCGGAGTTCTCACTCTGGCGCTGCGCAGCCTTGGCGGTTGGTGGCTGATCGGGCGTCTCCGCGCCTCGGCCACGGTCGAAGCTTCGGCAGCAGTGCTGGCGAGCTTCCGCCGCATCTCGGCCGCGCTGGGGCTCCGCCGGCAGGTACTGCTGCGCATTTCGAGCGCGATTGCCGGTCCGGTAACAGTGGGTGCTCTGCGCGCGCTGGTGCTCCTTCCTCTCTCTGCCGCTACGTCGCTCGGCACTGAAGAGCTGGAAGTCGTATTGGCTCACGAACTGGCCCACGTTCGCCGAGCCGACTTCTTCTGGAACCTGGTTCAGACTGTGGCTGAAACGCTGTTCTTCTTCCATCCCGCCGTTTGGTGGCTGGCCGGCCGAATTCGCCAAGAGCGCGAGCTGTGCTGCGACGATCTGGCGCTCACCGTGTGCCCCAACCCAGTCGTGTACGCCAACGCACTATTCGAGTTGGAGCAGCAGCGTTCGCGCCAATTGAACCTCGCCATGGCGCTTGACGGGCACCAGCCAGCAGGAGCTCTGCGCATGCGCATCGCCCGCATCCTTGGCGAGGTGCAAGCTACTTCGGCAAATCGTGGCATACTTTCGCTTGCCGCGGCCGCTTCCGTGCTCGTGGTCTTGTTACTCCCCGTCCCGCGGGTACTTGCTAGTTTGAATTCTGCGCCGCGGCAAGTTCCGACTGCTCTCATTGCGCCTGCCCCCAATCCAAGTCCACGGAGTGTCGCCGCTCAGCCGTCAGGCTCCAATTCGCCCGTGCCTGTTTTGAACGTTGCTTCCAGCGACGGGTCTACCGCAGCGACCCCGATGGTTGCAATGGCCCCGCCGAAGCCGGCGCAGGCCGATGCGGAGAGCAAGTCATCAAAGGGCGACTACATTGACCGCATGAAGGCCGCAGGCTATGACGTCGATCTCGACAAGTTCGTTGCCATGAAAATCCAGGATGTGACACCGGAGTACGCACGCGCCATGTCTCAGCTGGGCTTCGGCAAGCTCTCTGCCGACGACCTCATCACATGCAGGGTACAAAACGTCACCCCTGAATACATTACGAGCTTGAAGCAGAGCGGCCTCGAAGTTCAATCCGTGCACGACGCCATCTCCTACCGCATTTTTGAGGTCACGCCGGAATTCGTCGCCGGCATGAAAGCGGCCGGATTCACAGGCATCTCCTCCAAACAACTTCTCGCCATGCGCGTGCAGGGCGTCACTCCGGAGTACGCCCAGTCGGCCGTGAAGCAATTTCCTGGGGTCACGGCCGAAGACCTGGTCAAGACGCGCATCTTCAACATCAACGCGGCTTTCATCGCTTCGGCCAAACGGCACGGCTTTGCCGATCTCACACTCGACAAGCTGATCAAGCTGCGGATCTCCGGCATTCTCGACGACGAAGATTCCAAGTAATCCCGCAGGCAAGCGAAACAAAACAGCCCAAAGCGCTGATTAGGGCGCCACTTGATCAACCCGCCTGCATTTGGGCGCGGGAAGGGAAGCCGCACCATTTTGGAGGCCATTGAAGGAGATCCCGATGAGAAGATTCTGGTGTTTGTTTTCATTTATCGCCATAGCTATCGCGATCCTCGCAGTGCAGGCCGCGGCTTCTGAAGCCGTGAAACGCAACTGCTATGTCGGCCCAGGCAACAAATCGGACACGTTTCGCCTGCGGACCGATGACGGTGACTGCCATGGGAACAGAAACTGCGGCAACAACATGAGCGACCTGCCTTCAGGCCGATTCATGGGCATCACCGTCGCCGACTTTGCCAACCAGGGCGCGCATCTGACTGCTACGCTTGCCAGCGAGGCCGGAACATTCACCTGCACCGGGACCATCCGGGATGGAGAGTTGAATGGCACCACTGCATTCACTTCCAACCCTGCGTTTGTAACGCGGATGGAGAAGATGGGATTCACCGGCTACGATGAACAGAAGCTGTTTGCTTATACGCTCTTCGATGTGCGAGTCGATTGGGTGGAGTCGATGCAGCGACTGGGCATTCACGGAATGAACTCCGACAACCTGATTGCAATGCGCATTTTTCACGTCGACCCGACCTTCGTGAACGGCCTGACCGCTCTCGGCTACGCAGTGCCTGACGCGGATAAGCTCGTCGGCCTCAGCGTGCAGGGTGTGAATGCTGACGAGGTACGGCAGATTCGCTCCCTCGGCTACCAGCCAACTCTCGATCAGCTGGTCCAGATCCGCATCTTCAAGATCACTCCCGACTTCATTCAGCGCATGCAGGCCCGCGGCCTGAAAGACCTGACCATCGAAAAGCTGGTCCAGATCCGCATCTTCAAGCTTGCCGACTAAACCCGATATTCCAGCATGCTCCCGCCATCTTCGACGCCGGCCGGGAAGCTGGTTGATGAAATTCGACCGCGTTCGATCTTCATGGGTTCCGCCGCTGCAATTTCTACCGGCCTCTATGTCACGTTGCGAGCATCCAGGCTCAGATTGCTCTGGCCCTGGTCTGGTGCGCATCTTTTTTCTTGCGGACGGCAAGGAATAGCTGCAACGTCTTGCGCAGATGAGGACACATGAAATCGCAGGTCGATTTCATGCATGATTGCGGGGCAACCTCTAATTTGACTGCATTTTCGCCGGGAATTCCGATGGCGAATTGCGCTTTGGAGTCAAGTCCCCTGATCGGTGACTAAACTCGCTCTCTGCCCTCAGTGTCTCCGAAGTAATGGCTTCCTTTTCGGCCTCTTCCGGCTGGGAGCACCTGCGAAACATTTCTGCTAATTCAGTGTGGTACGAAGCATCCATCGGGTTAATCCGAATTGCGGCTTCCATGGTAGCGATTGCGGCATTCGACAAGCCTAGCTCAGCCTGCAGTTGTGCCAACCGTTGGAAGGCTTCTCCATCGAGTGATCCGGGCTGCGCGAGCTCCAAATAAAGATCCAGAGCTTCGGTCTTTTTGCCGAGCGCAAGGTCAACCTGAGCCAGCGCTTTCATCGCATCCCTGCTGTCCGGATTCAATCGCAACTCGGCATGCAATTCGATCGCCGACTGAGCGTAATCCCGTAGTTTGGCATAAACGACTCCCAGCAGATAGTGAATCTGTGGCGCTTCGGGGTTAGCGGCCTCAAGAGCGTTCAAACGTTCACGGCCATGGCTTGGGTCTTCGGTCATTGCCAGAGATCCTGCCCATGCGATGGCGATTGGCGATCCGGTCTCCTGCTTCGCTTCAAATGGACGCAGCACATCCAGCACTCTCGCGAAGTCGTGGACCATGAAGAGGCTCAGGCCAAGCATCGCACGCGTCTTTTCATTCTCGGGATGTGCGCCAAGAAAGCGGCTGAGAGGTGTTACAGCCTTGTTATAGTTCTTTGCGGCAACTGCGGCACGTCCCCAATTCTCATCGATTCCGTCGAGGGCTGGATTCCATGTAGCGGCCTGTTCAAAGTAACGAGAGGCACTTGCAAAGTCCCGCTTATTCGCCGCATTGACAGCGAGATTGTCGTAACTGCTCGCAATCACCGGAGCAGCCTGCTTCTCAAATACCTTCAACGCAACTAATTGTGTTGGATTCGCCAAATGGGTCTTTTCAAGTGGCAACTGCAGCATGACTCTCCCTGCTAACCTCGATTGCACCTGTTGCTCTTTCAGGTAAAGGAGATTGCGCGAGATATCCAGTTCCTGGTGTCCTTCAGCAGTATTGCCGCTCTCCGTCAGAAGTCTACCCAGCCAGAAATGCGCCTGCTCCACTTCATAACCATTATTTGAAGGATCCAGCGTCAAAGCAATTGCCTTGCGAAACGCATGCTCTGCGTCAGCATCCTTTTTCATATCTCGATAGAGCTGTCCCAGCGTAAGGTAGACGGCCGCACTTTGAGGGGTCGCTTCCGCGGCACGCTTCAAGTCGACCTCGGCCTCAGTATCCAGATGCCTGCTCATCAGAATGCGGCCAAGCGGCATGTACACCAGAGAATCCGCCGGGTCTATCTCGAGTTCCTTGCGAAACTCCGCTTCTGCTCTTTTGAATCCGGGCTCACCCAACTGCATCATGTAAGTCGCGCCCAGGGAGTAGTGCGCGCCTTTGAAGCGAACGTCAATAGCGAGGGCCTTGTTGAACTCTTCAACCGCCGCATCAAAGAACTTTGCGCCGCCGTAGAGCGAGCCGAGCTGCATGTACAAAGAGGCAGTATCGCCGAACTTTCGCGGCATTTCATCAATGATTTTTGCGGCGTTTGACCTATCTCCCAGAACAAGGTAAGCAGAGCTCAAATTGGAGAAGGAGTTGATATCGGGATGCATGCCTGCGGCGAGTTTAAAGTGCTCCAGAGCCTCCTGATGTTTCCCCAATTCCAGCTCGGCCTGGGCAAGTTCATCAACTGCTTTCGCGTCGGGCGCTTGCCCATTGTGCCGACGGGAATCCAGGACCGACGAAGTCAGCGATTCAGCTCTTGTCCAATCAAAAGCGTCAAGCGCAGCGGCGGCAAAATCCATCTCAACATCCAGGTCGTCCGGATGGAGCCTTAGCGCCTCTTCATAAAGGGGCGCAGCGTGTGCGTAGTCCCCAAGGTTGGCGCGTCCGTTGGCAATCTTATGCAGAACCATGCCAAGGTACAGCTCATACTCCGAGTCTGCTTGAGCGGTCTTTCCAGAGTGCTGAAATCGGAATGCTTCCTCATAGTGCTCCCGCATTGCCGATTGAGAAGAGCCAGCAGTGTCAGATTGCAATCCCTGTGCAGTGGCAAACAAGTGGATCCCAAGAACCGCGGGAAACAAAGCTGCCAATGCCAAGAGCCGCGAACCGATCTGAATACCTCCGGAGTTGGCGAATTTGCTCGATACCGGGCTCATTTCGGCACTCCCATTACTCCCAGTTTTGACAGCTTGCGACCATTGATCTGTTCTTGCGTGGACACAGGGCAGAAGAACAGAAGCGCTATCTCGGCATTTTCGAAATCCGACCGTTTCGGAAAACGGAAATACTCCCGAGTGGATTCAACAGCTCAACCATTAAATTCGAGGCGCCGGACTGTGGCTCATTCTGCATACTCCGCCACCAGGTAGGCTTCGCACAATGGCCTTTAGATTGGCTCCGAAATCCAACTTCCGGATGACAACGAAACTACGGGACACGGCGAAACCTCCAGTTCGAACCCTGGATCGCCGACTGCACGCGCAACCTGAATGCTGTGCTCGTTTGTTGTGTCATTCAATGGGATGAGAGAGCAGTCGTCCAACAGACCGAAGACAGGTCGTTGCTGGTGAGAGACAATCTCGTTCTGTGGGTACTTCCCCCAACTGTGAGGTCATCTTTTGATTAGTTCTTCTCCGTTTCCGGCCATCCGGCGGGTGAGTTTCGCCGTAGCGCTCCTCGCGATCGCCCCAGGCTGCCCGCAGGCTTTTTCGCAGGCGTCTTCGCCGTCCCAAGTCCCGCTTTATGGTGGCAGTGCACCTTCCAGTCTTCCTCAGCAGCAGAGCGGCTCGGCGACAGGCGGCGTATTTGCCCCCGTGCTCGACGCGGAGAAGCGGCCCATTACAGCGGGCGGATTTGTGAAGACCGGCCCGATTGTTTTTCAGGACATCTCCGAAAAGGCGGGCCTGACAGGCTGGAAGCACAAAATGGGAACTCCGGAGAAACCGTACATCCTTGAGACGATTGGCTCAGGCGTTGCCCTATTGGACTACGATCACGATGGCTGGCTTGACATCTATATCGTCAACGGATCGACGTACGACGCACTGGATGGAAAGGCTGAACCACCCCACGCCGCACTCTTCCACAACAATCACGATGGCACATTCACCAATGTGGCCGAGGTGGCCGGCGTGACCAACGACCGCTGGGGATTCGGTGTTGCTGTTGGTGATTTTGACAATGATGGCTGGCCCGACCTCTATGTGGCGAACTATGGCAAGAACCGGCTCTACCACAACAATCACGACGGGACTTTTACCGACGTTGCCGAGACGGCCGGTGTAACGCTGGGCAATTGGTCAACCGGTCCGAGCTTTGGCGACTACGACGGAGATGGGCGGCTGGATATCTTTGTTCCCGGGTACGTTCATTGGGACATGAACCATTTGCCGGCCAGTGGATCAAAGGCAGTGGGATTTGCGAACTGCCAGTTTCGCGGCGCCGCGACAATGTGCGGCCCCCGCGGTTTGCCAGGAGAGCCGGACCACCTGTTCCACAACAACGGCGATGGGACCTTTACCGATGTGAGTGAAAAAGCAGGTGTCAGCGACAAGCGCCGCTATTACGGCTTCTCATCCACTTTTGTTGATATCAACGACGACGGGAAAGTGGACCTGCTGGTGACCGACGACTCTTCGCCCAACTATCTCTATATGAATAACGGCGACGGTACTTTTCAGGACGCAAGCTTCTATTCCGGGTTCGCGCTCAACCAGGATGCACGGGAAACGGCATCCATGGGGCTGGCTGTTGGGGACTACAAAAACAATGGCCGACTCGATCTCTACACCACTACTTTCTCCGACGACTACAAGACGCTCTATCGGAACGATGGAGGCGGCAATTTTGTAGATATCACACCGCAGATGGGGATCGCTGAAGCAACCTACCCCTTCTTGAGTTGGGGGACGGCGTTCTTCGATTACGACAACGATGGATGGAAAGATCTGATGTTCGTCAGCGGCCATGTTTATCCCCAGGTGGACAAGCATGACTGGGGCACTTCATTTGCCGAGCGCCCGCTGCTATTTCACAACCTGGATCACGGGAGAAAGTTTGAGGTGATGCCAGCAGTGGAAGGAACCGGCCTGGCCGATGTGATTCCGGCCCGCGGAGCGGCCTTTGGCGATTTATTCAACGACGGAAAAATCGACGTGGTCATCAACTGCCTGGATCACACGCCAGTGCTGCTGCGCAATGTCAACGACGATCACAACCACTGGGTAGGGCTCTTGTTGACTGGTACTGGAAAGAGCCCAAAGGATGCAATCGGCGCCACGGTGTACATGACAGCCGGTGGGCAACGCCAGCGGGGAGATGTCACAAGCGGCGGAAGCTTCGAGTCGTCCAACGATTTTCGCGTGCATTTTGGTTTGGGTGAGTCGGCGGCTGTAGACAAGGTCGAGATTCACTGGCCGGACGGGGTCAAAGAAACCTTCAACCTGCCCAGCGTTGATCGTTATTTTGCAATTGAAGAAGGCAAAGGGCTGGTTGCCAGCGTTTACGATTCGATCGCCGAGGATCGCGCAGCGGCTTCCCCCGCGCATGCAGGCAAGTAACTCAGCCAGCAACACGACAACAGATCAAGGCGAATTTGCGAGGCATCTCCTCGCAAATTTGCCTGGAGCATCCATGGCAAGAATTGCAAGTATATTGATTGTCAGCGCGGGGCTGACTCTGCAAGGTAGCATGGCCGCGCTGGCTGCAGCCCAACAGGCTCAGACACAGGCGGCCAACATATCGGCCCAGAGTGTGAGTCCGGCTCCGCCACCGCCGCCCAAGTACACGCCTCCCGCCAAGGGTTCGCCACCCGTTGTGGATACCCCGGAACAGCGCGAAGCCATTGCGAAATGGAAGGAGAGGGCCGAGCAGAAGTTGGCAGCCGAGCGCCAGGCATACAACGACAAAGTCGCTCCGTCGTACGACTTTCATTACGGAAAGAAGAATCCGTACACTCCCGGCAACGTTCAAGTTGTGGGCGACGGATTTCTAAATCCTGGCGCATTTCCGACTGCGGAGTACTGCGGCACCTGCCACCAGGAAGCCTACAGCCAATGGCGCCAGGCACTGCATTCCAACGCCTTCCGCACACCGTTCTATCGCACCAGCGTCAATATTCTCATTCGCGACAAGGAGCGCGGGATAGCTTTCTCGCGCCACTGTGACAGCTGCCACAATCCCATTGGCGTGCTTGGCGCGGCGCTGACGGCGGACTCGAAAGTGGATCGCAGCCGGTTCGATCCCGACGGGCTCACCTGCACCACGTGCCACTCAGTTGTGAGTCTCGATTCAACGAACGGCAACGCAAGCGTGAAGATGGGCGTGCCTTCGGTGATCGTCGACGAGAACGGCGATCGTATCCCTGGGATGGTTCCCTTCGACATGATTCTGAGGCATCCGGAGCGGCATTCGAAGGCAGTCATGCACGACTTTCTGCGCACTCCGGAATTCTGCGCGGCGTGCCACAAGGCCAACCTGCCGAGCCCTCTGAACGACTACAAATTCATTCGCGCTTTCACGGCCTACGATGAGTGGCAACAGTCTAAGTTCTCCCAGCGCAATCCACTCACGTTCTATACCGCGGACTTTACCACCTGCCAGGGTTGCCACATGAAGCGCAACCCCAACGCGCTGCCAGACTATGGGGCCAAGAGTGGCACGTTCGCATCGCACCGCTGGCTGGCGGGCAACACCGCTGTTCCGTTCTATTACGGCTTTGACGAGCAGCTCAGCAAGACCATTGATTTCCTGCGAGCGGGCAATTACCTCAACGTGGACATCTTCGCTCTCAAGAAAGCGGATAGCGACAAATTGATCGCACCGTTAGGCTCGGTTCCGTATCAACTCGCACCCAGCGAAACGGTCGATGCCTATGTTGTTATCCAAAACAAGAATATTGGGCACTCGCTGATTCCCGAGGTCCGCGATCTCTATGAAGCCTGGGTGGAGTTCACAGTTAAGGATTCCGCAGGCACCGAGATTTATCACAGCGGATTCTTGAAGCCGGATGGAATGCTGGACCCACGCGCGCACAGCTTCACCAACCGTCCGGTGACCGACCAAGGCGAGTTTGTCGACAACCACAAAGTGTGGACCATCCATTCCGTCGCGTACGACAACAGTGTGCAGGCAGGCCGCTCAGTGCTGGTGCGATACGAGTTCCGCATGCCGGCCGATGCCAATGGCGCGGTGACGGTCACAGCGAAAGTGAACTACCGCCATCTTCGCCAGAGCTACCTGAACAATATCTTTGGCAAGGATCACCCGGCTTATCCGGTGGTTGAAATTGCCTCGCGAACGCGGGTGATGAAAGTCGGCGATAACGCGCCGGAATCGCCCGAACCCAACGACAATCAGGATTGGATGCGCTGGAATAATCTAGGCATCGCGTTGCTTGACCAGTTCCAGTACAAGGAATCGATTCAGGCATTCACCGAAGTGATCAAGCTGCGGCCAACCTATGCAGATGCCTACACCAACGTGGGCCTGACCGAAATTGTCTGGGAGAAGTACGACTCGGCGCGCACGGCCATTCGCAAAGCGCTTTCAATTGACCCGAACAGTGCACGCGCGACCTATTACGACGGCCTGCTGCAACGGCGGTTGGGCAATACTGAAAGGGAAATTGCAGACTTCAGCAAAGTGGTAGAGATGTTTCCGCAATCGCGAGATGCACGGCGGGAACTCGGTATCACCTATTATCAGCAGAACAGCAATAGCGCGGCGGTGGAACAGTTTGAGGCTCTACAGAAGATTGATCCAGACGATCTGACTGCCCACTACAATCTGTCCATTCTCTACCGCCGCATTGGCAAGCTTAAAGAGGCGGCGGAACAGCAGGCAATGTTTGTAGATAAGAAAGTCGACCCGGGAGCACCGACATACGGGTTGAACTTCCTTCGTCTGCATCCCGAGATCTCTACTGAGAGCATTCCCTGGCACATTCACAGCGATCTCGAGAGGAGCAGCGGAGGTCCTCAAAATGGCAAGTAAAGCAAATCGGAATCAGTGGTATTCGCGCGGTTCAAGATGGGTCCAGCTGGGCATTTGCTTCTTTGGCATCCCGGCTGGTGCAATGGCGGCGAACAATTGCGCCTGGATAAATGAGACCACAGCGTCGTCCCTGCTGGGAGGCGATGCTGTTGGTCAGGTATCTGCAGCCGATGCCGGACAAACAACCGTCTGCACGTTTACGCAAACGGGCACGGATGTTGTGCGCACACTTCGGGTGACAGTGGAAATCGCCGCCGATCCGCATGCTCGCGTTGGCGCACTCGCTCAAAGTTGCGGAGCCGATTCCGCTCCATTGAAGGCCATAGGGAATGAGGCGCTCACCTGCTCGGCAGATGATCGTAAGGGAGGGCCCAGCGAAAGGCTGGTTGGGCGAGTCCGGGATCAAGTGTTCACGATTACAATTGCCAGCACGCTCAAGAAGGATTCCGCGCTTACCCGGGATTCCCTTCACGCAAAGATCTATTTGGCGGCCGAGCAAGTCGCAGGAAACCTCTTTTAAGAGTGAATTGCCAACTGACTGGATCAGGGCGTTTTCACGCACACCATGGGATTCACGTGTGCGGACAGAAAGGATAAGACAGAGCGGGCCGAATCACTTATGGTTCGCGTCATTCTCTTCATGGCGCATCTTGAGCTGCTGAGCAATGGCTCTTTCCCGCCGACCCTCTTCGGAGCGGTTGAGTTCGAAATAGGCATTGGCAAGCTCCCAGTGCGCTTCCATCCAGTTGGGTTCCGCTTTTATCAGATCTTCAAGGGTTGCAGCGGCTTCGGCATTTCGGCCTGTAGCTTCGTCCAGCTTTGCAAATTCCAGCCGGGCAATCGGAAGACGAGGCTGCAGTTCGAGAGCGAGTTCGAGAAGGGGCCGTGCGTTTGCAAAGTCCCTTTCCTTCAGCCGAATCGCGCCCAGGTCGAGGTTCGCGTTCAAGTCTCGAGGATTGGCCCGCAGCGCTGTCTGGAACGCTGAGGTAGCCGCGCTCATATCGCCAAGCGCATAGCGTGCCTGCCCAGCCATGCTTGGCAGCCCGGGAATCGATGGATCGAGACGCATGGCTTCATCCAGATCGACGCGAGCATCGCTCATTTCCTGGCGGTGCAGCAGCGATGCTCCTGCGACCACGTACGCGTCTGCGCGATGGGTGGCGTGCGCTACCTTTTCCATGCGCGGCACTCCCTCTTTCTCTTTGCCGGATTGGATCATGCTAAAGGCAAGAATGTATTCCAGCTCCATGTTGTTTTCATGACCGGGTTCGATTGGAGTCAACAGACTCACGACTTCCGCATCTCTTCCCAATTTGACGTAAATATAGCTGAGCATCAATGTCGCAGGGACGTCGAGGGGCAACGCGGCGTGAAGCTTTTCGAGCTGCTCTCTGGCTTGCTGGAGATCGCCCTTTTTGAAGTAGCCCATGCCAAGGTTCATGCGCACATCGGCTCTGTTTGGAGCCTCGGCAAGTGCGCGTGTGTCTTCGTCGATGGCTGCGTCAAGCTGGCCTGTCGCGGCAAGGGCAACGCCAAGGCCCGCATGAGCTTCTACCAATCCCGGTTTGATTGCCAGCGCCTTGCGAAAGTCCTCAATAGCGGCGCGATTGTCGCCAGCCCGTTGTGCGGCAACGCCGGCGCGCACTAGTTGCTCCGGATTGACCGCCAAGGGCCGTGCTGGTGACTGACTGGCCGCAGCCTGCACGGCTCCAACAAACAGAAGAAGAAATTTGGAATGAATCGCTAATCTGCTTTTCTTGTCATAGGACGGCGGCGCCGCACCGGATGACTGCAACTTGTGTAGCGCGTGTACCAGCGGATATGCAGAAGGTTGGTACGAAGCTACGGATGCTCTTTTCCCGATCAATTTGCGACCTCGAATCTCAAACTAAGGGTGCCCGGTTTGCTTATGAATCTTATGGGAAAAGTTCGTCTTACTTTCGGATGGGTGTGCAACCATCTTTCTGAAGAATAGGCATCTGTACTCTGTAGTATAAGGCAACCGCTAATGAGCCTGTTGAGCGGCTGGATCCTGGGCGAGTCGATCGTTGAGTTTATGAGCTTGCGCATTCGATGGGTCGAGTCGCAGGGCCATCGCCACTGCTTTGCGCGCTTCCGGAAATCGAGACTCCACCGCGAGTTCCGCGGATAGGTTGATCCATGCGTCCACCCATACCGGCTCAGCTCTTACCGCCTGCTCGTAGTGCTCCACTGCTCCAGCGGCATCGCCGTTGCGCGCCAGCAGGTATCCCAGCTGCTTTTGGGCAATCGCAAATGAGGGATCGATCTTGACGGCTACCTCTAGCTCGCTGCGCTCTGATTCGAGGTCTCCAACCTGATGAAGTGCGACGGATAGCTTGTACCTGAATCTGGCGTTGCCAGGCGCATTGTCGCATGCCTGACGATAGTCCACGATGGCTTGCTGATGTTTTCCTTGTGACCATTCTGTGTCAGCCCTTAGAGCATCCTGCTGCCCCTCGAGATTACCTTCCCCGGCCTTACGCATTTCCTGATATTGCTGGAGCTCCGCCGCAGCTCTTTCGGTCTCTCCGAGACCGTGCAGCGCTAACGAAAGTTCGTAATGCAGTTTCATGTCGGAGTATCCCAGTGCGGCTGCTTTTTCAAGGTTCTCATCTGCCTCCTTCCACTCATGCATGGCAACGAGCGTGATGCCAAGATGAAAGCGTGAGTAGAAGAAGTCCGGCTCGAGAGCCACGGATTCCAGCAAATGCTCTTTAGAGTTTTCAAGATCTCCCGAAGCACGATCCAGTATTCCATTCAGGTAGAGGATCTGCCAATCGTGCGGTTCTCGAGCAAGGAGCTTCAGGCCCAGTGGACGGGCAAGGCTTGTATGCTCGGTCAGCACCAGGATGCGCAGGTATTGCAGCTCTGCCTCGCGGCTTCCAGGATGGTGCTCGACCATGAATTTCCACAGCTTAACGGCTTCAAGGTAGGATTCCTTCTTGACCAGTACAGCCGATTCCGCATGGGCCAAAGCGAGAGAGTTTGGGGACAGCTTCATTGCTTCCAGCAGAACGTCTCCAGCCACGTCGTAGGAGTCGAGTGCTTCGAGCGCATCTACAAGAGTGACGGTGAAGGATTCGGTCCTTGGAGCATTCCGCAGCAAGCTCACCACGTCGATATAGTCCTTGCGAGAAAGCAAGGATCTGCTGAGTCCGTCCAGCGCGATTTCAGAATGGGGATCGATTGCCAGTGCCTTGCGCCACTGTTCGTCGGCTTCGGTCAGATGTGCTGATTGATTGTAGAGCGTAGCGAGGAGGAGGTGGGGCTTGATGGCATCCGGTTGCAAACGGACGGCTTCCAGGACTGCAGAAACTGCATTCTCTGGACTCCCCGCTCCTGCAAGTGCGAGACCTTCAAGGTAGTGAAGCTGAGCAGATTGTGGATCCACTTTCTGGGCATCACGAAAAGTCTGGGCGGCGCAGGCGAATTGCTGATTGCTCGCAAACCAATTACCCAACTGTACAGCAGCCTCCGTCGCTGGTTGCGCATGAAGCCTGGCTATAAGCGATTGCGGCCCAGTGCAGTCGGCTGCAGCCTTGCTGCCAAGGCAGGAGGCCAATAAGATTGAACCCATGGCCAATTTCCACTGAAGGCTAGTTTGCATGTTCATAGGCATCCGACGCGTAAGCAACTGGCGAATTGCGAGGCGTTGCTCGTGCTGAGTTGTGGGAAGGCTTCAGCTCCCAATACGGAACGCAACCGAATTGGAAACCTTATCCCAGCCGGGAGGCCTTTTTGCATAGAATTCGAAAGGAGTCCACTCATCGACGTCTAAATGCCTCCATTCCCTGCGGATTGAAGATCGCTGCGAGATTGGGAACCCCATTCAATTGACCCGCTTCTGAGGTCGGCAATGATACCTTGAATCCAGTTGAGTTCGCATTTCAGAAGCGCTGCCTGATAATCGACGCTTAACAGCGAGAATCGCCTCGACTCTCCCGTCTCGAGCATTTCAGCGTCCAGCCTGATGAGTTCGTTGCGTACCGCATCGGCCCTGAATTCGAACTGCCTTCTCGCATCCTCCGCCGGCAGTACATACAGCAATGAGAACACCGCGGGGAATTTCGGGAAATCTGCGCTGAGGTTGACGAGCATTTTTGGAAGCATCGCCACAGCAACCTCACGTCCGCGATCGGTGATCGCATAAACTACCCGGTCCATGCGGCTCGCATCCTGCGCTGTCTGCTTCACTTCAATCAAGCCCAGGCGTAGCAACCGCTCCAGGGCATGATAGACACCTGCGCGCTGGCTGACATTGACGACGCTGTCAATACCTCGTTGCCGGATCAACCTCTGGATGCGGTAGGCGTGATGAGGCTCCTCAAAAAGAATACCCAGGAGGATTACGCCTAAGAGGGAACGATGTGACTCAGTCTTCATGGAATCGTATGGCCTCGTCACAGAGCTGAACTCGGGCGCGATGATTGTTGTTTCTCAGGCAGGTCTTCGTGTGCGTTGACACTGCGAAACCCCTGAGGCGTTAGGAAGAATGCCTTCTGCGATTCGCGTCTTCCGGGAGCGCCTGGTCATGCGATCAAGTGCTCATGGCAAAATCTTCGGAGAACAATCCAGGAAAAAATGGAGGTTCGCGAATGCAGGGCTCCTGCACCCACTGTCTTCCTCTTCGAACCGAATTACAGCGCTTGCAGGAGAGGTCAAGAGATGCGACCAAGCCAAGGGAGAGGTTCCCACAAAGGAACGAATCCGAGAGTAAGACGTTCGGATTGGGTGTTTTCTCCCGCGATGCCGGAGAAGGCTTCGGGGAAAGTAAAGACGAGGAGATGAAGGGGAACTGAATTCGCCAAGCAATGACCTCAGCATTCGCGTGTTCACTAACTCTCTGATTCTCGCGGCTCGATGTCCGAATGTCTTCCAACTTTGAGATGAGCGGAGGGTAAACTATTTGGATGACAGTTTGGACAAAAACCGCGGCCGAACGCACCTGCGTTAACAGCCCAAAGAGCCGATTGATCGCAATTGCCGCATTCTGAACATTCGTTTCGCGGGTGGAATGCATCATCGATACGGCCTTGTTGCCTGAATTGCTGCTCCCAGTGTCTCTGTTCAGAAACGGGGGATGGCCGACGGACAAGGTGCGTCCAATATTCAGGCACTCCACGATTTGCGTTGATCTTATTTTCGTCTGCTGTCACCGCACTACCGGTGCATAGTCAAGAGCTATTGCCAAGACCTGCGCCAAGCCGATGAACAATGCTCATTGTGGCTGACGAATAGCGTTTCGGTGAGGGGCAAAAGTGAATTGACATTGGAAAAACATTTTCTTGACATTCGGCCCCAGACAAGATGCTAACTCTTGTAAGTGACGCAATAGCTGATGGATAAGAAGGGTTGCAGGATAGAACGATCTGTGGCACATGCCTGAGAAAAGTTAACAGGTCGGGTGGAAGGGCGCACTGTCTGTGGTCAACGACGTGATACAACAGGTGAATTCAGAAGGCGCGGAGGTCTGCACTTTGCGCCGCCCGCAAGACGCGCTGCTGTGCGATATGGAACTCACGCATAGAGGTACCTACTACCCACTTGGATATCCTGTCGAGTTCATCACGAATAACATGGATGTTTTGCAAGCGGCAAAGGAGAGCTTTGGCCACGGGCGACTGTCTCGAAGCAGCGAATTGCTTCAGATTCGGGTTGGAGTCAGCAGCTCAGGTGGGGGTGAGTGCCCTCCGGAGCCGGCCAGGCGCGAATACAACCATCTGTATTCGCTGGTTGCGGATGTCAATAACCAGACTCTGCTCGACCTGAGATCCGGCATCAACTTTACCTGGGTGACAAGCGCGGCGGTGAATAACAGGATCTACTTCCGATATAACTTTCTCGAAAAAGCCGTTTACTTGTTGCTCGGTGCATCGGTGGTAACAGACCTGCATGCCGCCTGTGTGAGCAAGAACCAGAAGGGTTTTCTGATTACCGGTGATTCCGGGGCCGGCAAATCGACACTCGCCTATGCATGTGCGCGTGCCGGATGGACCTATACCTCGGACGACACAAGTTATCTCATCAATGAATCCGAGGTCCTCCGCGTCATAGGGCACTCTCACCGCGCCCGCTTCCGACCATCGGCAAAAGAAATGTTCCCGGAGCTGAGATGCTTTGGGCAGACGCCGCGTCTCGAGGGCAAGCCCTCGATTGAGGTTGCCATTTCGGACCTTCCGGTCGAGAAAACGTCGCCCGAGGCAACTGTAGATTTTATCGTCTATTTGAACCGAACTTCATCGGCGGAGGGAAGACTCACTCGCCTTCCGAATGGAACCGCCACGATGCGCGCCTGCCGTGAGCTCTACTCTGCCGGAGAGATTCGGGCGAAACACGAGAGGATTCTGCAGACTCTCTCTGAGGTGCCGACGTACGAACTTCAGTATTGCGACCTCGACCAAGGCATCCTCGCCCTTGAACGGTTATCGCGTGGTCAATGAGACATTTGCGAAGCCATCCGTTTCACGGTTATGGTCCGCTATTGAAGCACGCTGTAAAGTGGCCGCATGCTCCGCAAGTGCTTCTTCGATCACATCGGCGGCTCGCTGCAACCCGCGGAGAGAGTGAAGTTGCGCTTGCATCTTCACCGCAGCGTTTCGATAGGTAGGATCATTCAAAACCTTTGTCACAGCGCGATGAATCTTGCTGGATGAAAGCCGCATGACTGGAAGCACCTCAGCGATTCCCAGGCGCGCCAACCGAACTGCGACTGCCGGCTGATCATGCGCGAGCGGAATGGCAACCATTGGTTTTCCCTCCATCAGCGTTTCAAACACTGTGTTTGGCCCGCCATGCGTGATGACAATTGTCGCAAGCTTCAGAAGCTCGACCTGAGGGGCAAGCTTCGTCACCAGTGGATTGCCTGGCAAATCACTGAACATCTCCGGATCGAACCGGCCACCCAGGGAGATCACTAACTGAAGGTGAAGATCCTTGCAGGCCTCTGCGACCAGGCGAAACACGAATACCTGCACATTACGCGTCGTGCCCAGAGATGTGTAGATGATGGGCCTGCCATCGAGCCGACTCCACGGAAAGTCGATGTGCGGCCTTGCGGCTGAATTCGAGAACGGCCCGGTGTAGTGAAAGTTGGCGGGGAGGCTGGAGCGTGGCAAGTCGAGACACGCTGGAAGCTGGGTAATATGTGCAAGCTCAGGAAACGACTTTCGGATTTGTCGAGCCGGTCCTAGTCCGACGCGGCGCCTATGTGCATCGATCGCCCGACGAATTGGTCCTCGCATCTTGAGCGCGCTATTCTCGAGAAAAGCAGCCTCGATCAACGAAAACCAGGAGTCTGAATACCTGTATCCCGAGAGACACGAAATGTGATTCCAACCGAAGTTATGAGGAACTGAGGTGGAGATTATGAAATAGGGTAAGCCGACGATTTGCGCTACAGTGGGGCCGGTAAGCGCGATCTCATTGACGAGGAGCGCATCCACCCTCCTTTGTCTCAGTGCCGTGGTTGTCTCCTGGAGATAAAGCTCCAGGTCTTGCGATATCCGCTTGAGATTGAACCCCAGCGTGGAAATCCGGGAGAGCAGAGCTGGAGTGTTGGTATTTGCACTCTTTTCTTTCAGGGGAGATTTGGCCGTCCCGATGGGGTAGAAATCGAGCCCGGCCTGGCGCACGCGGTCTCCAATCTTGGGCTTCTCGAAGAATGTGACCCTATGCCCTCGATCCTTTAATTGCTGAGACAGCTGGATGAATGAGTTCAAATGTCCCGTACCGGTGAAAGACATTACTCCTAAGTGCCAGCTTCTTCGTTCGGTTGCCATGTCAGGCCACCACGCAAGACGGGATTAGAAGCTTTCTGGATCCAAGTTGCACTGCGCCTCTTCCCAGTACTTCTTCGGCTTGATGCATCAGCGCACTCACTGGCGCGCGGAGCCAGCGAATGGTTCCGTCGATCGACAAAGGCTCCAAACCCTGCTTTGCTGAGAATGGGAGACGATTCATTACCGACTCAGAGGCAAGCATCACAACTCCACGCATCATCACAAGTTCAATATCGGTCATGGACAATGTCTGCATCCTGTCCGCGGGATCCTGGCCAGTGTCCCGAACAGCAACCAGATCAGCCAAGCCGGACTCTCGGATGGAGCCCTCCCCATCCTTCAACCTGAGGAGTGAGGCGGGAGTTCGCGTCACCATTTGAAATGCAGTTGAAGTTGAGATTCCCAGAACGCGCACCGCGAAGCGGACTTCGTCCAGCAGGTCGCCCTCGGATGTTAGGGGGGAGTCGCTGCCAAGTGCCACGGTCGCAATTCTGCTGAAAAGGGAAGCATCTGGAACCATCCCATAAAGAAAGTTGTTGGAAGAAGGGCAGACTATGAGCGACGTCCCGCGGTCACACAGGAGGGCAATGCCATCTCGATCAAGTGCGAGTCCATGCACCAGAACAGTGCTCTCATCCAAGAGCCCAAGGCGTTCGAGTCCCCATAGCTCTTCCCGCGCCAGTTCATCGATTCCTTCGCACGCGTGCACAATATAAGGCTGCCCCAATGGAGTGGCAACGCGTGCATGGCGAAGGTCGCGCCCGAGAGCGAGCGAATGGCCCCAGCCGCAATCCTGGAGAACGCGCACGGGGAAATCCTGTCTTTGCAGCTCTGGCCAAAGAGGATCGTGGTGGCAAACTGTTGTGACCCCGCAGAGGAGATTTCGTATGCCGCCCCACCATAGGCGAACGGCTTTCGGTACGGCATGATGCTTCGCGATTATCTGGGGAAAGCTCCTGTGTATGTCGTCGCCCCACTCGATGTAATTAGGATAAGGCGGATTTCCCATCCTCGGAAAAAGCGCGAACTGGAGATGATCGTGCGCATTGACGAGCCCAGGGAATATCAAGAACCCGCTCAGGTTGATGTCTGACTGTCCGGGCGCAATGTGGGGAGGAGCGGGCAAGAGATTAAAGATTCGAGTTATACGATCGCCTGTGATCTGTATCGACACATGCGAAGCGACCGTCGGTTCCATGGCGCATCGAGCCCCGCGAATTACGAGCTGATCTTGCGCAATCGAATGGGAATCCTCAATCTTCAAGGGCGTCCTTCTCCGCGAGACAGATTCATTCCGGGCTCAAATGAGCACTGGCATCGGAAAGTCTTAGCCATTTGCCATGTCTGAGAGAGAAAAGAGCATGCCCGGATTCAAGCCTTCCGTGTGGCATAGATTCTGAACCGCGATGGCTCGCGTCGATTTTGCAGCCTCGCGACAATGGGGCGCATCGCCCACTTAAGACCGTATCGCGGATGATGGATGGTCCATCGAATACCGAGCTGCTGCTCGAGGGTTTGAAGACGGTCGTCTGTCAGATACTCAAGACTCTTGATGGAGTCCGAGTGCGTTCCATATCGTTGGAAGAAGGCGGAACCGCGCTCCTCAACCATTCTTCTGCCGCTATCATCGCGGGAGTACCAGGGAGTGTCGCTGATGACCGCCATTCCGCCGCTCCTTACGCATCGCAGCGCCTCGCGCAGAGTGGCCGCATAGTCTTCCGCATAATGGAAAGATGCATTAAAGATAACGGCATCGAACTGCTCATCCTGAAATGGGAGACGCGCTAGCTCAGCCTGAAACCTAGGAAACATTACTGGAAGATACTGTTGATAGTGTTCGGCTGCTCCCAGACCGTCTCGATCATTTGTGAGCAGATCCACAGCGATGGGGCGGTGATTGGCGAGCGCCAGGCGGTAGCTCATCCAGCAGTTTCCAGCGCCCAGATCCAAGATCCGTCTGCCACTTTGCTGAAGGGTACGATGGAGGACGTGCTTCAACAGATAGTCGAAACTGCGCGCTCTGATTTTCCATTGCTCGCTGTTTTTCCCCGACACGTCCTTGTAAGGAAGACTCAAATAGAAATCGTCCTGGTGGCTCCATCTGCCTTCTGCCGTTCTGATGTGCGCATAGTCGCCTAAGAAACGAGCAAAGTGCGCCGCCCGGTCCGGCGGAAGGGCGTTGACGATTCCATTGCCCATCGGCATTTGGAACTCGCAGAATGGGCAGCTCAACTGGTTGAGATTGGCTCCGCAACGCGGGCATTGCGGGCGAACGTCCAGAGACGATGGCGCATCGGAAATAACCGTTCGCATTCCCATGCGCTCTCCAAAGTTGGTTGCATTGGATCGCGAAGCAACGTGAGTGCTGTTAGCTGGAAGGAGTTCTCGCATTCAGACCTCCCGCATCGGAGTGAGCTGTCCGATGGGTACAAAGAAAGAAGAGCCGACGGGAGCACTTCTTTGAGACGCGGCGAATGCGTCAGGGTTCCTTCGTACCGGCTCGAGATAAGTGACCCGCTCCCACAATGCACGAACTGTCGCTTCTGTCTTGTGCGATAGGTCATGCACCCGCCAGGCATCGACTTCCGCGTGCAAAGCGTCGCGCACTGCGCGATAGAAATCGGTTGTATAGGCCGCGGTAAACATGACGCAAAGATCATCGCTATCCTTCCAGTTTCGCTTCAGTCCAAGCTGCTGCTGAACTTGCTCATAAAAAACCGTGCCGGGAAGGGGATAGGAAAATGAAATCCCGACGTCATCCGGTCGCGTCTCACGAACAAGGCTTATAGTTTCTTGCAACTCGGCCCAGCTTTCCCCTGGGTAGCCGAATTGGAGGAAATAGCAAGCGCGAATGCCGGCCTCTTTGAGCAAGCGGCGGGCGATGCGGACAGAAGGGAGAGTTAAACCTTTGCCCATTGCATTGAGCACCGCCTGTGACCCCGATTCGACTCCCATCCACACTTCAGCACAACCGGCCGCTTTCAGGTATTGAACAGTTGTTGCAGTCATCAGGTCAGCGCGAGACTGAATCTTGAATGGGATTGCCGCATCCCTCTTTGCAATTTCTTCGGCGAATTGCTTTACCCAGTGCCGGTCCAATGCGAAGACATCATCACCAAACCAGATATGCTGGACACCCGCGGATTCCTTTAACAATTTCATTTCTTCAGCAACGGCTGCTGCCGGGCGCAGATGGAACTTATTGCCTGAGATCGGTTTCGCACACCAGTTGCAACTATAGGGGCATCCTCGGCTTGACACCATATTTGCCGAGAAATATCCGTGAGCATTTACCCAGGCGTTTCGATATGGCTCCATGTCAACCAGGTCACGAGCAGGCAATTTCAGTTCTGGCCATGAAGAATTCTTTGACAATCGCTGAGAACTGCGCACCGGAAGTCGATGCTCGTCGAGCGTCACCATTCCATCTATTTCTGGAACCTCTTCTGCGTCCAGTATCGCGCGACATAGCTGTACGAGCGCTTCTTCGGCCTCTCCGCACAGGACATAGTCGAAGCCGTTCTCAAGAAAGAGCAGCGGATTGTCCGTCGAATCGGATCCGTGGACGACTGTGATCGCGCCAATGGTTCGCGCCGCTTCCGCAATCTTCCACGCCACATCTCTCATGCGCGTGAGGCACATTTTGGATAGGAAATTGAAGTCGTCTTCGTAGACAGCAACAATTTGCGGCGTACATGACTCGAGGAGCCTTTCAAGCTTCACAGTAGGGTCATCCAGCATGGAATCGAACGCGACGACACTCACACCATTGTCTCGCAGAGCCGTGGCTGCATAGAGCGTTCCAAGTGGCATATATGGCTGCATCTTGCGCTGCTGTTTTGGGTCCAAAGGAAGATGATAGGAATGTGTCAGCAGAACCTGCGTCATGGCTCACCTCGTTCATCTAATTGCCAGTAGATGCAGCGTCGGACTGGCCTCGTAAAACGAGCGTAGATCTCGGGATACTGAAAGTTGTCGCGGAATTGTCAACCCAATGTCATACCTTGCGATCCGGTGCCTGCACGAGGTGCAGTGTGGCGGGAGCAGCGCCGGCCGCAACATCGCATAACTGAGGAAACAATGTGCCGCGAGAGTTTGCCGGCAAAGGAATCAGGAAATCCATTGCTGAACTAAACAGATGCCCGAGCTTGTCGCGTTTGGTAGCAAGATAGCGAGCGGAATGTGGATTGAGCGGAATATCGGCGCTCACACGCTTTACGATCTCAATCCCGGCAGAGCGAACGGCGTGGAGTTTGTCTGGATTATTGGTCATGAGCCGGAGCGAGCGGATCTTGAGGAAGCGAAGAACTTCTACTGAGAGCGCATATGTGCGCAGGTCCACCGCATGCCCAAGGCTAAGATTGGCTTCAACTGTGTCGAGCCCTCGGTCCTGTAATTCATAGGCCCGAAGCTTCTCCATCAGGCCGATGCCGCGGCCCTCCTCGTGCTCATAGATGAGAACGCCAGCGCCTTGTTCCGCAATTGCCTGGAGTGCGAGATGAAGTTGCTCATAACAGTCGCACCGCATTGAGTGGAAAACCTCTCCCGTTGTGCATTGAGAATGAATGCGAACAAGGGGAGGGACTTTGTAGATGTTTCCCAGAGTCAAGGCCAGAACCGTCTGCCTGCGTTCCCCTTCAGGATGCCTGTCGGCATCGGCGCTTTCAAAGGCCGAAAGTGTGAAGTCCGCCCAACGGGTTGGGAGTTTCACTTCTGCGAGTTTCTTCAAGATGATCAATGTGTGCGTGACCCCTTCATGTCGTTCCTCATGTTGGAACGACATTCATCGAGCGGTATGGGAAGCATATCTTGGCACGCGAAAATGGGTGTCGCCAAAATGTCTCAGTATGGTCATTCAATTGTCGAATGACCAATGTGACGCCGAGTGAACATCAGTCTTCATCGATGGGTGGTTCGGCGGAATTGGTAGAGAACATGATCGCCAAGAAGCGCCAGCGGCCGAGAGAGCATGCGATCGAGTATCTCCATCGCACGGAGGAGGCGCGGTCGATTCGAGATCCACGGCTCGGCACTACTGGGCGGAACTGTCACGCCGATTCCATAGCGCTTCTCCAGGACAAACCAGGGGGCAAAGGTTCGCATCAATGCCGCGCGGCGATGGTAGACGATGGGAAAGTCGCGCTTTGCCAGTCTCGCTTGTAATGGGCCATGCTTACTGCGCCGCAGCGCCTGATCTGCCCGCCCATGAAGTACTTCAGTCAGCATCTCACCGGGGCAGAAGGTGCCGAAGAGTACGAGCATGGCGAGGGAGCCAGGCTTGAGCAACTGAGCGAGCCCGCGCGCAACGGGTTCGAGGTCGACAACACAGTTGAGGGGCGCGAAGTTGGAAAACGCACCATCGAAAAGCCTTCCGTTGTTGGAGAGATGATCGGCAGCGAAATCCTCGAATTCTTCCCCGGTTGCGCTTTCAGCTCGAGCGCCAAACGGGGACAATTTAGCCTTTGCCAGTGCCACCATCGTGGGCGAAGGATCGGTCAGAAACACTTCGTAGCCGGCGTTGGCGAGAAACGCTGCATCTTCACCTGTGCCGCCTCCGAGTTCCAGAATATGACCTTGTTTCGGGAATCCACGCTGCAGTATCTCGCGGACGGCACGCCGTTGTGCCGCGACGCTCTGCCAAGCACCGAATCGGCGGTCGAAGATCGGGGCAATCGCGTCAAAAGCCGCGGCGGCAGGTCGCATGGGCAGCATCGTTGTGGGGGCTACTTCTGGTGGGTGCAACGGTGTTACTCCAACTTGAGCCGAATGTCGATTGTTAACCTGAATGCGCAAGCTCCCAGGGACCAGCTCGTTTTCATTACTGGGACCACTGAGCGCTACTCACAGCGTACCTGGCCTCGGTTCGAGGACTTGTCATGTTGGTGTAAGGCGATTGTCACCATCCTGTTGCTTCGGCTTTGGAACAAGCCGTCGCAGGAGTTCTAAGCGGGCCCCGCACGGAGCTGCTGAATCCAGCGCGTACTGCAAGGGGCCAGGCGTTGCGCGTGACAATCAATTGACAAACGGAAGACGATGCGGAGACACATTGGATTGCGCAGGCTGTTATCGTCTCTACTGTGCCGCGGATCGCTGCCTTGACACTGCTTGTATGTCCCGCAGGATTTGTCCTTGGATGATGGAGGCTGCGCCCAATGGATATCAGCCGAGGTTCGCTGGGTTTGCGGTACAGAGGCGCCTAAGTTGGCAATGTGGTTTGGGGTGAGTTGATGAAGCCGTTTCATGAAATGGAAACAAGCGATCTCAAGCCGCAATCCCTCCAGGAGGAAATTCGCAACAGAGGCTATGCTCTGATCCGCGGACTCATCCCTCGCTCGGACGTAACAAGCGTGCTGGGTGGAATTGCGAGAATACTTTCCGATGCTGGTTGGCTGCTTCCAAGCCTTGACCCGCTCGAACACATGGCAAATGGGACCGCTGCGTGTGGCGACCCTGATCCTTCCTTTAAACGAACGTACCAGGAAGTCTTCAACCTGGAATCATTTCATGCGTTGCCGCATCATCCCGCACTGAAGGGTGTGATGGAGATGCTTGTGGGTGAGCAGGTCCTGATTCATCCCAAGCCGATTGGACGGTTGATCTTTCCAAATTGCGATAGCCTCACGGTTCATGCGCACCAGGATTACCGTTTCATGAGCGGAGACCCCGAGTGCTTTACCGTCTGGATTCCTCTTCACGATTGTCCAACAGACCTGGGCCCCTTGCAGATACTGGAAGGCTCTCATCGTTTCGGAGTTATCACCCACGAGGATGAGAATCTCCACGTCCCGGAGATCTCAGCGGGTGCGTTGACTAAGGGTGCTTGGGTAGGCGGCCGGATCAACGCCGGCGATGTGCTGGTATTTCACAGCCTGACCGTGCACGCCGCTTCTCCCAACCGTTCCCACCGGCTCCGCATTTCAATGGACTGCAGATTTCAGAATTACGGACGGGCTATCCATCCAGGCAACCTGGCCTTCGCTGGCGATTCCGGAAAGTCCTGGGAAGCGACGTATGCGCGGTGGCGCTCAAATGACTTGAAGTACTATTGGAAAAACATACCATTGAAGTTCCAGCCATCCAAGTTTGAGATAGAGCGGCTTTCGAAAACAGCGGAGCCCGAATCAAGACGGGCAAGGTACGCCAGGATTCTGAACCAGCTCAACTCCTGGGTTGAACAAGCGGATTCCAATGGGTCAAGTGCCATTTTGGAGTCGACCTGCGAGAGATGACAGCGGTGAACTTGGTTAAGTCTTTCCGGGCGGTCTCGATTGCGAATGGGCGGAAGGATGCGAAGATCGGATCGCTCTAGCGGATTGGAGAAACTGTTGGCGTGCAGGAGTGTGGGGTGGGCGCTGCGGAAGTTTGTTCGTCCTCCGGATACTGCCACCACTCCATTGGATGTGCGTCAACCCTATCGGTTGTGGGCTCCCACCTATTCCAAAGAGACATTAACGCATTTCATCGATGGGGAATTAGCGCATGCCATGCTCGAAGGTCTACCCCAGAATCATTTGCTTGATGCGGGTTGCGGGGAAGGAAGCAGAATCCGCAACATTCCTGGGGCTGCAGGCATCGACCTAAGTCCGGAGATGCTCGCAGCAGGGGGCCTGTCCACTGTTGTTGCTGGAGACATTCGCGAAATGCCATTCGCGTCAGGCCAATTTGACATGGTGTGGTGTCGGCTTGTTCTCGGCCATCTGCGTGATCCGTTGCCAGCATATCGCGAGTTCCGTCGTGTATGCAGGCCCGGTGGATACGTGTTTGTGACGGACTTCCATCCTGACGCCACACGCGCCGGACATCGCCGGACATTCAACGACCAGGCCGGTGTTCTCCACGAGGTTGAACACTATGGGCGTACCAACCACCCTGAACTGGCCTTGCAAGCCGGACTCGAATCGATCGCCATCCGCGATGGCGCTATTGGGAGGTCGGCCCGCGAGTTTTACGTTCATGGGATTGGGCGGAGGTCGTACCTGCGAGATTTCGGCCTCAATCTTGTAAGAGCATACCTTTTCCGACGTCCGCAGGACGTTAGTTTGCAATGTGACTGAGCCATTCTTACGAACTGCCGAGGCGTTGCGGCATGAACAGGCGTGACAATCCTTTGACAATGAACAGACGATCCAGAGACACGTCGAAAAGCGCAGACCGCTAGAGTTACTGAGATGAAGCAAATGAGGTTGCGTTCCCTTTATCCCAAGCCGGCAGCGTTGACGAAGGTCGGCATCTTTGCGCTGATGGCATTCTGCGCCGGTAGGTATGGAAATGCACAAAACGTACCGCTGATCTCCGGCGGTATAGGTTTCTTTACCGCCACAAATGGTGGAAAAACCAATTACTACCCTTACGTTGAGCCAGTGATCGCAGCGCCTTTTGGGAATCACTTTATGGTGGAGAGCCGGGCTACGATTTTAGACACATTCTCTCCCGACCCCAACGGCGGTTATAAGAGGAATCCAGTCTTCAAGACGATGGACTACCTGCAGGCAGAAACGTTTGCAGGGCCTCATCTGACGGTGGTCGCGGGTGAGTTTCTCACCCCATTCGGAAGCTACAACGAGCGGCTCACCCAGATCTGGCTTGACAATCTGCAGGACATACCGCTTATTTACGGCGCTGGGACCATGAACACAGGCGCCAGCGTTGGCGGCATGCTGCGCGGTTCGGCCGCATCGTCGCAGAACTATTCGATCAGCTACACCGCGTACTATTCCGCCAACGTGAACAGCAACTATTTCGGGGCGGAACGTGCGAGCGGCGGACAAGCCCAAGTCTACTTCCCGAAAAAGGGGGTGGAAGTCGGCATATCCTACGGGCGTTCCCTCGCCGGCGTTCATGAGAACAATGTGGGGGGACATCTGTGGTGGGAGCCGATCAAGAGCCCGTTCCGATTTCGATCGGAGTACGCACATGCACCGCATTCCGATGGGTATTGGTTTGAATCCGATTATCGCCTTTCGGCCTTCGGGGGAGCCGGGAGTCTGGCGGGACGACTGGAACCGATTTTTCGCATGCAGCAGACGTTTCGCAGCAGGCCTGATCCGAATGATGGTCTGCCTTCTGTGAATACGCAACGCGCCGACTTTGGCCTGGACTATCACCTGCCCCATGAAGTCCGCATCAATACCAGTTACTCCCGTCAGTTCTCATCGAGGGGCAACGTGAATATCTGGGAGACGGCCATCATCTATCGCTTCCTCTTCCCAATATGGAAGGGCAAATAGGAGTGAGGTGAAATCTTTGGGGCAGCCTTTTTTGATCAAGTCGAACTTATCCTTGTCTTCGAAAGGTCTTAGCTAATCTGTCGCGCTCTCGAGAGTAATAAAGGAGCACTTATGAAATACCTGGGATGTATCGGGTTGGGCCTTTCACTGCTTGCACCGTCGCTGGCGATTGGATCTTCTGTAGCAGTTGGTCAGACCGATAACACGAAGCAGCAGCCGAAGAATGAAGCGTCGCCGAAGGCAGTTCGCGCTAGTAATCAGGACCGCGGACAGGAAGTGTTCGAGCAGAACTGCGCTCGGTGCCATAACGCGCCGGAGGGATTTTCATCAACTATTTCGGGCACCGTGGCCATGCACATGCGCGTGCGCGCAGGGCTTAGCGAAGCAGACTACAAGGCTGTTCGCCGGTTCCTGAATCCATAGTGCGTGGTTTAGTTAGATGCCTGCTTCCATTTTAGACAACAAAGCGCTGACTTTAGAGGAGAGTCTATGTATAGGAAGCATATGCAACTGGTCTTGTGGGTCACGGTCTCATTCGCTACGGGCCTTTCATCGCAAATGGCCCTGGCTCGATCTGTCCCTCAAAGAATTGAGGTCACCGCGAAGCGCTTTGCATTTGAGCCTGGGGAGGTCACTTTGAAAAAAGGGCAGCCGGTCATGCTTGTGCTCAGAAGTGCAGACGTGGCGCACGGGATCCGTATTCGCGAGTTGAATGTTGAGGTCAAGGCGGCGAAAGGCAGCACAGCAGAAGTGCAATTCACACCGGACAAGGCCGGGGATTTTGTCGGTCACTGCTATGTGTTCTGTGGCAGCGGCCATGGCTCGATGGTCTTCAAAGTACATGTTGTCGAGTAGTTTTACTAATCTCTTTATGGCTGCTGCAGTGTTTGATTTGTCTCATGGGATCACACGACGCCGGCTGATGGCGGTAAACCAGAGGCTGCGGCCACAGTCGTTTGCGTAGAGTAGAGTCTTCGAGTCGGCTTCCCAGGACGGCTCAATCTGATTGCAGGGCACGTCTGCCACGCGGCGGGTTGCGCCAGTCTGGCGATCGCGAATCCAGAGATTCCACACCCCATATTCCAGGCGGCTATAAGCCATCCAATTCCCATCCGGCGACAATGCCGGATAACGAGATTCCCCTACGTCAAGGGGCGTGTTCTGGTGGCTGCGGTCGGTCACGTATATCCGCGGGGGCCGACCGTTTTCTGCGCCGGAAACTGCAAAATCAAGCTGTGATATGAAGGCCGCGTCGTATGCGTCGATAGCAGGAGGCGTGAGTGCAGCCTCCGTTGAATGACCGGACTGGAACGATTGCAGCTCCATCAGTCGCCCTCGCCCGTGATCGGCGCGTACGAACGCGAGGCTCTGTCCGTCGATCGAGAGCATTGGATTTCGGCCATCGTCAACAATTGCCTTGCCCGGATCAAGCGGATTTATGATCTCGGAAACTCCGCTGCGCGCCTTCTCCACGAATGCCTGATTTGGAGCGACGCTGAAGGAGAGATCGTCTCCGAGCGAAGGGTCGATCCAGGTGGTATCTCCGGCAGTCACCAGGTGATACCCATTCGCAGAACCAGCAACATAGTTCGTTACGGAACCGTCTCCAACCTGCTCTCCATTCAGCAGGAATTGAGTTTCGAGCGGAACCCGGAAAGCGAATTCCTGCCGTACGGCCTGTTCTCGTTGAAGGGTTGAATACGCATTGAGCATTGCAGCGGCGGCCAGGAAGCCAGCCCAGGAAAAGTGGCTCCAATCCGCTGCATTGGCCAGAACACGAGTGCTGCGCCAGAGCAGACGATAGATGCCAACGAGCACGGCAACCATGAGAAACAATCGCGGCGTAAAGAACAAGATTGCAAGCCCCATCGGCCGGCCCGGAACGGGCATCGGAAACCCAATTCCCAGGTATGCGATGATGAGCGCGATCAACCACCCCTTCATTCCGCGCTCGAGCAGATGAGCGGCGAGAACGCACACCGGAAACACCATGAGCACGAAGTTGTAAGAGGCGGGTATGGTGGAGACGGCCAGAGACACGGTCAGCAGAGCAATCCACTCCAGAACGATGCGCTCGCGCGTGAAGTCATTTCTCCCAATCAAGAAGATCGCGGGGGTAAGCATTAGCACCGGGAGTGTGGGTTGTAACAGAGCATAGAGAATCGGCGAGTTGTAGCAGGGGTGCGGATTCCACTGCGGCTCGAAGAGCAGGAGATAATGCAGGATGGAAGATATGGAAGCTGCCGACGGAATGTAGGGTGGCATCGCCTCTCCATGAAGAGCCCAGGGAAGAACCTGAAGCAGATAGGTGCGATGAACATTCCAGCCGAAGACTCCGATCGAGAGGGCGGTGGTTCCGATCCCAGTGGCCGCAAAGGACACCAAAGCGTGCCAGTTTCTACGCTGCAGAAACAGCACAACCAGGAGCACAGGAAATATCTTGCACGCAGTTGCAATGGCGATGAGCGCGCCTGCGAGAACGTAGTGTTCCTTCACATAGCACCAGCATGCTGCCACAATCAACACGAGAAGAAACACGTAGAATTGCCCGAGAAGAAGGTTGCGCTGGAGCGGAACACTGGATGCAAGCACCAAGGCGATGCGCAGATAGGAAAAGCTAGTCAAGGAATGGATGAACCAGCAGAGTGGAACCAGCAAGGCGAGATTAGCGAGGATCCACACATGCTTGGCAGCGAGCGCGGAGAGTCCCGTCAGCGGCCACAGAACCAGGGTTGAAAATGGTGTAATCGGAATCATTCCGACGGCTGGAATATCCAGCGAGCGATGGTCTTTCTCCCTTTGCAGCCAAATCCACTCATAAACCCGAGAGGTGTCATAGCCCTCATGGGCCGAGCGCGCCGTCAGGTAGTAATTGGGAAAATCCGTATTGAGTTTCGTCCAGGCGCGTGGAACGGTATGCAGCCCAAGATATGCGACCGCTAGCAAAAGGGCGACCCGTTCAATTCGAGAGAGAGTGCGCTGATCCAGCAAAGTGCCCACTTCCCATGGTGCCCTGATCCTCAATCATTTGTTGTCAGCGGATTGTCATTGAATCATCGCCGGATTGTCTGTGAATTCAGGCATTTTGAAGGGGTTGTCGGAGGTTTGACTCATCCTACCGAGTGAGAAGCCGTCCTGACAGCCGCCAGCACAGGCCGCGCCAGAGAGTGGCACTGTCGGCGCGTATATAACCGGCGGAACGGGAGATTAGGTAGGCGATGTATTGCTGCCAGAGCGGCCTGCCAACAGACGGAACAGGTCGCTTGTTGCGTATCTGAACGGCGAGGGAGCCCTTCGGGCTGATGCGCGTTGGAATGAAGCTCCGCATGAGTATCGTCCATTTTGCGCTTGGTGATGATAGGTAGGTGAGCTGCAGCCAAAGGGCGTCGTGGTTCTTCTCGAACATGGTCTTCAAAACGGAGCCGGAGAAGCACTGGAGCCAGCTCTTGCGCGCGGCAGGGAGCCTGTCAATATCAAGTGCGGCGATGGAATGGAGGCGGCAGCCGTACCAGGAGCGTGCAAGATAAAAGGCGATTGCAGCGAAGGATCCTAGCGATGGAGAGTTGATCTGCTTCCAGCATTCCCAGAAGGGGTCGTCGTCTGCATGGGAGTGGAGGAACGTGGCTAACTCGCGAACGTGATGTACGATCCATTCTCCGAGGAAAAGATTGCGCAGAATGTGAAGCGTGAGATAAGCAAGATGGTCGCTTGGAATCAGGCAAGGAAACGAATGGCCATCAACTTCTCGCGTCGTTCGCCGGTTCCAAAAGAGTTCAACCTCGGGAATTTCGATTTGCGATACCCGCTCGTTCCATAGGCAATGGTGTAACTCGATCGAGAGCGGCATCTCAGGATCGAAGGAATTGCCTCTCCACTGCCAGCTCCCGTTCCTGGTGAGAGTTGGTTTATGGTCAGACATTGTATAGTCGACGTCCGCAGAGAATTGTTCATATCCGATAGCTGTCAGGGCATCATAGGCAGCCTCGATGCTTTCAGGCGGACAGAAGATATCGATATCGTTCTGCGCCCTGAACCGCGGATCAACAACATAATCCGGCGATTGCGTAAACCCCTTTATGACGATGTGCTCGATGCCCGCGAGTCCAAGCGCTTCGGCAACTTCCCGGTAGGTAGCCTTGACGAGTTCAAAGCGCAGAGCGTTGTCTGCGAGATTGGTTTTGAATCTCTCAACGACCCAGTTGGGAAGACCGTCGTTGGGAAGAAGCGCAACGGGTAACGTCAGGTTGGCAAACTTGCAGAAGTCAAGAAGGCTGGTCCACTCTCGATCTGAAAGTATCTTGATGGGTGTTTCATCCGGCTCGCTCAACTGAAGTGCGCTGAACAACGATTTGACTTCAGGTGGAATTTGCGGAGCTGCCTTTCCAATCGGGATACTGGCTGCGAAAATGGATTCGATCATGGCGAGCTAGCCTCCTGTTTTGGCCAGAGAATCAATCGAAGATTGAATGAAGTGACAGAATCTGGCCGTGTCCCTGCGGCAGAAGCCCGCAGAAGATGAGGTGCATTTTATCAACAGCCGCAATCTCCGTGCATTTGGGCGGTCGGCCGAGATGCAGGAAGCCGAATTCCCAGCGCTAATGGGTGAACATTTCGGGTTCGCCCAGGCTGCCTGCCGGTGGAAGGTTGCGCAGGTAAAGCACAATCGACCAGATCTCATCGTCACTCAAGGCGCCCTTCGAGCCGGGCATTCCCGAAGGCCAGATGCCGTAGTCGATGATCCATTTGAGTTGGCCATCGGTGTAAGACTGTACTCCTCTTCCAGCCAACGACGGGACCGGTGGCGACATTCGATCGGCGAATGGGACACCGGTGTTCTGACCATCCAACCCGTGGCAGGCAATGCAGTAGTGGGAGAACGCATCCTTGCCATCTGAAACCCCTTTCGCTTCGTCTTTCAGCGGATTCTTCTGCGATTTGTTATGGACGAGGATCTTATGCTTGGCCCAGTTCATGACGGCTGTTTCGGCTTTGCCTGGCGGATCGGCCTTGGAGCCGACGACGACGACTCCGATCAGCACCACGAGCAGTGATGTGGCCAATGTTGCTGCGACAGTGGGAAGGTAAGTCCGTGCCATGGGGTAAGCGGGTTGTTCTGAATTTAGTAGACTTGGTGCGATGGATTGTCAGTTGGCTGTAAATGGATTGTCACTGGATTGTTGCAGCTTGTTTTTGCGGCACTTACCGACAGGTTGCCTGTGCGACTCCTGGCGCGACCACTAATATAACTATTCAATTCGAGCGAATCAGTTGCGTATCCTTATTGCCTTTTGATGATGAATACGGTCTTGTCGTCGATACGGTCTGGTTCGCCGCTCTGTTTCAGCTTTTCGTCATTTCCCAAAGCATAGTCCAGAATGGCGTTGCAGATATCTCTGGCGGACGCGAGCTTATGTTGCTGAAAGATCTGCTCGATTTCACGCCTGTCCTGCTCGTCGTCTCCGTCAAAAACTCCATCTGTGTAAAGAAAGATGATGTCCCCATTGCTCATGAGGGTGATCTCCTCCATATCGGAATCGGTCATTTGACTGGGGCGTCGCAGGAGCGAAACGTATTTGCTGCGGTCAGGATGGTCCTCTGGGATCTCCAGACCCAAGGAAGGGAATTGCACGAGGCTGGCCGGGCCAATGTCCATGAATTTCCCGAATTCCGCGGAGAAGACGAGCGGTGGCGGATGGCCGAAGTTGACAAAGCGAAAGCGTCCATTGGAACAGATTTCGCCATAAACCATGGTTGCAATTTCGCGGTTGTTGTCCTGCGCATCGAAGCCGAGAGCATTTCTTGCTGTCACGGAGTGGGCAAGTCTCAGGTTGATGATCTCGAACACATTTGCGGTGGCTTTTCCATGAGCATCGAGTTCGCAAAGCATTGCTGTATGAAAGGTGTCGTGAATAGTAGAAGCAATTTTTGCTGCAATGCTTCCATGCCCCTGAGCATCGACCAAAAGCACTCCGGCGGTGGTGTAGAGTTCACGCAGGTTCTCAGCGATTCGGACTTGGTCAGAACTCTTGGCCATCCGGTATTGAGTGTCGACTTCCAGAGAATATTCCGGCCGGGATTTCATCCAGTGCAGATGGTCATCTACAGCGTTGAGTGGGCCGGAGCTTTGCAGGGGCGGGGTGAGGAATTGCTGAGACAATTTGTCGGCGCGTGCGATGCGGGCGCCGATGTTGTAGCGCTGTTGGAAGTTAATGTACTCGAAGAGGTCCCCATCGGCATTTGCCGCAGGAATCGAGTTACCGTACATTTCGATTCCTACTAACTGTGGGATAACTCCCTCCACTGGCTTCAATCTCTTGCGGAGATAGTCATCAAGGGTTGGCGATGCGGCGACGTCGAGTTGACTTCCATCCATTGCGAGATTCCCTTTCGAAATTGAGTATACGTGGCAGGGCAAGGTTGGAGGGAGGCTTGGCGGCTGCTGTGCGAGGTAGAAGGCTGAAATGGACAAGGCCTATGAGCGGAACGGACCGGCGCGATGATGGGCGTGCTTATCCGCGATCGGGCGCGGGCTTGGCGAGCAGGACGCCGAGGGCGCAGCTTGCCATGCGGGCGAGTTCTCCATCAGCGCGGCTGGTGAGGACGATGGGAACTTTCGCGCCAACCACGACACCGGCTGCGAGGGCACCGGCGAGGTATTGAAGCTCCTTGAAGAGGATGTTTCCGGCTTCCAGGTTGGGGACCATGAGGAGATCGGGGTCTCCCGCGACCGGCGATTTGATTTTCTTGATCCGCGCCGCCTCGCTTGAAATGGCATTGTCGAATGCGAGAGGACCATCGACGATGGCTCCGGTAATCTGACCGCGCTCGACCATTTTGCAGAGGGCAGCGGCATCGAGCGTCGACGGGATTGCGGGGTTGACCGACTCGACTGCAGACAGTATGGCAACTTTCGGGTTCACTACTTCGAGAGCGAGTAACATGTCGATGGCGTTCTGCAGGATGTCGATTTTGGTCTCAAGGTCCGGCTGAATGTTGACGGCCGCATCGGTGACGAAGAGCGTCTTGTGATACGAAGGGACGTCCAATGCGAAGACATGGCTGATGCGCCGGCCGGTGCGCATTCCTCCATCGCGCGAGACGACGGCACTCATGAGTTCGTCAGTGTGCAGGGAGCCTTTCATGAGCATTTGGACCTCGCCTTTGCGGGCCAGCTCCACAGCCCGGAGGGCGGCGGTACGGCTGTCGTCTGTATCGACGATGCGGATGGCATGGAGATCAAGCAGCAATGCTGCCGCAAGGCCGCGGATTTTCTGCTCAGATCCGACGAGGACGGGGACAATGAGCTTGTCTTTGAAGGCCTGGACTGCGCCGCCGAGAGAAACTTCGTCGCACGGCCAGACAATCGCAGTTGTGACGGCGGGCTTGGATGTTGCGCGGGCAATCAGGCCGTGATAGTGCAGGTAAGGATCGTTGACAATGAGCTGCGGTACGGGAAGTGTAGACCAGCGAAGTTTTTCCGAGGGCGCAAGAAGCTGGGCAGTGCCGGAGAAGATCGCCTTACCGACGCCGTTGTTTGCCTCGCAATCAAACGTGATGATCTTCGAGGCATCGTCCTTGGCGTTTACCTGGACTTTGACGAGGATGCGATCTCCGACATGGATGCGGTTGTAAAAGGAGAGCGAAATATTCGTCAGAGTGCACCCCGGGCCTGGAATATTCATGCTGAAAAGGCCGGAGACGAGCGAGGCACACCACATGTTGGGACCGGTGGGAGGGACGCCTCCCGCGCGCTCGATGAGTTCATCATTTTTCAGAACGGAATGGAATCCAGAGATCGAAGCAAAGGCCATTGCGTCTTCGGTGGTTAGGACGTGCTCTGTCCGGGCTGTATCGCCTACCGAAATCTCATCGTATGTCTTGCTTTCAATGAATCCGAGATCCATACAGGTTTTTCCCCCAAAGCACTGGTGAATGTGCAATTCCAATTTTATGTTAGGTCCCGCGATCACGGCTGAAAGTGACTGGAGTCACGCAGTGAAAAGCGATTTCCCGGGCGGCATTTGGACTATTGATGCGGCTGGCGACTCCCATGCGTTAGTTTTGATTCAGTGAAGCAGTGCGTCATTTGTTCGAAGCGCATTCAATCTCGCTGCATCGAATTGACATTGAACCGAAACCGTTTGGAATGGGGAGCTTGTTGCAGACTGACACAAAGACGGCCGATCCGCTGCTTTCGTTTGAGCAGGTGGTGAAGGATTATACGAACGCGGGAGAACGGGTGCGTGCACTCGACGATTTTTCGCTGGAGATTGAGTCCGGCAGGTTTGTCGCGTTTGTGGGGCGCAGCGGTTGTGGGAAGTCGACGCTGCTTCACCTGGCCGGCGCTCTTGATTTCCCAACGGCCGGGCATGTGCGGCTGGATGGCTTTGCCACGGATGCATTGAAAGAAGCAGGTCTAACGAAGTTGCGCCGCTGGAAGATCGGCTTCGTATTTCAATCGTTTCAATTGCTCAACACACTGAGCGTGGTGGAAAACGTCGAGGTACCGCTGCTGCTGGCGGGCGAGGTGAATGTTCGTGCCAAGGCGATGGAGAAGCTTGCCGATGTTGGATTGGCGGAACTGGCGCACCGCATGACCCACCAGCTTTCTGGTGGACAGATGCAGCGCGTAGCGATTGCTCGCGCGTTGGTGCACGATCCGCGCGTGATTCTGGCCGACGAACCGACTGGCAACCTGGACACATCGACTGGGAATGCGATTCTCGAGCTATTGCAGCGCGTGTGTTCAGAGAAGCGAGTGACAATCCTGATGGCGACGCATAGTGCAGAGGCATCCGCAGTGGCGGACTCGATTGTGTATATGCGCGACGGGCGGATTGTGGAAGAGCGGGGCTGAGATGGGTCAAGTTGCTCTTCTTTATCGGCTGATTCTGCGGCCTCTGTTACGGCGGCCCGGGCGCGCGCTGGTGATTCTTTTCGCCGTGGCGCTTGGTGACGCGGCCGTGGTGGCAATTGATCTCGCGGGTGATGCGGCGGCGGGCTCATTTCACTCGTCGATGGAATCGCTGGCGGGGAAGAATGATTTTGAAATCACCGCGGCGGGCGGGGTTCCAGAGGCGATGGTTACTCGAATTGCGATGCTTCCATATCCGCTGCGAATAAGCCCACGCATTGAAGATCATGCCATGGTGGTTGCTACCGGCGAGACCGTGCCGTTGATCGGAATCGATGCTGTCTCCGAGGCAAATAATGCCGGGACGACGATGGGAGATTTGGCTGCGGGTGAAGGCCTTGCGCACGTCAATGATCCTGATGCAATTTGGGTGACCAGCGGACTCGGAAAGGCTATTGGAGACAAGACAAAACTGCTGATCAACGACCAGGTGCGGGAGTACGTAGTGCGGGGCCTGATTCCGGATACCGCGCGTACCGGCGCGGATGCGGTGCTGATGGACATTGGCGCCGCGCAATTGGCAACCGGGAAGAACGGGTATGTCGACCGCATTCTGATCAAGATTCCAGACTCGAAAGATTTTGACAAATGGCAGAGTAAGCTGCAGCAGGAGCTGCCGGCGGGGGTTCTGCTGAATGCGCAGGGTGCGGAGACTGCGGCAAATCGGCGGATGCTGGCGGCATTCCGATGGAATCTGCAAATGCTGAGCGGGATCGCATTGCTGGTTGGCGCATTTCTGATTTACAACGCGGTGTCGGTTTCGGTGGTGCGGCGAAGGGCCGATATTGGCACGATGCGCGCGCTGGGCGCCAGCACGGGTGCGGTGATGGGAGCGTTTCTGCTTGAGGCTGCGTTATTTGGCACGGCAGGTTCGCTGGCGGCATTGCCGTTGGGGCGTCTGATGGCTTCGGGTGCAGTGCAGATGCTCTCAACGACGGTGAATGCGCTGTATGTTTCAAGCCGGCCGGGTGCGATGGCGTTTTCGACGGGGTCAGTTGCACTTGCGCTGGTGGCAGGCATTGGCGTAGCACTAGTTTCAGCTCTGGCTCCGGCGCGGGAAGCGAGTATAGTGCCGCCCACGGAAGCGATGGCGCGCGGCCGGCGCGAATATGAGGTGCGGGTATCAAGCAAGCGGGACGCAGTCATCGCACTGGCGCTGGCGGCGGCTGGCGCAGGTGCGGCCCAGGCTCCGCCCATCGGAGGCAAGCCGTTGCTGGGGTATCTATCGGCCTTGCTATTTGTGGGGTCGGCGGCGTTGCTGACCCCGTTGGTGGTGCAGTCTGCCATGTGGGCTGGCTCGAGCCCGCTTCGTCGAACGCTTGGAGTGGAAGCCTTGCTTGCGTCGCGCAGCCTGGGCGGATCTTTGCGCAGGACCGCCGTGTTGGTGGGGGCGCTGGCCACGGCAATTGCGATGATGACGTCTGTGGGGATCATGGTGGGCAGCTTCCGGCAGACGGTGTTGACATGGCTGGACAGTGAACTGCCAGCGGACCTTTACCTCGGCCCCGTGGGTGCGATCAGCGCCGACCAGCATCCGACCATTTCCCCGGATGTTGCCGACCGTATTGCGAGGACTCCCGGGGTTGCGAGTGTGAGCCGCTTTCGGGCTTACGAGATTCAATACGAGGGGCTGCCAGCCACGCTGGCTGCGGCGAGCCAGGATCCGAATGTACCTCGGCAACATATCAGCTTTCTATCTGGGCGGCCTGGCATTCAGGTTTTCCGAGAGCTTGCCTCAGGGAACAGCGCAATCGTCAGCGAGCCATTTGCTAACAAGCATCACGTCAAGGAAGGCGACACGATTACACTTCCGCTTGGTGAACAGCGCGTGCGGTTCCGTGTGGCCGGCATTTTCTACGATTACGGGCATGAAGCCGGCTTCATCCTGCTGGATTGGGGCACCATGCTGCGGTATCTGCCGGAGAGCGCGCCGACCAACCTTGCTGTTTATCTTGTGCCAGGATCGGACCTGGAGCAGACGCGCGCCGCGATTAAGAAGGCAATTGCGAATCGAAGCCTGGTGATGCTCTCGAATGGGGAGATTCGTGCGCAGGGCATTCGGGTTTTCGACCAGACATTTGCTATTACTTATGCTGTGGAAGCGATATCGATTCTCGTTGCCATAGGCGGGATTTCAGGCGCGCTGATCTCGATCGTGATTGACCGCAGACGGGAGTTCGGAGTGCTGCGGTTTCTGGGCGGGACGAGCGCACAGATTCGCAAGATGATTCTTGTGGAGGCGGGGCTGATTGGCCTGCTGGCCAATGTTCTGGGGCTGGCGCTGGGATATGTGATGTCCCTGGTGCTGGTGTATGTGATCAACAAGCAGTCATTCGGATGGACGATCCAGTTTCACTGGCCGGTTGCGGTGCTGTTGGCGTCGTTGAGCGCGGTGTATGTCGCTACGCTGCTGGCGGGGCTGTTTCCGGCACGGCTTGCTGTGCGGCTTGATCCTATCGAGGCAGTGTATGAGGAATAGGTGGATCGCGCTCCTGCTGCTGACCGCAGCTTGTGCCACGGCACAGGATTATAAGATTGCGCAGCCGGGATACGTGTTCGTGTTTCCGCGGGATTACTTCAACCATGAGGACTACCAGACCGAGTGGTGGTACTACACGGGAAACGTGATGGCGCCAGATGGGCACCGATTTGGGTATGAGTTGACGTTCTTCCGGCAGGGTGTTTCCCGCGCAAACGGCAGCGGGCCGTGGTTTGTGCACGATCTGTGGATGGCACATATTGCGCTGAGCGATATCAATGGGCAGCGATTCTATAGCGAAGAACGGCTGAATCGGTCGGGTCCCGGGGTTGCAGGCGTGGATGCAAAGACCGGCCGAGTGTGGAACGGCAATTGGCAGGCGCATATTGCAGAGCACGAAGAGAAGTTGCGCGGCGTCGCCGACAAGTTTGGATTTGCACTGACACTCAAACCGGTGAAGCAGCCTGTTATCCAGGGCCAGAACGGAGTGAGTCAGAAGGCCGAGGGAGCGGGGCATGCTTCGCATTACTTTTCTCTGACCCGGCTTATGACGTCTGGGTCCATTGACCTGGATGGAAAAACCTACACCGTGGAGGGGACGTCCTGGATCGATCATGAGTTCTTTTCCGATTCAATGGCGGCGAATGAAACGGGGTGGGACTGGTTGAGCTTACAACTCGGAGACGGAGCCGAGCTAATGCTGTACCGGCTGCGGCACACGGACGGCAGCATCGATCCCTACTCTTCGGGCAGCTACGTGGATGCGGGCGGGACGACGGAGTTCCTGGCGGCCGGAGATTTCACAATGATGCCAGGGACGGAAAACTGGACGAGCCCAGCGACCAAGGCGGCGTACCCGGTGCATTGGCATGTGTCGATTCCGCGCCTAAAGATGGAGCTGGATGTAACGACGCCGCTCAAGAACCAGGAATTGACAGCCAGCTTTGGGCCGAGCTATTGGGAGGGAGCGATCGACGTGGGCGGGTTCCGTGATCATGCGCCGATTCACGGAGTGGGCTACCTGGAGATGACCGGATACTCGGACCCTGGAAAGCCACTGATTCCGAAGTGACGCACTGGCGATTTATTCGGAGTTCCCCCAATTCTTCCAAGTCCTGTGTGGGTCACTTACAATCGGTTGACGGTGAGTGGCCGGGAAAGGTAAGGGGGACAAATGGGGGCAACCCGCAGAGAGTTTCTTTGGGGCACATTGGGCATGGCCGTTTCGAGCAAAATGCAGGTGGCCGGCGTTGGGCAGGGAAAAGATGAGCTTCAGGCACACGAGGCATCTGACCCGGCCTACGGCTCAGGAAACTTTGGCAAGTGGACGGAAGATGAATTTGGCTTGCCGGCGTTCCAGTACACGGCGAACCAAACGACGAATCCCCATGCGGTGACGGACGCGCAGCCGGGGCTATTGGGATCCACTGAACACATTCACCAGGTTGGCAACGATCGCATCACGGCGTTGGCCTCGAACTATGGACATGTCCGGGTGCGGCAGGACGAGGGCTGCCCGAAGATTCTCAACGATATCGATTCGGAGAGAAGTCAGTTCGGAGGCGGCCTTGGATACCTGACAGACGGCCATGAAACCCTGAGCACGTACTTCAATGGGAGCGTTGACGGTTTCGAGCGGATCTTCGGCGTGGGCTATTATCGCAAGCGGGTTATCGGCAAGATTTATGCCGTTGACCAGGTGATCTCCGCTCCATTCGGGGACGATCCGGTGCTACTTTCGCGGACGACGATTACGAATCACCAGGCCGTTGCCGCGACGGTTCGGTGGGTGGAGTACTGGGGATGCCAGCCGTTCCAGTTTTCGTTTCGATCGGAGATCGAATCGATGACTGGGGTGGGGACAGCGGTTCAGTTGCGCCGTGAATTTGGGCGTCGCTTCAAATCCAAGATCTCAGGAATTGATGGTATGCGGGGGCTCAAGGAATCCAAAAGCTTCGAAGGTCGCGCAGCCGAGGAAGAGGTCGCGTGGAAGCGCACGAAAGCCATTCTGCGGGGGATTCCAAACGGGTTTATTTCTCCGATTGGGGAGTTGCAATCTGGGACCTATATCGACGGCGGCGATCTCCCGGCAACATTTTTGGTGTCGCTGGATGCGCGGGCCAGCGGAATGAGTTCGGACGCAGGTTCATTCTTTGGATCCGGAGGCGCGGCGAATCCCAGCGGATTGCAGGAGGCGTTGGGTGGGAGCGCGGATTACGCCGGGCCGAACGCCGGTCTGCTGCTTGAGCGTACGCTTCATCTGGCCCCCAACGAGAAGCAAGTAGTGACTTTTATGTATGGCTACCTGCCAGAAGGATTCGCGCTGGAGTCGTTGATTGCGAAATACCAGGCTGAGCCTCAGTTTGAATTGAAAAAGTCGAGCGAAGCGTGGAAGCAACGCGGGATGCGCTTCGAGGTTCCGACAGAACCGTGGATCAAACGCGAGGCGACGTGGAACCACTATTACCTGAGGAGCAGCCAGACTTTCGACGACTATTTTGGCGAACACATTCTCAACCAGAATGGTTTTTACGAGTACACGATGGGATTTCAGGGAGCGGCGCGGGACCCGCTGCAACATAGCATGCCGTTCCTGTTCAGCGACCCGGAGATTGTGAAGAGTATTCTGCGCTACACGCTTAAGGAAGTGCGGGATGATGGGTCGATTCCGTATGGGATTGTGGGCCATGGAGTGATTGCACCCATCATCTCGGACAGAGCCAGCGACTTGCCACTATGGCTGTTGTGGACGGCGAGCGGGTATGTGCTGGCGACGCGCGACCTGGAGTTTCTGAACGAGAGGATTCCGGCACTGTTCTCGGCGACGGCTGGGCGGACGGACACGGTTCGCGGCTTGCTGGAGCGTTGCTATCGGCACCAGGTTGACCATGTGGGAGTGGGAGAACACGGCATTGTCCGCATGTTGGCGGACGACTGGAACGATGGGCTTCTCGCGACATGGGGACAATCGGCATTTGCGGAATGCGTGGAAAAGGGCGAGAGCGTGCTGAACGCCGCCATGTCAGCGTGGGTGTTCGATGAGTATGCGCGGCTGCTGCGTTATGCAGGGGATAGCGCGGGATTGCATGAACGGGCGAGCAAGAGCGCAGAACGGGATCGGCAGGCTACACGCGCGCAATGGAACGGGAAGTGGTTCAAGCGGGCATGGCTCGGGCCCAAGCTGGGCTGGTTGGGAGACTCGACGCTGTGGGTTGAGCCGCAACCATGGGCCATTCTGGGCGGCGTAACCTCTGCCGAGCAAGCGCGTGAACTGGTTCACAACATGGATCAGATGCTTCGAATTGGCCCGCTTGGAGCGACGCAGATGAGCGATGGGCCCGATATGCGGTCGGATGGTGCGACAAGCGTGGGGACACTGGAGCGGGGAGCCATTTGGCCGAGTCTGAACCAAACATTGGTATGGGCGCTGGCGGGGATTGATCCGGCAATGGCATGGGAGGAATGGAAGAAGAATTCCCTTGCCCGACATGCTGAGGCGTATCCAGACATCTGGTATGGAGTGTGGAGCGGCAACGATTCCTATAACTCGCCACTGAATAGACTGCCAGGCGGGGCGGCAAATGAACAGTATTTCCACGGCACAGACTTTCCCGTGCTAAATCTGCATTCTCATGCCTGCTATCTTTACTCAGCGACGAAACTACTGGGAATTGAATTCACGGAGGCCGGAGTCAAATTGCGTCCGGAGTTGCCGGTGGAGTCCTATCGATTTACGTCGCCACTGCTGGGCGTGGCCAAGTCAGCTCCAGGGAGGTATCAGGGATGGTATATGCCGTCGCTGGCTGGGAACTGGACGGTTGAGATTGAGTTGCCGGAGAAGCTGGCCGCTGGAGTCTCCAAGGCTGAAGTCAACGGGGTGCATTTTCCACTGAAACGGCTGGCGGACGGGACGATCGTGCTGAACGGGGCGAGTGCGTTGCACAAGCCTTTGCGATGGGCACTCAGCTAATTGGTTTTGAGACGACTTCGGCCTATTTTTGGCTTTTTACCGATGCTTGCGGGGGTTGGTTTTTTACCTCCGCAATCAGCTTCTCGACGGCGTCTTTTTGGGCGTAGGCCGGGTTTTGAGCGAGCAGTTTATCCCAGTCGGCGAGGGCGGCTTTGCCATCCTTTTTCCCGCGCCAATTGACCAGGCCGCGGTTGAAGAGCGTGTTGGGGTTATTGGGTGCGTAGGTCAGGGCCTTGTCAAACTCGGAGAGTGCGGAATCTGCGTTGCCAGTGAACCAGTAGGCGGTGCCCATATCTGTGCGCACGTCGGCGTCCGCGGGTTTGATTTCAAGTGTGCGCTGGTAGTAGGTGACAGCGTCAGGATACTGTTGTGCGTCGTAATAGAGGTTGCCGATGGCGGCGAGGAGTTCGGGATTTTTGGGCTCCGCCTTGAGCCTTTCCAGCAGCGGAGCAGCTTGCGCGTCGGCCATCTGCTTTAACTGGACGGGAGTGGGCGGCTCAGGTGCGGCGGCTGGGGAGGCATTGGCTCCCCGGGTGGTTGCGGAGTGTGCCAGGGTTTGCGAAGCACGAATGGTCCAGCCGCCGGCGATCCCCGCAAGAAGGCAGATCGACGCGAGGATCGCGGCTTGTTGCTTTGTCCACGGGCCAAATGGCATTCTACTGCTGTTTGTCATTGGTCTTCGCTCCTTGAACTCCGCCTTGATCTGCAAGCGTGGTCATCACATCGGCCATGAGCTTTTCAACGGTGGCCCTGCGCTCTGAACTCAATTGCGGATTCGATTTCAATAGCTGCCGCCAGGCGGCCAGGGCGCCTTTCCCATCTTGTTTCCCTTGCAGGCGCATCATGCCGAGGTCGAACAGAGCATTGGCGTCTTTGGGATCGTATGTCAAGGCCTGCTTGAGCTGTGCAATAGCCCCATCGACATCGCCGGTGCGGTAGAGACTGGCGGCAAGTTTTGTGCGCAGGGCGACGTTTTTGGGGTCGACCTGTGCCGCACGGCGGTAGTAGGTTGCAGCGTCCTGGAATTGATGGGTGGTGTGGTAGATGGCCGCAACCTGCATGAGCAGATCAACATTGTTGGGGTCTGTCTTCAGCTTGGCCATCAGCGGCGCGGCCTGTTTGTCGGCCATCTGCTTCATGTCCGCCAGGGTAGGCATGCGACCGGAGTGCATGGGACCGCCGGCAACGGACCTTGGCTGAGTTCCCGGCGCCGGCGCGATGGCTTTTGGGGCGGTCGCAGGCCTGGGAGCAATCGGAGCTCCTGATATGGATCCGGCGCTGTTGGAGGGTTGTGTCGCGGGCGGATGCGAGTGGGCGCCCTGTATAAGGTACCCGGTTGCCAGGCCCGCAACCAGGCAAAGGCCCGCGATCGCGAAGACCTGGGAGGCCCTTAACGTGGGAACCGCAGGGGATGCAGTGGTTGCTGTGTTTACCATGCCGAACTCTCTCTCCTGATCAGCCTTGCCCGCGAACTGTGCATGCTGAATCGCCGTTGGCACCGAATCGAGGGCCTCGCCGGGCTGCATTGTGCCGGGGTTAAAACGAAATTCCGGCAGCTTGAAGCTCCGAGCTGAATGTTGAAGACAAAACTAGTGGACCATCCCGCTGGGCGGGGGGGTGTGACGGAGATCACGCACTGTTTATGGGGAGGGCCCTTGCGTGATTGTCGTCACATTGCGTGACATTGGTCACCTGACAATATTGGTGCATGAATTCGGGCGCCTGCAGGAGCTAGGCAGGGGGCCAAAGAGCATTTCAGAGAGTGATGGTTCTCACGTATGAAAACGGCACAGACAAGATCGGAGTACTTTGGGTCATTTCACCAAGGGAACTGTGCCAGAACTCTCACCGAGCCGGAGCGGGTGTTGGCGGGGGCCAACGCATCGGGTTTTGGAGCGTGTCGAACCATCTTTTTCAGCAATCACTTACGGGCAGAGGGCAAAAAAGCGCAATCTCCCGCGATAACGGCATCAGTCGTGCACACGTTCAGCCTGAAGACTGATCCGGAACACGCCAACACGGTCGAATTCGCAGTTCAGTCGAACCGCAGGAAATTGCAACAGGAGGCTTTACCAATGAAGCGCAATCTTTTAATCGCAATGATGTTCGTGGCTACCGCAGGATTCGCGGCAGCTCAGTCGTTTGGCGTAGGTGGCGGCCCGGCAACAGACGTTCTCGGTGCTCACCTTAACTATGGTCGCGGCTGTCCCGCATGCCATGCACCGCATAGCGGCGCATTGGGCGCGGGGCTGAAGCCCAAGAGTGGCACGGACACGGGCAGCGTTGCCCTCTGGGGTGAGGATGCAAGCCCGTTGTACGGCGCCACAATCACTTTTGCCGGACCCACCTCCGAGACTCTTCCGGCCAACCTTGGCACCGGCACTTCTGACGTCAGCGGCATTCTGATGTGCTTGAGCTGCCATGATGGCAACCTTGCAACTGGCGCAATGATGAAGAACGTGGTCTATGAGACTCTGCCCACGGCAACCTACGGAACCAACCCCGTTCCGACGCTGCTTGGCAACAACGGCGTCAGCGGCCCCGGCAACCCAAGCTATCTGACCGACCACCCGGTGGGCACGAACGTCATCATCCCTTGCGGCAGCCAGTATTCGTGGGATTGCACGTATTCCGCTACCAGCAACGGGATTATCCCCGGACCGAACATGCAGAAGTTCATTACCAATTACGGCTTCTTCGTTTCGCCGGGCAACTACAACAACCAGCCCGAAGTGACCTGCACAACCTGCCACAACCAGCACCTGATGAACGTGGTTAAGGTCGGCGGCGTGAATTACGCCCCTGGTACCGGCAGCACGCCAGCTAACGTCAAGTCTGGAGCAACGGGCCTTCCCGCGGGCAACTACGCCACGATGTTCTTTATTCGCGCGCCGTACAATCCGGCGAGCACGACACCCGGCAGCAACCAGAACGCTCAATTCTGCCGTCAGTGCCATGGTGGCGAGTCGAACGAAATGGCCGGAAGCACCGCTGGAACGATTTTCTAACCTAATCGCCTAAAGGGATGGGAGGCGATTGCCTCCCTCCCGTCTTTTCAAAAAACAGGATGACAACCATGAAGCGCACTTTCCCCATCTTCCTCCTTTTGATTTTGACAATGACTGTGGTACGGGCCCAGGTTGCTTCGCATGCGCCAACGGTCTTTACGCAGGCTCCGACCCAGGCATCAGCAGCGTCGGCGAACCCCGCGGGCAAGTCGGTGGCCCGGGTGAACGGAGTTGCACTGACAGAAGCAGACCTGCAGCGCGAGGAATACGCAATATTTCCTTACGGGCGGCAGCACAATGGAATACCCAAAGAACTTGAGCCGGAGGTTCGCTCCGGCGCTCTGAAGATGATTGTCTTCGAAGAGTTGGTTTATCAGGAAGCGCTGCGCCGGAAGATGACAATTCCACCGGCCAGGCTGGAGCGTTCGGAGACGGATTTTCGCAAGACATTTGCAACGCCTGAAGAATTCAACGCATTCATGCAGAGCGAGTTTCATGGCTCAGAGCAGGCACTGCAGCAAAAGATCAAGCGCTCACTGCTGATTGACACCTTGCTGAAGTCGGAGGTTGACAGCAAGGTTGTGATAACGCAGGCGGAGTTGAAGGCCTATTACGATAGCAATCCTATCCGCTATGAACGTCAGGAGTCTTTCACTTTTCAAACGATCTCGGTTCTGCCGCCGGAGAAGCCGACTGCGCAGCAATTGACTGATCAATTGAAGAGGGCCCAGGATGCACTTCGCCAGGCCAGGGCGACGAAGGGCTCAGAGGAGTTCGGTCTGCTGGCGGAGAAGATCTCCGATGACGATTACCGGGTGATGATGGGACAGCACAAGCCTGTGCCGGTGAATCAACTGGCGCCTCAGGTGGTGAAGGCGCTGTTGGCGATGAAGAGCGGCGACGTGAGCGATCTGCTTCAAGTGGGGCAGATTTACACCGTGATCCGGCTTCAGGAGCACACGCTTGCAGGCAAAGTGAGTTTCGAGGAAGTGAAGGCGCAACTGGAAAAAGAGTTGCCGAAAAACAAGAAGGAGCAGCTTCGCGAGTCGCTCGATATGAAGTTGCGGCAGAGCGCAAAGATCGAGGTGCTGTAAGAGGCTGATCAGGTGAGCTGATTGTGAGGCGCGGCCCAAAAGTGCAATCGGTTTGAGACAACCGATGGCAGACGAGTTCTGTTATTTAGTTAGAAAACTCAATTCCCGGCTGACTTCCAGGCAGGGATTGTAAAGTTGAGGCGGTCAAACGGTGAGGAGGTCATTGCGAGTCGCGGCCATGGTGCATGCGGGCCTTCTGCTGCTCTCCATACGCGCCCTATCACAGGTGAAAACCGGGGACTTCGGTTCGAGCCTCAGCGGCAACTTCTCCACGGGATATACAGCCGATTACGGGAACTTGACCAGTTCCGATCATGGCTGGACGGTTGGAGGGGTAGCCAACTACTCCGGCTATTTCTACAAGCCGAGTTTTCTGGCCTACAACGCATCGGTATACCTGAACCAATCGCGCGCGAACTCCGATTATCAATCGATATCAAATGCCAGCGGGGCTATTGTGACCGCGAACATTTTTAGCGGCAGCCGATTTCCCGGCTCGATCAGCTATTCCAAGGCATATAACAGCGATGGGAGTTATTCCGTCCCTGGGCTTTCAAACTATGTGACGCATGGCAACAGCGATGCGTTTGCCATCAACTGGGGCGAGGACATTCCCGGCGTGCCGACTTTCTCGGCGGGTTTCCAGACGGGCAGCAGCCAGTATTCGGTGTATGGGACAAGCGCCAACGGGAATAACAGCTATCATTCTCTCAATTTCAATTCGAACTACAGCCTTGCCGGTTTCAACATGGGCGCGTTTTACACACTTGGGGGCAGTCATTCGCTGATTCCGGAGGTCATCGTCGGCCAGACCGAGACCGAATCCCATTCGAACAACGATGCCTTTGGTTTCAACGCATCGCACAGGCTGCCCTGGCGGGGTATTGTCTCGACGGCGATTACCCGGACCGGATGGGGGAGCCAATACCTGGGAACTAACACCAGCGGGAATATCGATCTGCTTACCGCCGTTGCGACCGTGCAGCCAACCAACCGGCTGGCGCTTTCGACGAGCCTGAACTACTCGGACAATCTGAGCGGACAACTGCTGGAGTCCGTTGTGGCGACCGGCGCCGCTCTACCGGGAGTCAATACAAACGAGTCCTCCAACTCTCTCGAGTTGATGAGTGTGGCGAGTTATGTGCTGGCAAAGAACCTGCAGACATCGGCGTATGTCGAGCGCCGCACTGAGCTGTTCCTGGGAACGGACTATGGGGTGACATCGTACGGAGGAAGCGCCTCATTTGCGCATCCGGTGTTAGCAGGCAACTTTAATGCGTCAGTGAATGTAAATGGCAACACATCCGATCAAACTGGGGAAAACACTCTGGGGTTTTCAACCACCGAGAATTACTCGAGTGAATTGCGGGGTTGGCATCTGACCGGGGCATTCGGATATTCGCAAAATGTGCAGACGCTGCTGATCACATATATGAATTCGTCCTTCAACTACTCGGGCAGCGCGAGGCGGAGATGGGGCCAGTTCAGCATGAGCGTGGGAGCGGGCAGCTCGCGAACCGCATTGACTCAGGACGCAGGGACGGCAGACAGCAGTACGAGCTACAATGCCACCTTCGGCTACGGCAAGTGGCTTACCGCAAACGGCAGTTATTCGAAGGCGAGCGGCCAGGCGATTGCGACTGCGGCTGGGCTGATCCCGATTCCGATACCTTCGCCGACACTTCCATCGAACCTGGTGAGCATCTATGGTGGAGAAGGATACTCGGTCGGGATGTCGAGCACACCCTTGAAGGGGCTGGTGCTGAGCGGGTCATGGTCGAAGTCGAGCAGCAACACAGCGGGCGACGGGGTGGCATCGACGAACAACAACGACGAGTATAATGCCCTGATCCAGTACCAGGTGCGGAAGCTGAGTTTTACCAGCGGGTACGCACGATTAGGGCAGGGATTCAGCGGCTCCGGAACGCAACCGGAAGTTATTTCCTCGTACTACTTTGGAGTGTCACGTTGGTTCAATTTTTTCTAAACCGGGATTGGCGACGAGCAGGATGTGCGGTTCTGATGTTGAGCGGGGCTGCGCTTTTTTTGACACCGGTTTGGGCAGGAGAGAGGCCAAAGCGGGCGGTGATGGCGCCGGAGGCATGGGAGATGTCACTGGAGGCCGGGCGAAAGCTGACCTGGGAGCGCAGTTTCAGCTCTGAGAAGGAGGTCAATCCAAACCGCGGGTTCTGGACCAAGGTGGTGGATGTGATTGCGGGTGCGCCGGACTTCCACTATCTTGTGCGGCCTTACAGCGTGGCGAGCGACTCGAAGGGGCGGATGATTGTGACCGATCCGGGCGCTCAGGGCGTGCATATCTTCGATTTCGCACAGCGCAAATACAAGTTCATTCAGCGGCTGGGCAAAGGGAAAGATAATATGCCGGCGCCACAGTGCGTGGCGGTGGATGCCAAAGACAATTTCTATGTGACGGACTCAGAGGCGGGCGAGGTTTTTGTTTTCGAGCCGAGCGGCAAACTCTCTCACGTGATCGGAAGCATCAAGGGCGGCGAAGGATATTTCAAGCGGCCGACGGGGATTGCGGTGGACTCAGCCGCGCAACGGATCTATTTGACGGACACGTTACGCGATGAGGTTTTTGTGCTTGATATGCAGGGCACTGTTGTGCAGACGATCGGGAAGGCAGGCGAGGGCGACGGAGAGTTCAACCTTCCAACCGAAGTGCTGCTGGACGGGGCGAACCTGCTGGTGGTGGACGCGATGAACTTCCGCGTGCAGGCGTTTGACCGTACGGGAGGTTTCAAATACCGGATTGGGGAGATTGGCGACAGCCCGGGGACGATGTTTCGGCCCAAGGGAGTGGCGGTCGACTCGGAAGGTCATCTCTATGTTGCCGACGCTTGGTTGAGTACGGTACAGGTGTTCGATGGCGAGGGTCAACTGCTGTATGACTTTGGCGCTCCCGGGATTCATGCGGGTGAATTTCAATTGCCGGCAGGGCTTTACATCGATCATGGCGACCGGGTCTTTGTTGTGGACTCACTGAATCGACGCGTCCAGGAGTTTCAGTACGCTGGACTGAAAGCGCCGGTCAACCACCCCACGAACGAAGACCTGTCCGTGGGGACCCCGGGAACGGGGGACGCAAAGTGAGGTTCAGGTTATCGATTCTCGGGTTGGTTGTGCTGATGGGCAGCACGATGCTTGAGGCGCAGTTCACGGGTGATGTGCTGGGTATGCATAGTCTTGGACCGGGAACGAAGTCTCCCATCACGGGTGCGCGTTCCGATGTCTGCGCCTATTGCCACGCGCCACATTCGGGACTGCCGGTGCGTCTTTGGAACCAGAAGCTGACGACGCAAACCTACTCGACGTATACGAGCACAACGGAAACGAATCATGGCACCCAGCCAACGGCCAACTCCGACAGCAATCATTGCTTGAGCTGCCATGACGGAACCGTAGCGGTTGGGACGACGGTGGTGTACGGCAAAGTCGGCACGAACGGAAATATGTATTCGACGGATATTTTTGGGAGCAATCTGCAGACGACGCATCCGTTCAGCATGACTACGCCGCTGAAGGACAATATCGATTTGATTGCCTCGCTGGTGGCAAGCGGGAAGACCGGTGACCCGACGGGCAAGGTCAAATTGATTCGCGGTAACGTGCAGTGCATCTCATGCCATAACCCGCATGTGCAGGCGGTCGACCTGGTGTCGCAGAATTTTCTGGTGAAGGACAGCTCGAGTGGGCAACTTTGCCTGGCATGCCATGATCCGACGAGATCCATAAGCGCCCAGGTGAACCCGCTGACGGCCTGGGCTGCAAGCGCGCATGCAATATCCAGCGACAAAATTACGCCGCAAGCCAACGTTGGAAGCTACACGACGGTGGCTACAAACGCATGCGTATCTTGCCATACAGAGCACAACGCGAGCGGCGCGGCACGGCTGCTGCGCGGTCTGAATGAAGCGGATTGCATTGCGTGCCACAACGGCGGTTCCAACATCACCGGGATTGCGCCGTACGCGAATGTCTTCTCAGAATATGGCAAAGCGACGGGCCATCCGTTCCCAGCGACGACGAATCCGCACGACGCGGCCGAGCCTGCGCTGCTGAACAACAACCGGCACGCGACTTGCGTGGATTGCCACAACGCGCACGGATCGGAACAGGTGACCACGTTCCCGCTTCCGCCGCTGCTGCGTGTTTCGCAGTTGAATGTTCAGGGGATCAGCGCGACCGATGGCGTAACGGTGCTGACGCCAGCGGTGAATCAGTATGACAATTGCCTGCGGTGCCACGGGACGAGCGCAGGGAAGCAGGTGGTGGTGGGGAATGGATACTTCCCGAATCGGCTGGTTTCGGCAGGAGATCCGCTGAACCTGATTCCCCAGTTTGCGACTTCGGCCACTTCAAGTCACCCGGTGATGCACACAAGCAGCAGCGTGCTCGCGCAGCCGAGCTTGCTGCCCAAGATGCTGAACCTGGACGGTGTGACGCAGGGACGGACCATGGGCAACCAGCTTCTCTGCACGGACTGCCATAACAGCGACGACAATCGCGAGTTCGGCGGAGGCGGTCCGAATGGTCCGCACGGGTCGAAGTGGACGCACATCCTGGAGCGCCAGTACCAATTCAACCAGGCTGCCTCGCCTGGAGGCACGGTATCAAACCTGTTTCCAACACCGGACCTGAGCGTAAACGGGCCGTATGCGTTGTGCGGAAAATGCCACGATCTGACCAACCAGATCATGCTGAATACCAGCTGGAATCAGCACAACGCGCACATCACGTCGGGATTCAGCTGTTCGGTGTGCCACACTGCGCACGGCATGGGCGCGACGAGCGGCAACGTAAGCGGCGAGCGGCTGGTGAACTTTGACGCGAACGTGGTGGGCGCGAACGGGAACCTGCCGATCAGCTACAATCGCGCAGCGAATTCGTGCGCGCTGGTGTGCCATAACGTGGCGCACAACGCTGACGGAAGTGTGGGGTCGGCGAGCTTGCGGCGTGGGCCGGCGTTGCCGGTGCGGCGGTAGGGTAGGGTTCACGGCCTATAAAGAGACTCTTACGCCGCGATACTGGTGGCTGGCGGGTAATTTCCAGATTGCCGACAAACCAGGCACAACCCTATTCCCGGGCGTTGCTGCGTTTGATGGGAACTACTCTTGAATGTGCGCGATGTCTATAATCGGCCAATGACCAATCCTCGCCCAAAATACTTGTGGCTCACAGTGGCAGCTCTGCTCGTAATTCAAGCAACCCTGGCACTGACCATGGTACATCGAGAATCGCTTACCTTTGATGAAGGCGATCACATGTTTGCGGGGTACATGATGTGGAAAGCGGGAGACTATGGGCTGAACCCTGAACACCCGCCTCTAGCCAAGCTTCTGGCGACCGTTCCCATTCTTGCGGACCAGTTGTGGATACCACCACCAATGCATCATCAGTTTTTCAAAAGTGAAGCGTATCTGAATGGCCGCGACTGGCTGGCTCGTAACGACGGAGACCGCCAGCACCTCGTCTTCGAGATGCGGGCGAGCGCGGAGCTGCTTGCTCTCGGATTGTGCCTCTTCGTGTTTCTGGCGGCCCGGGAGTGGTTTGGCGACAAGGCCGGCCTTATTGCTCTTGCTCTCTTGGTCATTGATCCCAACGTTCTTGCACACTCTGCCCTTGTAACAACCGATATCGGAGTGTCATGCTTCTTTGTCGCGGCAATCTGGACGTTTTACCGCTTTGCAACCCGACCAACAGTCATCCGCCTGCTCCTCGTCGGCCTGGCGACAGGTCTGCTGCTCGCAACCAAGCATTCGGGCATTCTGATCGGCCCCATGTTCGTCGCTCTGATCGCTTGGGAAGTGCTGAAGGCTCCAGGTGGCGAGCGCAAACGAGTAGCGCTTCGACTCATCGGCGGCTTTTTCGCTATCGTCGTCCTTAGCGTCCTTGTGCTTTGGGCTTTTTACGGGTTTCGATACTCCGCGCGTCCTGTCGGTATGGCGTTCAGCACTTCGGTCGCAGGATACGCCGAGCCTCTGCCGCATTTTGAATCTGCCATCGTGGTTGCGGTGGGTCGCCTGCACCTTTTGCCCGAGTCGTATCTGGTGGGACTCGTTGACGTGAAACTGGTGTCGCTGGCCTATCCTACCTTCCTGCTGGGTAAGGTTTATTCGCACGGCCTGTGGTATTACTTCCCTTTGGTGATTCTGATCAAGACGACGCTTGGGCTTCTTCTGCTGATTGTTCTCGGCACGTTCGCCACCGTCACAGGCAAGCTAACCAGACACCGCGAGTTGTTTTATTCTCTTGCTCCGCCCGTCATTTATCTTGCTGTGGCGATGATGTCCGGTATGAATATCGGTTCGCGGCACCTGCTGCCCATGTATGCCTTTGTGATCATCTTTGCCGCTGCCGGGGCGGCGACGCTCGCAGGTATGAATAGGCGCTGGATGATCCCCTGTTCAGTCCTTATTGTGGCTCACGTTGTCTCCAGCCTTCTCGTATTTCCGAATGAGATTGCTTATGCCAACGAAGCCTGGGGAGGGCCGAGGAATGTACACAATCTGTTGAGTGACTCAACCGTCGATTGGGCGCAACAGCTGCTGCAAGTCAAGCAGTGGCAGGATCGTCACCCCGATCAGGAGTGCTGGTTCGCGTACTTCGCACGGCCCGTGATCGATCCGGGCGTCTACGGTATTCGATGTCACGCACTCCCCACCGCGGACACGCAGTGGGGTGGCGTGGGACTCGTTTCTCCCTCTGTTACCGGAACCGTTCTGATCAGCGCAGGAGACCTAAGTGGGTGCGAATGGCCGAGCGGTCAACTCAATCCCTACAGATCGTTTCAGTCGCTGCGTCCCAATCTGGCGATTGACGACTCCGTATTCGTCTACCAGGGAACCCTCGCCATCCCTGAGATCTCCGCTCTCGCAAGTGCGCAGCAGAGTGAATCGCTACTCGCGCAAGGGCAACCAGGACCAGCGCTCGCCGTGGCACGGGAAGCCGTCGTCACCTCACCTGACAACCTCATTGCCCAGACAGCGCTGGGTGACGCCGCCGCAGCAACAGGCGACAAACAGTTGGCAAAGACATCATGGCAAGCAGCTATCCAGATGGGTCAGCGTCTGGAGCCTGGTGCGCAGTCAAGCTACATTCCGGATCTCGAATCCAAAATCAAAGGTCTATCTGCCGGCAAGGAGTAACTCGCAAGGAAATCGAATCGGAATGGACGGCCTGCGAGAGAGGCTGACAACTGCCTGCGAGGATACGCAAGAGACAGCTCGATTCCTCCTCCCCGGTTCTCAAAGGCGAGGGACCGGGGGCAGAATCAACCTGATTATGCGCGCTATGAAACCGGGGCCACCCGCCTTGGCGAAATAGCTCATCATCGGAAGATTGGACGGATTGAGCAGTTGCGGGGGCTGAAGCCCAGCGGCGATTTGATGGCCTTTATTGGCCTGACTAAAGTCATGCCCTTGTTACAAGGCCTTCGAGAAATGACCAACATGAGTTTTCTGCGGCGTGTGAAGTTCAACTGTTGTCTCTGCAACATTCTCACTCGTTTGAGAAGAAACACGAGCAGATCCTTCGACTCACCACCCCCAGGCTGAAAAGCGCCTGGGGCCCCGTTCGCTCAGGATGACAAGGCTTTTTATTGGGTGGGGGCGTTCGAGGCGAGCGGGCTGGCTAGCTTTCGTCGTCGGGGCGGACCATGCCGAACTTTTTCAGCTTGTAGCGGAGGGCGTCGCGGCTGATGTCGAGGAGCTTGGCAGCGTTGGTCTGGTTGTTGTTTGACTGGCTCATGGCCAGTTCGACCATGGAGTGCTCGACTTCTTCGAGAGAGGTTCCGCCTTCGGGAATGTAGAGGCGCGGGAGAGCTCTTCCGTTGGGGAGGGTCTGGCCGCCGTTAGCTGGTGAGGTTCGCTCGAAGAGGGTTCGGCCACCGGAATCTCCTACGGAAAACGGCAAGTAGACGGGGCGCAGGAAAGGCTCGTCTTCGAGGATCATGCCGCGTTCTATGGTGTTCTTCAGCTCGCGGACGTTGCCGGGCCAGTTGTGGGCGAGCATGAGGGATCGGGTCTGGTCAGTGATGCCGCGGATAGATTTTTTGAAGCGGCGGTTGTAGCGCTCGATGAAGAAGCTGACGAGGGGGAGGATGTCTTCTTTGCGATCGCGGAGGGGCGGGATGAAGATGGCGATGATGGCCAGGCGGTAGTAGAGGTCCTGGCGGAAATGGCCTTCGCGGACGGCCTTCTCGAGGTCGCGGTTGGAGGCGGCGATGACGCGGACATCGACCTGCATGTCGCGCAGTCCTCCGACACGGCGAATCACCTGGTCTTCGAGAACGCGGAGGAGTTTGGCCTGTAGGAGCGGGGAGAGCTCGCCGATTTCGTCGAGAAAGAGGGTTCCACCATCGGCGGCTTCGAAGAGGCCTTTCTTCATCTGCTTGGCGTCAGTGAATGCACCTTTCTCGTGACCGAATAGCTCGGCTTCCATGAGGGTCTCCGGGATGGCGGAGCAGTTGATGGCGACGAAGGGCTTCTGGTGGCGGGAACTCTCGTAGTGGATGGCTTTGGCGATGAGGTCTTTGCCGGTGCCGCTTTCGCCTTGGATCAGAAAGGTGGTGGCTTCAGACGCGGCGACTTTGCGGACGAAGTTCATCAGCTCGGTCATTTTTGGGGAGACGCCGACTACGCTGTCGTAGCCGACGGTGCGGCGGACTTCGCCGCGGAGGGCCTGGACTTCGCTGCGCAGGGTGGTGGCTTCGAGGGCATTTTTGATGGCTACGTGGAGTTCGTCAAAGTCGATGGGTTTGCCGACGAAGTCGTAGGCGCCGAGCTTGAGGGCGGCCTTGACGTCGTCGAGCTGGGGATCGGCGGTGATCATGATGATGGAGCGGGCGTCGCCGTTTTTCTTGAGCTGATCGAGGACTTCAATGCCGCTCATGTCGGGCATGCGGACATCGAGCAGGACGAGGTCGGGCGTCTCCTGCTGGGCGAGGCGGAGGGCTGGTTCGCCGGCGTCGGCCTCGACGACGTTGAAGCCCCACTCCTCACATTTGAGGCGGAGGGACCAGCGCACGAGGCGCTCGTCGTCGACGATCATGACTTTCTCTGGCGGCATTGTCTGGTCTCAGTTGTTTGGAAAAGCTAGCGACCTTGGGATCACAACTGAGGATATTACAGGGGTTGAGAAGGGAATCGCCTGTGATGTAAGTCACCTATCAGCGAGTCAGGGGAGCGGGTCAGGCTTCGGGGGCTGGGGCGTTGAAGGGGATGAGGACTTCGAAGGCGCTGCCTTTGCCGACGGTGCTGGTGACGTTGATGGCGCCGTGATGTTCTTCAATGATGCGGCGGGCAAGGGAGAGGCCGAGGCCGGTGCCGTTGCCACGGGTGGTGTAGAAGGGGCGGAAGATCTGGGAGAGCTGAGCCTCGGGGATGCCGCGGCCGGTGTCGGTGACGGTGACGCGGGCATAGCTGTCTTTGGAGCCGATCTGGACGCGCACGGTGCCGGAGCCGGCTGAATCCTGGCCTGCGCTGATGGCCTGGACGGCGTTTAGGAGGAGGTTGAGGAGGACCTGATGAATCTGATCGCTGTCGTGCTCGACTTCGGGGAGGTCGGGCGCCTGGAGGAGCTCGATCTGGATGGGCTGGGAGAGGACCTGCTGACGGGCCAGCATGACGGCGTGTTCGACGGTGGTGTTGAGGTTGCTGCGCATCATCATGGGCGGATGCGGCCGGGCGGTTTCCAGCAGGTCAGTGAGGATGCGATTGATCTGGTTGATCTCGAGGCGGACGTCTTTGACCATGTCACAGGCGGGGCTGGAAGCGGGCAGATCGCGGCCGATGATTTCGATAACGCCGGCGATTCCGGCGAGGGGGTTGCGGATTTCGTGGGCCAGGCCGGTGGCGAGTTCTCCGAGGGTAGCAAGGTGTTCCGCGCGGGACATCTGGGTGCGATGCATGGTTTCAATCTCCTGGCGACTTTCGCGTAACTGCTTGGTCATGTGATTGAAGTTGCGGCCGAGGTCGCCGATTTCGTCGTTACGCCCGGAAAAGCTGACAGTGACATCGAGGTTGCCCTGGCTGATGAGTGCGACTTTTTTCTGCAATTCGACCATGGGGCCCTGGATGAGATAGGCGACGGCGCCGATGGAGACGCCGCAGATGATGACGGCTCCATCTGCGGCGAGCATGAGCACCATGTTGCGCTCGGGGCCCTGGAGGGTGACGGTGGCCACGGTGAACAGCATGAGTCCGAAGAGCAGCACGAAGACGACGGGCGCGAGGGCTTTGAGCTGCCAATTGATGCGAACCTGTTCCACTTGAAATCCTCCTCGGCCGGGCGTTTACGCCGGCGGATGAAAACTGCCTGGAAAGGACAGGATGCACGAATTGAGTGCCTTAGGACAGTGATATTCATCAGCCGAACTGCATTGAGCCAATCCGAGTGTGTATAAACCCGGGGAACCTGGACTGCAGGAACCCCGGATTCACGGTATCAATGGAGCATATGCAAGTTGAGCTCCATACGGGTGAGAGCTGGTAAAGTAATTGATTTCAATTAGTTAAGAATGGTTCTTCAGGTTTGGTTTGGTGGGTTGTTTGGGGTAAATGACGCTATTGGAAGTGGATTGGCGCGCATTTGACGCGGGAAATGGTTGGCTTGTAAGTCCTTTGTTTGAGGAGGTCGAAACGCGTTTTTCGCGTGTAACCTGCATAGTTTTCATGGGGCTGGAGCCAATATCGGGGGGGGCAGGAGCTATGAAGCAGTTTAAGCCGGTGACATTGCTGACAGCTGGAACCTTTTGGCGCGGGCCGAGGCCTGTGGATTGGGACGTCATGAATCGAGTCTGCGCGTTTCGATGAATTAATCTGCAAATTCTGGAAGATTATTTTGGGCTGGGTCAGCATTCTGTCTGACCACACGGTTTCCCTTCATGGCTAACGTCGTAAGTCATCACCCTTCCATTTGCGTTCCAAGGCTAACGCTGTTAGCTATGCCGGCAAAGATCCCCCGCGACAGGTTTTGCCGAGGGCGATTGAGGTTGTGAACCGTGAAGGTGCGGAGAGAATACGTATTGGAGTGAACCCCTATTCGCCCTTTTGGCATGATGGAGGAGTTCTACACCCGCCCGGCTGGTCGAGGTTCCTGCGAACCCACCCTTCGCTAGAAAAAAGCAAAGGGTGGGGCACCCACAGGTTTCAGGCGGGTCGAGGGTGGGCACCCGCCCTTGGGTTGACATCCGACCTGAAGGTTGGGATACTTAGGTCGGATGACGACCCGAAAGAGCTCCGACGACCGCATTGCCCTGCTGCAGGGAACCCTGGACCTGCTGATCTTGAAGACGCTGGTGCTGGGCCCGTGCCACGGACAGGGCGTGGCGCGCGAGATTCAGCTCCGCTCAGAAGAAGTGTTCTTCGTCGATCACGGCTCGCTCTATTTGGCCCTGCAGCGACTGGAAGACAAAGAGTGGATCACGGCCGAGTGGGGCGTGAGTGAGAACAATCGCAGAGCCAGGTTCTACTCCCTCACGCCGATGGGACGCGCGCAACTGATTGAGAAGGCGGGCGAGTGGCAGCGGTTGACGCGAGCGATGGGGTTGATCCTGGGCAATGGCACGGTACAGAATCCCGAGGAGGCTTGAGAATGGTGAGACGGAAGCGCAGTACGGACGATTTTGCCGAAGAGATTCAGTCGCATCTTGAGCTGGAAACGGAGGCGCTGAAACGTGCGGGCCTGAGCGAGGAAGCGGCGCGGCAAAAGGCGAAGAGCGAATTTGGCAGCGTGAGCGTGGCGCGCGAACGGTTCAATCTCCGCGGCCGAGCCGTGTGGCTCGAGAACCTGGTGCGCGACGGGCGTTTTGCAGTCCGACAGTTGCTCAAGAACCCGGGCTTTACGGCTACCGCGGTCCTTGTGATGGCGCTGGGTATTGGCACAAGCGTGGCGATCTTTGCGTTTGTGGATGCGGCACTCATCAAGCCGCTGCCGTATGAAAGCCCCTCGCGGCTAGTCAATCTCTTCGAGAGTAATCTGACCGGGCCGCGGTTTCATCTCTCTTATCTGGACTACCTGGATTGGAAGCGGATGAACTCGGTCTTCAGCTCCATGTCAGTCTACGAGCAGTCCGACTTTATGTTGAACACCCCGCAAGGAACGCGTCAGGTTGACGGCGTGCGGGTCAGCGACGGGTTCCTTCGCACGCTGGGTGTACAGCCGCTGCTGGGCCGCGATTTTCGCGACGGCGAAGATCTTACGTCGGCTTCGAGCACCGTGCTGCTGACTTATGCGGAATGGCAGAATCGCTACGGTGGAAGGCCGGACATTGTGGGCCAGTCTGTGATTCTGAATGGAACTACGGCAACGATTGTCGGCGTGCTTCCGCGCGATTTCCACTTTGCTCCAGCGGCGCCCGGCGGGTTCTGGCTGACGATTGTAACCAACAATGAGGGTGCCAGGCAGAGGGGGAGCCATGGCCTTCTGGGAGTGGCCCGGCTCAAAGACGGAGTTACCCTTGCCGCGGCGGATGCCGAGATGAAGACGGTTGCCGAGCGGCTTGAAAAGCAATACCCGGACACCAATCGAAACAGGGACGCGAACGTCATTTCGCTCACGGACATGATTGTCGGCGATGTTCGTCCCATCTTGATGGTGTTGTTGAGCGGCGCGGGTCTACTGTTGCTGATCGCGAGCCTGAATGTGGCGAGCCTGCTGCTGGTGCGCACAGAAAACCGCAAGCGCGAGATTGCCGTGCGCGGCGCACTGGGCGCGACGCCGGCCCGGCTGATGCGGCAATTCGTGACCGAAGGACTGGTGCTTACGGCATGTGGATGCCTGCTGGGCATAGGCGGGGCTTTCGCCGCGATGCAGGCGCTGACCCGGTTGATTCCAGCGGATCGGATTGCGAGCATGCCGTTTTTGCAGGGAATGGGACTGAACGGGCGCGTGCTCGGATTCGCGCTTATCGTTTCAGCCATTGCGGGGATGCTGTTTTCTCTCACGCCGCTGCTGCGCATCTCGTTCAAAAATCTGCGGCAGGGACTTACGGAGGGTGGGCGCACTGCGGCGGGTACGCTTTGGCGCCGCTTTGGCGCCAACCTGGTGGTGCTTGAACTGGCCACGGCCATGGTATTGCTGGTGGGAGCGGGGCTGCTGGGCAAGAGCTTCTATCGGCTGATGCATGTGAATATGGGCTTGCAGCCGCAGAATCTGGCCGCGGTAAGGGTCAGCGGATCGGCCACGCGTTACTCCACCGATACCGCGAAGGTGAACTTCGAACAGCAGGTTATCCAGAAGCTGCAAGGTCTTTCCGGTGTCTCGTCAGTGGCGCTGTCAAGCGACCTTCCGGTGGGAGACGGCGACGGATTGTCAACAATCGCGTTCAAAGAGAAGCCAAGTCTGGGAGATCACAATGAGGTGAACGATCGAGAGGTGAGCACTGCCTACTTTGCCACGCTTGAGGCGCAGATGCTTCGCGGCAGGGGCTTTGCTGAGAGCGACGACGCCGGGAGGCCGCCGGTCGCCGTCATCAATCAGACGCTGGCCAAACGGTATTTTCCGAACGAGAACCCTCTTGGCCAACACATTGGCTCCGATGTTGCGAAAAATCCAATTGAAATTATCGGTGTGGTGGATGACATCAGAGAAGGCCCGCTGGAGACCTCGACGCTTCCGGCCATGTACTTGCCGTCGAACCAGGATCCGGATAAGACCTTCTATGTGATCGTCCGTACGTCGCAGGCTCCGCGGTCGTTTCTGCCGCAGATGGACGCGGCGATTCATCAAGTTGATCCCGGCATCGCCACCTACAACGCGATGACCATGGACGACCATATTCATGACTCGCAGTCGGCTTATTTCCATCGCTCGTCGGCGTGGCTGGTAGGGAGTTTCGCGGGGATGGCTCTGCTGCTGGGAGTGGTGGGGCTTTACGGTGTGATTGCCTATTCCGTCAGCCAGCGAACCAGGGAAATTGGCGTTCGCATGGCGCTGGGAGCCCATCGCGACTCGATTCATCGCATGGTGCTTCGCGAAGCGGCACGGCTGGCAATTACCGGGATCGCGATCGGGCTCGTCTTTTCGCTTTTTGCCGGTTCGTTGATGCGCGGCCTACTGTTCGGGGTGCGGTCCTGGGATGCTTGGGTGCTGTGCGCCGTTGTGGGTGTATTGGCTGCTGCGGCGCTGCTTGCCAGCTATCTGCCCGCACGGCGCGCGGCCTCGGTCAATCCGATGGACGCTCTTCGCGCGGAGTAGCAAGCTGCTCCTCTGACCAATCCAAATTCTGTGTGCCAGGGGCTCCGGTCCGAGATAGGTCCTCGTAACTCGGCGTATCTTCGTTCAATCTTTTGGATTCTTGCGATTCCTTTCGCGAACTTCGAATCCGGATCGAGAGATCCCGCTGGCCTCAGACGTTCGCCTCACACGTTGAGGGACTTCAGGTCAGGGGCACTCGGCGAGATGCGCGATGGATCCTCTTCAAGTTCAACGGGGTAGTTCTTTACGCCAGCTGTTTTTGCGGTTTGCGTCGGATCCATTCCTTTGCGCTCTCGCGGGCTAACGCGGCGAATTATCGGGGACTGGAGGCGCGGTCATGGCAACCGATCCGCTATTCAATTAGCCATTGGGCGAGCTACGTTTTTGGGAAGATTGGGACGTAAGAGCAGGAGTGGCGACAACCATCTTTACTTTGGCTACCGCTCTCGTGTATATGTTCCAGACATGCACAACAGATGGCCCATGCGGGCAACTGTTGACTTCCCCACGAAAGGTGTCCTATCGATGAGTAGTTACATTGCTTCTCTCAAGACTGCAGATCTGGACCCGCAGTATTTTGCCAAGTTGTTCGCTTATGTTTTCGTTACGGGCAGCGCAATGGCCCAGGGGGCACTCGTAAATAAGATCGGCGGTGGAGCGGCCAGCGGATTCGTCACCGGCCCACTCGGCCTTGTCTTCAGGAGAGCTCTGGTGCAGTCCGCTCCTTTGCCCATCAAGATTGCGACCGGCGTTATGGTAGGAATCAACTGGGCGGTAAAGTCACCGCTCGGCGGCTTGATGTTCTTCGGAGAAGAGACGTTCAAGCGCGTAATTCAGTATTGTGGCCCCGGAGGCGGTGGGACTCAACCCGAACTTACGGCCCCTACCGACCTGAAAGTGTTCGACCTGTCAGGAACTACGGCGATCGAAAAGGTCCCAGCTAATCTGGGTGCCAGCGAGTCGGTGAGCTTTATGTTCAAAGCGGTGGCTATAAGCGCCGCCGTAAGTTTGGGAACATATGCCATCTACAAGATTTACCAAAAGTGGAACGAAACGGACGACTGATCGGAATCTCGCATCGGCCAGAATACTCTGACTGCGCCCCAGCGGCGAATCGTCCTTATGTGGGCGGCTGAGCGATACGCCTGTCGCGACTTCGGCTTGCTGGTTCCGTGTCCGGAAGCATTGTTGTAGACGCGACTACCGGCTGGTCACGACGGCAACGTTGACGGCCGGCGGCTTTACGTCTGTGCCCATCGTGCTCAAATGCAATCGGGTCCGATTGACGCAGCTGCTTTTCGGATCCGGATCGAGAGATTCCGCTGGCCTCAGACGTTCAGGGACTTGAGATAAGGGACACTCGGCGCCATCAGCGATGGATCCTCTTCCAGTTCAACGAAGTAGTTCTTTACGCCACCTGTTTTTGCGGCTGTAAACACTGCTTTCCAATCCACGACGCCCTTGCCGATGGGAACCTGGCGGAAGCCGGACTTGGTGGAGGAGTCCTTGACCCAGTCCTGACAATGCATGGAGAGAAAACGGCCGGGGTACTTCTGGAAGTAGGTGACTGCATCGTAGCCCTGCTGCGCGGTGGAGACCTGAAACTGCAAACTGGTGGTGGCGGGATTGAGGTCGGCGATCATCATGTCGTAGACCGGCTTGCCATCGATGTGTTCGGAGACGAAGCCTTCATTGTGGAGCAATGCGGTGATGCCTGCGGCGTGAGCCTTTTCGGCGAAGGCGTTGAAAGGCTCAACGAAGCGCTTGACATCGTCGACTGTCTCCGTGGTCCTTGGCTTCCAGGGGCCGAGCGCGGCGATGGCCATCTGGGTCATGCCGAAGTCCCTCGCATAGGCGATGGTCTGATCCGCCTTTTGAAAGAGCTCCTCTGCCGAAAAGTGCGCGGAGATACAGCCAAGACCCCAGTCTTCCAGCATGCGCCGCAATTCCTGCGGCTTGTATTTCTGGAGGCTGGAAAACTCGTCGTAACCGTAGGGGGAGCACAGCTCAATCTGAGTGAAGCCGGCTGCACGGAGTCCCTTCATGGTAGCCGCGAATTCCGTAGCGATCGACTTGCGCACAACATAGGACTGACAGCCGATGGGCAGACTCAGCGGATCAGCGTATAAATATCGAGTGCCGGAGAGAAGTGCCGAAGCGGCAGCCCCTCCCACGAGAAACATCCTTCGATTCATCATGTGCGTGACCCCATCCTGAAGCGATGGAAGAAACTATAGCACCTCTGGAGGAGGTGCCTCCTGACCGACTACGCGCTGTCAGTCTGAGGAGGTCGAGATAGCAGCCGACGAAGAGTCCGCGGTTGCTTTTCAGTTGTCCATCCGGTCCAGTGCGCGGCGATAATCGGCTGGTTCTACGTCGTACCAGGCGCGGCTGAGGTCTGCCCAGGTCGGATTGGCGGATTGGATGAGCGCAATCTTCTTCGAGCGGCGCCAACCTCTGAGTTCCTTCTCGCGGGCGATAGGTCATTGCACGTCTTGGTGGCGCTCGAACCAAACGAGGCGATCGCAGTTATAGCGCGCGGTGAAACCCTCGTGCTCCTTCCATTTGTGCTGGAAGACACGCTTGAGGAGATCGCCTGTAACTCGGACGTAGAGGGTATGGCCGCGGCTGGCCATGATGTACGTGCAATAGGGGCTCTCGTGCATGAGCTGATCGTACGCCCAGGGGTGCAGACTGGAATGTGAAAGAACAACCGCAGTCATGGATGGTGCGTTGCTCCACCCAAGGCCATGAAAATTCGTCGATTCCTTCGTTGGCCGTGGAAGTCCTATCTGCTCTTTTTAGGAACAACCGCAGATCCCTCACTGCGTTCGGGATGACAGCGACTCCTTTGGGGGTCAAAGACCGATTCCGGGTCGGGGGATTTGGCTTGGAGGGTGGGTGGGATGGCTCATTGTGTGATTCAAATCACCGTCATGGGATTCGTCGGCACTATCTAATGTTGCAGAGAAAGCTGTTGTTGTTCAGGCGCCTGGGCGGGGATTGGGATGGATTGCCACGCTCTCGCTGTTCGGCACAGTTCGTGCAACATTTTCCTCATGGAGTCGGAATGAAGCGGGTGCTCACTCGGGTCTGGTTCGGTGAAATGATAGGACGGGCAGGACGGTTTGGGAAGAGCGCGGGGCTGTGCGTGGTGCTGCTGGCGATGCTGGCCGGGCGGTCGCAGGCGGCGGTCCATCCTGTGCCTCTGGACAAGAATACGGACTCGAAGAAGTGCCTGGAGTGCCACGAGGACAAGTCCAAAGGGAAGAACGTACATTCGGCGATGGCCGGTGGGTGCCTGAGCTGCCATGAGCTCAGGGTGACGAAGGACGCGACGCGGATCAAGCTGATTACGCCGACGGCGGTTGCGCTTTGCCTGACGTGCCATGCGGACAAGACGGCGGCAGATATTAAGGGAACGGTGCATCCGCCGGCGGTGCGGGACTGCTTGAAGTGCCACGATCCGCACCAAAGCGACAACAAGAATCAGCTGCTGAAGGCGACGTCGGGCGGGGCCAAGGAGAATCTTTGCCTGGACTGCCACAAGACGGGGTTGAACGTCCCTGAAAAGGGCAGCCATCACGCGGCGCTGGATATGGGTTGTGACGTTTGCCACGTGATCCACAAGACGGGACCGGAGGCGACGGTTGAGAACAAGAATCACCTGACCAAAGGCACGCCGGCGTTGTGCCTGGATTGCCACGACGCGAAGGATGCGGATTTGCAGAAGGCGCACCAGAACCAGCCGTTTGCGACGGCGGACTGCCTGGAGTGCCACGATCCGCACCAGTCGGCGAACCCGAAGCTGATGGTGAAGTTCCTGCATCCACCGTTTGCGGACAAGAGCTGTGAGATGTGCCATGCGCCGGCGAAGGATGGCAAGGTGGTGCTGACACAGGCGGATGCGAAGAGCCTTTGCGTGACGTGCCACGACGACAAGCCGAAGATGATTGAAGGAGCGAAGGTTCCGCATCCCGGAGCGATGGGCGACTGCACGGATTGCCACAGCCCGCACGGGAGCAAGTTCCCGGGGCTGCCGAAGACGGACCCGGTGAGTATTTGCCTGGGATGCCACACGGATATCGACGAGTTGCGCAAGAAGCCGGCGCATCATCAGCCGGCGTTTACTCAAGGTTGCGCGACATGCCATACGCCGCACGGCGGGGATATCGATCACCTGCTGCGGGCGCAGGGCAATGCGCTTTGCCTGGAATGCCACGGGCCGGATGCGGTGCCGCAGAGGGACGATGCGAACCACCTGCTCACGATCTTCAACGGCAAGGTAAAGCTGCCGGAGGACTACTACACCAAGAACAAGGTGCCGGTGTTGCCGTTGCGGTATGGATTGGGGCACCCGGTGGAGGGGCACCCGGTTTCCGACGTGATGGATCCGGCGAACGTGAGCAAGGTGAAGACGCCGCTGAGTTGCTTGTCGTGCCATCAGCCGCATGCTTCGTCGGCAGGGGATTTGCTGGTGAAGGACCAGGTGAACAACATGCAGTTTTGTGATAACTGCCACAAGAACCGGTTGAATATGTTGGAGACAGTGACGCCGAAGAATTAGGAATTTGAGTGGAGGGATTCTTGGATTGGTTCCGATGTGCAAATGCAGATCCTTCGACTCACCACCCCCGAGCTGAAAAGCGTTCGGGGCCCCGTTCGCTCAGGATGACAGATTCTGAGGGGTGGAGGGATGGCCGGAGAACAAATGCAGATCCTTCGACTCACCACCCCCAGGCTGAGATGCGCCTGGGGCCCCTTTCGCTCAGGGTGACAGGGATTTTTGTTTAGCAAGTTTCAGGCTCGAGACACATGGAACCTCTCAACAAACGGAGAAATACGATGTACCGCTTCCTCACGACACTGATACGTTCCCCGAAGGTGATGGCTGTAATGCTTGTGGCGCTGGGACTGGCGCTGCCGTTTGCAGCCAACGCAAGCAAGAAGAAGAAGGACGACGCACCTGCTGCTGCGCCGGCGGGTCCGCGGAAGTTTCCCTTTGACCCGACAAAGCTGGTGTGGCCGAGCCCGCCGAGCATTGGGCGCATTCATTGGGTGGACTACTTTGCCGGGGAGAAGATCGACTATACGCAGACCGCGGCAACGAAGGCCAAGGCGACGTGGATGGATCGGTTGGCGGGCGGACAATCGCAGTCGGAGAAGTTCAACACGAAGACGTTTCCGTACCAGCTGATTGCACCGTCGGGGATCGCGGTGGATTCCAAGGGGCTGGTGTATGTGGGAGACCAGAAGGTTGGGGCGGTGTTCATCTTCAATCCAGAGACGCACGATACGCAGATGATCAAGAACGGCGTAGAGGCACATTTTGGATGGATCAACGGGCTGGCGATGGATGACGACGACCGGCTTTTTGTGTCCGACGGGAAGATGAAGCGGGTGATGATCTTCAACCCGAAGCGCGAGATGGAAGGGCAGATCTCGGAAGGGCTGGTGGATCCGGTTGGGATTGCGATCGATACGGAGAATCGGCTGCTTTACGTGGTGGATACGCAGCAGGACCAGGTGATTGTGTTTGACGCGGATACGCTGAAGCTGCTGCGACGGATTGGAACCGGCGGGAAGAATCATTTTTTGACGACGCCGGGAGATTTTGGCGCGCCGCAGGGTGTGGCTGTGGACAAGGACGGCTACGTCTATGTGACGGATACGCTGAACAACCGCGTGGAGATTTTCGACGGGGACGGGAGTTTCATCAGCACGTTTGGAAAGAATGGCGATGGGCCAGGATATTTTTCGCGGCCGAAGGGCATCGCGGTGGATGGCGACGGGCATATCTGGGTGGCGGACGCGATGCAGGACCGGATGCAGGTGTTCAACCGCGATGGGCAACTGCTGGCGTATATCGGGCAGGGGCATGGGGATTTGCCGGGGCAGTTCAAGGCGCTGGTGGGCGTGGCGATCGACAAGAATAACCGGGTGTTTTCTTCGGAGCAATTTCCGGGTCGCGTGCAGATGTTCCAGTATGTGACGGACGATCAGGCTGCGGCGGAGAAGGCCAAGCACGACGAGGAGTTGGAAAAGGCCGCGGCCAAGCGGAAGGGCGGGGCGGCGCCGCCGGCGGCGACTGAGGCTCCTAAGGCTGCGGAGAGCCCGAAGACGCCGGGACGCTAGGAGGCGGCAACGCCAACAATTGTGCTTTCCCACCCATTTCACAAAGTGCGTGAAATGGATGGGGCACGGGCGTTCGTGGTCGGGTAAGACGCGGGTGGTTCAGGTTTGCGCTCTCCACGGTCTCAAACGAGAGGCCGGGGCACCCATTTTCGAAGTAGACCTTACAGATTTATCCAGGCGAGGCTAAAAGTCGGGGCTGTCGTCGTCTTCGGCGTCGGGGCCGTTGCGAAGGACGGCTTGCATGACGGACCAGGGCTTCATCTCGTAGTTCACGGGCGGGACGTCACCGGCGAGGTAGCGGACGAAATAGTCCCAGCGGCGGCGGGTCATGTATTGCGAGGCCTGGCCGTAGCCGTGCTGGACGTTGGGAATGAGGAGCAGATCGAAGTCCTTGTTGGCCTTGATGAGGGCGTCGACCATGAGCAGGGTGTTGTTGGGGGGAACGTTGTCGTCCATGCTGCCGTGGGCCAGGAGCAGGTGGCCTTTGAGGTTCTTGGCGAAGTTCTGGTTGGCTTGGGAGTCGTAGTTGCTGGTGCCGTCAGGGTTTTTGGCTTCGAGGCCGGACCATTTTTCGGCCCAGTCATCTTCGTAGTCACGCTGGTCGTGGTTGCCGCTTTCGGCGATGCCCACCTTGAAGAAGTCAGGGTAGTGCAGCATGGCTGCGCCAGTGGCGTTTCCTCCGCCGGAGTGGCCGTAGATGCCGACGCGATCGAGATCGATGAAGGGGTATTGGGCGGCGAGATCTTTCATGCCGCTGACCTGGTCGGGGAGGGTATTGTCGCCGAGATCGCCCCAGTAGGCTTCATGGAAGGTCTTGGAACGGAAGGGCGTGCCCATGCCGTCGATGCAGACGACGATGAAGCCTAGCTCGGCGAGGGATTGCATGTCGCGATGGGCGGCCTGGAAGCCGCGCGGGCCGCAACTGCCGATCTGGGGGCCGGGGTAGACCTGGTTGACGATGGGGTATTTTTTGGAGGGGTCGAATTTGGAAGGCTTGAACATGAAGCCGTAGATGTCGGTTTTGCCGTCGCGGGCCTTGACCTTGATGGGGATGGGCGGGACCCAGCCGTAGGCCAGGAGCTTGCTGATGTCCTGCTTGGCGAGGGGCATGACGGTGGCGCCGTCAGCGGCGCGGACAACCGTGGTTTCAGGCACGGTGGGGGTTGAATAAGTGTCGACGAAGTAGCGGCCGTCGGGGGAGAGCTTGATGGTGTGGTCGGCGTCCTCAGGGGTGAGGAGCTTGAGGCCGGAGCCATCGAAGTGGACGCTGTAGAAGGACTGGAAGTAGGGATCGCGGCCTGGTTCCTTGCCGACTCCGACGAAGAAGATGGTGTGCGAGGGCTGGTCGACGCGGAGGACCTGGGTGACGTTGCCGGGGCCGCGGGTGATCTGGTTTTTGAGCTGACCGGTGGCGAGGTCGTAGAGGTAGAGGTTGCCCCAGTCGTCGCGCTCGCTGAACCATACGATCTCATTGGACTCTGGCAGGTAATGCCAGTTGATCATGCCGTTGCCGCTCTCGTAGAACTTGGGGGTGGTCTCGCTCATGACGTCACGGACTTCGCCGGTGGCGGTGTCGGCGACGCGGAACCACTCCTGCTTGTGGTCGCGGGAGGTGGAGACGAAGGCGAGGTGGGAGTTGTCGGAGCTGAAGGCGACGTCGTCCCAGGTGGTGCCGCGGCAGGCAACGTTGTCACAGAGGCTGGAGCGGTGCTGGTCTGGCGGCATCTTGAGGCGGACGACTGTTTTGGTGGGGACGTCGACGATGACGCGTTCGATAACGGTGACGTCCTTGTCACCGACGAGGGGATACTTCCAGGCCTGGAGTTTGGGGTGGGAGTTGGTGACGGGGACGAGGTACATTTCGCCGGTTTTGCGCTGGTCCTGCTGGAAGGTGGCGATCTTTTTGGAGTCGGCGGACCAGAGGAGGATGGCGTTGTCGGAGTGGACCCAGCCGGCGTTGTCGGTGGCGTAGCCGAAGTCCTTGACGCCGTCGGTGGTGAGCTGGGTTTCCGCGCCGGTGTCCATGTCGCGGACCCAGAGGTTCCAGTCGCGGATGAATGCGCCGAGCTTCTTGTCAGGAGAGAGATTGACGGGGGCGGTTCTGTCTTCATGATCGGAGCCGTGGGCGGCGGATGTGGCGGGGCGGAGGGATTTGCAGGTGTCGGCGGTTGCCGCGAGTTGGCAGCGGTAGGGTGTGGCCATGATGGAGAGATTGAGGGCGGTGTCGTTGTCGGAGAAGGCGAGGTCGGCCAGGGTGAGGTGCGCGGGGTCGTCCTTGATGGCGCCTTTGGAGGCGTCGTGGAGGGCGGCGGAGAGGCGGGCGTGGTCGAAGGCGGGGGTGTGGGTGCCTTTGGAGGGGTCGACGAGGACGTAGGTGCTGCCGGTGGGGGTGACGTCGCGGTACCAGAAGCGCCCGTTCTGGTCATCGTCAAGCCACTGGGCGCGGACCTGGCCGGAATAGGCGAGGGGATTGACGTTGTAGGGCATAAAGCGCTCGGCGGCGGTGTAGTCGGCGGCGGTGTATTGGCGCGGCTGCTGGGCGAGTGCTGCGCAGGCGATGGCGGCGCAGACGGAAGCATGAAGGACTGCCAGGGAGGTTTTGTTCATTGCGCGGAATCCTTTTAGGGCGCCTGGGTGGGCGGGAATGGCGAAGGCAAATAGACGCATTCTGCGAGGTCTTACTTTGGCGTGGGACAATTCTACAACTTGGGGGCGGGAGGGTTGGATTTGTTGGTCGAGTGCAGGTTGGGTGGATCGAAGGACGGACTGTCTACCGTGGTTTTAGGTTGCCAACTATTGCCAATATAAGTAGGATTTGGTTAGCTTTGGAGGGTTTCATGCCCACGCGGAACATTAATCTGACGCCGGAAATGGACCGGTTCGTGTCTCAAAAGATTGAGTGCGGCCAGTATGCCAATGCAAGCGAGGTTTTGCGCGCGGGGCTGCGAGTGCTGGAGCGGAGCGATCGAGAAGACCAGCTGAAGCTTGAGGCGTTGCGCGCCGCTGTTTTGGCCGGGGAAGTGAGCGGCGTAGCCGAAGGGGACGTGATGGGCGAGGTTCGCGAGCGAATCCGCAGACGCGCGCTGGTTATGGGAACGGTGTAGGCGTTGCCGGCCAATTGGTTTTCCAGTCTGGCCAGGCTTGACCTGATGGAGATTGCCGACTATACCGTGGATAACTGGGGCGCAGGCCAGGCAGAACGCTACCTTGACGGGCTGGACGATTGCTTCAAACGCCTTGTTCAGAATCCGGGGCTGGGCCGGTCGTGCAACACGATTCGGCAAGGATACAGGCGCATCGAGCATGGGAAGCATGTGGTGATCTATCGGGCCGAGGCGGGCGGGATTTTCGTCTGCCGGATACTGCACCAGAAGATGCTGCCTGAGACGCGGCTCTTCGAGGATAGCTAGTCTGGCGTCTCGGAAGTCGATTCAAAAACAAATGCAGTCATACATGGCGCGATGCGCCACCCAATGAGGATGAGAATTCGGCAATCCTCCCGTTGGAGATGGGGGTGCTATCTGCTCTTTCTCAGGAGCAGCCGCAGATCCCTCTCTTCATTCGGGATGACAGTGCTTTTTTAGGGTGATCGTCTCAGGGCGGGTTCGGTGGAGCGGGCGAATCGTGGGATCACCCGAATTCTCAGGGCAGGTCCTTCGACCCCGTTGAAAACGCATCGCTCCGCATGAACGCGGCAGGATTGACGATCGAGGTTTCCCACCCATTCGCGATGGAACTGCGAATGGGTGGGGCACGGGGCATTTTTGACGGGTCCAGACCAGGGCCCGGTGTGGTTTTGCGGCGGGGTTGGGTGGCGTGTAACAATCGCTTCGTTTGGCGGTTGAATTTCACGCTGGAGGATGCGCGATGAAGCCCTTGAGCTGGATGGACCGGAGGCGGTTCCTTGGCACGGGTGGAATGGCGATATCCGGGACGCTGGCGGGGGCTGTACTGCCCGCGGGAGTTGCGCGGGCTGTGGCGGCGACGCCTCCGAAGGCTGTGGGCAAAGCGGATTACACGTTGAAGATTGAGCCTTTCTCGCTGGAGATTGCGCCGGGGGTGGTGGTGAAGACGACTGCCTATAACGGGCAGGTTCCGGGGCCGATGCTGCGGGTGAAGGAGGGCGTTCCGGTCACGATCGATGTGACCAATGGGAGCGCGAATCCGGATATTGTGCACTGGCATGGGCTGGCGATTGATTCGCTGAACGACGGGGCGATGGAAGAGGGATCGCCGATGATTGCGCCGGGTGCGATGCTGCGCTATACCTTTACGCCGAAGCCGACGGGGACGCGGTGGTATCACACGCATGCGGGGGCTGGCGGGGATTTGAGCCTGGGGACGTATAGCGGGCAGTTTGGGTTTTTGATGGTGGATGGCGGGCCCGATGCGGGGCACTACGACCAGGAGGTTTTTCTGGCGATTCATCATTGGGGCGGGGAGTTTGTGCCGATGGTGGAGACGATGCGGATGGAGTCGCAGAACAAGCCGCAGACGACGGGCTCGGATGTGGGCTACAAGTACGCGACGATGAATGGGCACATGCTGGGGGCGGGCGAGCCGTTGCGGGTGAAGCAGGGGCAGCGGGTGCTGATGCACCTGCTGAATGCGAGCGCGACGGAGAACGTGGTGCTGGCGCTGCCGGGGCATACGTTCCGGGTGATCGCGATGGATGGGAACCCGGTGCCCAGCCCGAGTTCAGTGGAAGTGCTGAGTCTCGGAGTAGCCGAACGGGTGGATGCGATTGTGGAGATGAATGCGCCGGGGGTTTGGGTGCTGGGATCGACGCTGGAAGCGGCGCGGAAGATCGGGCTGGGCGTGGTGGTGGAGTACGCGGGGAAGACGGGTGCGCCGGTTTGGACGGACCCCGCGGCGACTGCGACTGGACTCAAGTGGGATTACTCGCAGTTTGCGCTGGCCGCACCGACAGCGGCGACTCCGGATGAGACGGTGACGCTGACGTTCAGGGATATCGGGCCGCAGAAGGGGGCGAAGTTCGACACGTGGACGATCAACAACAAGTCGTGGCCGGATGTGGACCCGATCAAGCTGACGGCGGGGAATCGTTACAGGATCGTGCTGCGAAATGGGAGCGGGGATCAGCATCCGATCCATCTGCACCGGCATACTTTTGAAGTGACGAAGATTGCGTCGAAAGAGATGAGCGGGTTGCGGAAGGACGTGATCAACGTGATGCCGCTGCAGACGGTGGCGGTGGATTTTGTGGCGGATAATCCTGGGGATCCGCAGCTGCATATGGATTACGGGTTTATGACGATTTTGAAGTATGGGGCATAGCGGAGCTTTGCAGGGGCTAAAGCCCCGGCTCTTTTGGGGCTCATTTTGGCATGACTGAAGTCATGCCCTGTTACAAGGCGCGTCTTATCAAGCATTCTCTTGAAATACAAGGACTGGGATGATGGGTTTTAATCGGATTTTGGGCGTTAGTGCCGCAGCTTTTTCGATGTTGAGCACCGTTTGTGCGGGACAGAGCGGGGCGGACTGGCGGGTTTATAACGGCGGGCTGGATGGGGGCCACTACTCGACGCTGAAGCAGATCAATCGGGCGAATGTGAGCCGGTTGAAGGTGGCGTGGAGCTTCGATACGGGGGAAAAGGGCGGGTTGCAGGACAATCCGCTGGTGGTGGGGCGGACGATCTACGCGTATACGCCGACGCAGCAGGTGGTAGCGCTGGATGGGGCGACAGGGAAGCTGAAGTGGCGCTATGACTCCGGCGTGGGCGGGAATCAGCCGGCGCGCGGGATGACGTATTGGGCGGACGGACAGGCGGGACGCGTCTTTGTCGGGATCATGAGCTATCTCTATTGCCTTGATGCGGAGACGGGGAAGCCGGTGGCGAGTTTTGGCGAGGCGGGGCGGATTGACCTGAGGAAGAACCTGCGCGGGGATTTTGAGAAGCAGTCGGTTGTGCTGACGACGCCGGGCGTGATCTACAAGGACATGATTATTGTGGGCGGGCGGAATCCGGAGACGCATCCTGCGCCGCCGGGGGATATTCGCGCGTTTGACGTGCATACGGGGGCGATGCGATGGAGCTTCCATACGATTCCGCACCCCGGCGAGGCGGGGTATGAGACGTGGCCGCCGGAGGCATGGAAGACGGCTGGAGCGGCGAACAACTGGGCGGGAATGGCTCTGGATGAGGGCCGTGGGATTCTGTATGCTCCGACGGGGTCGGCGGTGTTTGATTTCTATGGCGGAGACCGGCTAGGGAACGACCTGTATGCCAATACGCTGCTGGCACTGGACGCGAATACGGGCAAGCGGCTGTGGCATTTTCAGGGCGTGCATCACGATATATGGGATCGGGATTTTCCGTCAGAGCCGGTGCTGTACAAGGCGGTACGGAACGGGAAGTCGATTGACGCTCTGGCGCAGACGACCAAGCAGGGATATCTCTACCTGTTTGATCGGGTGAGTGGGGAGCCTCTGACTCCGATTCGCGAGGTGGCTTATCCGGCGAGTTCGGTGCCGGGGGAAGTGACGTCGCCTACGCAGCCGAAGCCGGATGGGCCGGAGCCGTTTGCGCGGCAGCGGTTGACGGAGGATGGGCTGACCACGCGCACTCCGGAGGCGCATGCGTGGGCGGTGAAGGAGTTCAAAAGCTTCCAAAGCGACGGGCAGTTTGTGCCGTTTGCGGTGGGTAAGCTGACGGTGATTTTTCCAGGATTTGACGGGGGCGCGGAGTGGGGTGGACCGGCGATTGATCCGGCAGCGCATGTGCTGTATGTGAACGCGAGCGAGATGGCGTGGCTGGGCGGGTTGCAACCGGCGCAGACGGGCGGCAGCGTTGGGTCTCAGGTCTACCAGAACCAATGCGCGATGTGCCACGGGCCGGGACGGGCGGGGGATCCGCCGGCGTTTCCTTCGCTGGTTGGGGTGTTGAGCCGGTTGAGCGCGCAGCAGGTTACGGACAACATCAAGAAGGGGAACGGAAGGATGCCGTCGTTTCCGAATATTGATGACGAACATCTGACCGCGCTGATCGACTTCTTGCGCACGGACGCGGCGTCGAACAAGGAGGCCGGGCCGGTGGCGGCGGCGGGCATGGTGGCCCAGGCTCCGGCGGATAAGGTAGGGGCGGGCATCTATGCGGACCACTGCGCGGTTTGCCACGGGGACCACATGGAGGGGATCGCTCCGGCGTTTCCAATGCTGATCGGGGTAGGGAAGCGGGAGACGCGGAAGCAGATTGTGGACGTGATTCAGAACGGCAGGAACCAGATGCCGGGGAGTGCGGATATTCAAGGGGCGGACCTGGAGGCGCTGCTGCGCTACCTGGGTGTGGGCGAGGAGCCAAAGGCCAGTTCGGGCGAGGAGCAGCCGGACCGGTTCACGTTTACCGGGTATCGGAAGTTTTTGGACCCTGAGGGTTATCCGGCGATTGCGCCGCCCTGGGGGACACTGAATGCGATTGACCTGACGACCGGTAAGTATTTGTGGAAGATTCCGTTGGGAGAATATCCGGAACTGGCGGCCAAGGGCCTCAAGAATACCGGGACGGAGAACTACGGCGGGCCGGTAGTGACGGCTGGGGGCGTGCTGTTTATCGGGGCTACGATCTATGACCGGAAGTTTCGCGCCTTCGATACGAGCAACGGGAAGCTGCTTTGGGAGACGGAACTGCCGTACTCCGGGGTGGCGACGCCGGCGACCTACATGGTGGATGGGAAGCAGTATGTGGTAATCGCGGCCAGCGGAGCGCGCGATCCGAAGGCTGCGCAGGGCGGGGCGTACGTGGCGTTTGCGCTGCCTTAGTTGACTTGGAGTCCTACAGACAGGGCGGCGGTGCGCTGCCTCAGGTCGAAGGTATAAAGGGATTTTGCGCCAAGCTCGAGAGCGATGGCAATGTGCAGCAGGTCGGCGGCGCGGACGCCGATGGTGGAGGTGAGCCTTGTCGCGAGGGTCCTGGCTCGCTGGAAGGCGGTGTCGGGAAGGGTTCGGACTTGATAAGCCCCCGCATCAATATTTCGCTCCAGCTTCAGGCGCGCCTGCAAGGCCTCTCGGTCCGTGAGTGCATTTCGAAAGATTGCCAAGCTGAAGGCGTTCACGGTTTCGAACTCGCAAAGGGTTGAGAGCAGCAGGGGCGATTTTGAAGCCGCAATCAGCGATGTCGCGGACATTGAGTTGCTGTCTGGACAATACAGCGAAAATAGAACGCTCGCATCGAGATAAATCATTACTCGTCCCGGTCCTCGGAGATGATTTGTGCGCCCGAAATAGGCAAAACTCTGTCTCCGAAGATTTCACGCATCTGCCCCAGGAAATCTGGTAGGGGCGGCCTGGTGGCCAGATCGGGTGCGGGCTCGGGGGTGAGGCGCGCGATGGGCTGTCTTCGCTTGGTAATTTGGATTTCCTCACCGGATTTGAGCAATTCTTCGACTTTGGGGAAGTCGTAGCGGAGATCGCGGACGGAGACGGTTTTCATGTATCACATTTTAGCATCACATCGGTTTCTGGTCGGCGGTCTGGATTTCCGGGATTTCGGGAGGAGTGGGGCTGTGGAAAAGATTATCGCTTTTTCTTCGCCTTTTCGTCGAGTTTTGGGCTATGCTTGATTCGCAACATTGGAGGTTGCGAAATGGACATTCAAAAAGAGCTTGAGAATGAGTTTGAGCGCGAGTTGAAGCGGACGCGGAAGCTGGTGGAGGCCCTGCCGGAGGATGCGGACTTTGGATGGAAGCCGCACGCAAAGTCGATGCCGCTGGGCAAGCTGGCAGGGCATGTGTCGGACATGACCGGCGATTGGGCGCTGCATACGCTGACTTTGGACAAACTGCAGTTTGCTGCCGATCACAAGTGGGAACAGTACATCCCGAAGAGCCGGGCGGAGCTTTTGGAGAAGATTGACCGCGAGGCGCCTGCGATTCGCGCAGCCCTGGCAACGATGACGCCGGAAAAGTGGGATCAGCACTGGAAGTTCATCTTTGGCGATCAGGTTTGGATCGACCAGCCGCGTATCGAGGTTTGGCGCGATATGGTGATCAGCCACCTTGTTCACCATCGAGCGCAGTTGGGCGTGTACATCCGGATTCTTGGCGGAAAGCTGCCAGGGACTTATGGGCCGTCCGCGGACGAGATGTAAAGCGGGCTACCTGGCTGGGTCGACGAGTGCGCCGTAGACTACGGCGCGGCTTTCGTATTCGAGGGGTGGGCTGAAGGCGTCGAGACGGCGCTGGATCATGCCGATGAAGACGATGTCGTTGGTGGGGTCGACCCAGAACCAGGTGCCGGCGGCGCCATCCCAGAAAAAGGTGCCTTTGCCTTCGGGCAGGTTTGCCTCGGGAGGGTCGAAGACCACTGCGCAGTTGTATCCATAGCCGAAGCCGGGCCGCATGACCTGAGCTCCGATGCCGAATTGGCCGGTGAGCAGCTCCGAGGGGACGTGATTGGAGGTCATGAGCTTGACGGTGGCAGGCGCGAGGATGCGATGGCCGGCAAGTTCGCCGCGGTTGAGCATCATCTGGGAGAAGCGATAATAGTCGGTCGCTGTCGAGACCATGCCACCGCCGCCCGATGGCATGGTGGGCTCGGCGGTATAGTCGCGGGCGACGTTGCCGCTGTTGTTGTCCTGAACCATTTCGCCGTTGGGGCCGGAGGTGTAGAGAGCGGTGAAGCGGCTCAGCTTGTCGGCGGGGACGTAGAAGCCGGAATCCTTCATGTCGAGGGGTTTGGTGATGTTGTCGCGGATGAAGTTGGGCAGCGATTGGCCGGACAGCTTCTCAACGATGTAGCCTTCGATGTCCATTGAGATGGAGTAGGTCCAGCCTTTGCCTGGCTGGTAGAGCAGGGGGAGTTTGGCGACTTTTTCGACGAACTCCTGAAGGTTTTTGGAGCCGAAGATCTGGGCGTCGCGGTAGACCTTGTCGACTGGGGTGTTACCAAAGAAGCCGTAGGTGAAGCCGGCGGTGTGGGACATGAGCTCGCGCATGGTGGGCGCGTGGTCGGGATCGACGAGGATCATTTTGCCGTCGGCGTCGAGGCCTTTGAAGACCTTGAGGTGGGCGAACTCAGGGATGAACTTGGCGATTGGGTCGGAAGGGAGCCATTTGCCTTGTTCGTAGAGGATCATCATGGCGACGCCGGTGATGGGTTTGGTCATGGAGTAGTCGCGGAAGATGACATCTTTGGTCATGGGCGCGTTGGCGGCGTCGTCGCGCTGGCCGTAGGCGCGGTAGTCGATGACCTTGCCGTGGCGGGCGAGGATGGTAACGACGCCGGCGATCTGCTTTTTGTCGACGACGTCCTGCATCATGGCGTGGAGCCGCTCCAGGCGCTCGGAGGAGAAGCCAACGGATTCGGGGCTGGAAATGGTGAGGCTGGCTTTGGGGTTGGTCGGAGTTTGAGCGGCACAAGGAGCAGCGACGAAGGTGGCAACGAGAGCGGCTGGGACCAGGCTACTCAGAGGGATGAATTTGAAGGGACGCATAGGTTCTCCTTGTTGGCCGTGGCTGCGAGGTCTGCGCCGGGTCGCATCCTTTATATCAAGGCCGGCATGGCTACCAAGCAATGGGAATTTGAATTCAAAAGCAAGCGCAGGGAAGGTGAACGACTTAAGCCGGTGTATTGCCCCAAAAAACGAGGCAGAGAATCGATGAAGTTCTAAAAGTGCGGGTCTGGAGACCCGCACGACAGCCGGTCTCGAGACCGGCGCTACAGGAATGGTTGGAACTTCGAGAGGCGGCCCACTTGCGAGATTGAAAGAAAACTAAAGACATCCGCGCTCAAATCCGTTAAAACTTTCATTACGTGACAAGCCCAGATTTCACACCCAAATCAGAGTTACAGGCAGAGGCCGCAGCGCCGCGGCTGGTTCAGAGCCTTGGTCTTTTCTCTTCCACTGCGCTGGTCATCGGATCGATGATCGGGTCGGGCATTTTCATTGTCGAGGCGGACATTGCGCGAGGCACGGATTCGCCCGCACTTTACCTAGCGGCCTGGGTGGTGACGGCGATCCTGACCATGATCGGCGCGCTGAGCTACGGCGAACTGGCGGCGATGATGCCCAAGGCGGGCGGGCAGTATGTTTATCTGCGCGAATCGCTGGGTCCGTTGTGGGGATTTCTTTATGGCTGGACGCTGTTCCTGGTGATTCAGACGGGAACTATTGCCGCGGTTTGCGTGGCGTTTGGCAAGTTTCTTGGAGTGTTCTTCCCGACGATTTCTACATCCCATTGGCTGCTGCACATTGCGCATGTTCCACCGATACGGGTTGGTCCGATGGTGCTGGGCAACATGGATATCGGCGTGAACACGGCGAATCTCACGGGCGTAGTGCTGGTCTTTTTCCTGGCGATCGTGAACATGTTTGGGGTGCGGCTGGGTTCGCTGATTCAGAACGTGTTCACATCGGCCAAGGCGCTGTCGCTGGCGGCGCTGATTGTGCTGACCTTTACGGTGGGGCGGACGGCGGAGGCGTGGGCGACGAATTTTGGGCCGGGGCTCAGCCAGTTCTGGCGCAATGCTTCCTGGAGTTCGCTGCATCCGGTGCAGGTGGGTATCGGCGGGCCCATGGTGCTGGTGAACCTGGCGGTGATTCTGGCAGTGGTGCAGGTGGGGTCGCTGTTTTCGGCCGATTCCTGGAACAACATTACGTTTACGGCGGGCGAGGTGAAGAATCCCAAGCGGAATATCCCGCTGTCGCTGGTGCTGGGGACGGGGTTTGTGCTGACGGTGTACTTTCTGGCGTCGCTGGGCTACCTGCTGGTGTTGCCGTTGCATGGGGATCCGAACGGTGTGACGGTGCTGGCGCGCGGAGTTCAATATGCGTCCGAGGATCGGGTGGGCACGGCGGCGCTGGAGCAGATATTCAGCTCTGGTGGGGCGTGGCTGATGGCTGGGGCGATTCTGGTTTCGACGTTTGGGTGCGCCAACGGGCTGACGCTGGCCGGGGCGCGCGTCTACTATGCCATGAGCCGCGATGGGCTGTTTTTCAAGTCGGTTGGCAAACTGCATCCGAAGTTCAAGACGCCGGTGGCGGGGCTCATCATTCAGGCTGTGTGGGCGACGTTCCTGTGCTTGTCTGGCTCGTACGGGCAGTTGCTGGACTACATCATCTTTGCGGTTCTGCTGTTTTATATACTCACGATCGTTGGTTTGTTTGTGCTGCGCTTCAAGCGGCCGGATGCGGTGCGGCCTTACAAGGCGCTGGGCTATCCATTCCTGCCGGCGCTCTACATTGTGATGGCGGGCTGGATTTGCATCGTGTTGTTGCGTTACAAGCCTCAGTACACATGGCCGGGCCTGGTCCTGGTTCTGCTGGGGATTCCTGTATATCTCTTCTGGTCGCGCCGCGTCCCTGCCTGAGGGGCCGATTGCGTTGGGGAATGCCGCTGGGCACAGCGATACTTCACACCAGAAATGCATGTAATTCAGGAGAGTCCGGTGCGGTCGATGTGTTGAAGGCTGGGCGTTCCTATTTGGTTCAGCGGTTGTCTCCGCTTGCGCGCTGCGGAAAGACGCTGCGATTTTCAGGATCAGCGCAGCCATCTCCAGCGCAGGGCAGGTAATTACTTTTGGCGAAAGTCACCTAAGCGCATGGCCTTGGAGTCTGTGTGAGGAGCAGACTTTCCGGCAGATTCGTTGTGGACCGAAACGAAAAATATACCTCGGGGGTTCAAACCCCGCCGCTTAAGGCGCAGTATTACCCGGGATGAATCCCCGGCCGACCGCCCGAAATGCCTAGAGCCCCGCATTCACACAGACTCTTTGGTCTACGCCAAATGCCAAATTGGCTCTAATCGCCGTGGCGGGCCGCTTCGATGCCTAATCCCGATTTGCCGAGGTTGCTGTGATTCTTGGCATAGACGAAGTAGACGACAAGGCCAACCAGCATCCAGGTTCCGGCAGCGATCTTCGAAGTCGGATCGACGGAGATGATCATCGCCAGGCAGAAGATGGTGCCCAGAATTGGGACCAAGGGCACGAGGGGAGCGCGGAAGGGGCGTGCCTGTCCGGGGTTCGTTTTCCGCATGATCCATATTCCAATGCAGACCAGGACAAACGCAAACAGTGTCCCGAGGTTTGTCATGTTGCCAGTAATGTCGCCCGGCAGGAATCCGCCCAGGAGAGCGACGAAGACGTACAAGATCAAATTGCACTTATAGGGTGTGCGGTATTTGGGGTGTACGTCGGCAAAGAGCTTTGGAAGCAGTCCGTCCTTCGACATGGAGTAGAACACGCGGCTCTGGCCCAGGAGCATGACCAGCATCACCGAGGAGAACCCGGCGAGGATCGCGACGGAGACCAGGGTAGACAGCCAACCATATCCCGGCATGTATGTCTTGATGGCGTAGGAGACAGAAGCTTCCATTCCCTTGTTGGGGTCGATGAAGTCGAGCGCCGGAGCGATGCCGGTGAGGACCCAGCTGAACAGGATATAGAGGACCGTGCAGACTGCCAGCGAGCCCAGGATTCCAATCGGCATATTCTTGCCGGGATCGATCGTCTCCTGCGCTGCAGTGGAGACGGCATCGAACCCGATGAAAGCGAAGAAGACAACGCCCGCGCCGCCGAGGACGCCACCCCATCCATGTTTGAACATGCTCATGTGTGCCGAGTCCTGCGCCAGCACGAAGGGCGTGTGATTGGCGGGACTGATGAAATGCCATCCAATGGCAATGATCATCAGGACGATGGTCACTTTAACAGCAACAATGACGGCGTTGACGCCGGCCGACTCCGAGATTCCTTTGATAAGCAGGAGCGTCATGATGAGCAGGATCACCAGGGCAGGCGCGTTCACAATGCCATGGATTCCTCCCGGGCCGGTCTGGAGTGGCGAGTGGCGCCAGACCCACGGGATAAGGTTGGGAAAGAGATTGTTGAAGTACTCCGTCCAGTAGATTGACAGAGTGGCCGCACCCAGGCCGTACTCCAGAATCAGAGCCCATCCGATGATCCAAGCGACCAGTTCTCCCATGGTGACGTAAGCATAGGTGTAGGCGCTGCCTGCGACGGGGATCATCGCCGCAAACTCGGCATAGCACAAGCCTGCGAATCCGCAGCCGAGAGCCGCGATGACGAAGGAAATTGTCACCCCCGGCCCGGCATTTTGCGCGGCTGCCGCAGGGGTGCGGGCAAAGAGGCCAGCGCCGATAATGGCGCCGATCCCCAGTGCGATCAGGCCGGGCCAGCGCAGAGTGCGCTTCAGCCCGCCCTTTTCGTCGATCTGTGCGAACAGAACGGAGAGTGGCTTGGTTCGGAATAGGCTCATATTTAGTCCCTGAGTCTACCATAGGGACGCACTGCTTCTCCGGATTTCGTTTGCAGTGGCGAACTGAAACTTTTTGCGCCGATTCTTTGCTCTCATTTGCCTGGGAGACCGCACCGCGATTTGGGGAAGTTTGGGACTTGCCACTCGGCGACGGGGTAAACTAAACTAAGTGGACTTAGTTTATCCGGAGGCACGATGCGAACGATCAATATTCACGAGGCAAAGACGCATCTGTCGCGGCTGGTGGACGAGGCTGAGCGGGGTGAGTCGTTCATTATTGCCAAGGCTGGCAAGCCGAAGGTGCTGGTGACCCGGTTGGATCCGCCTCCGGCCACAGCCAAGCGCCGACTGGGCTTCCTGAAGGGGCAAATCAAGGTTCCGGATGATTTTGACACAATGATGGCGGATGAGATCGAGGAGATGTTCAGCGATGAAGAGAAGATTTTCAGCGGTGAAGAATGAAGCTCCTTCTCGATACTCACCTCCTGTTGTGGGCTAGTGAGGATTCTCCCCGGCTTCCCGCGTTGGCGTCGAGCCTAATCGCGAATTCCGATAACGAACTTCTCTTCAGTGTCGCAAGTATCTGGGAAATCTCAATCAAACACGCCAATGGGTTGGAGGACTTCCATGCTCGTCCTGGCACGGTCTGGGAGGGTCTGCTGGACAATGGCTATGTGGAACTGGCTGTGCTTGGAAAACATGCCGTTGCCGCGGGCGGTCTTTCGCCCATCCACAAAGATCCCTTCGACCGTATCCTGATCGCGCAGGCGACGGTCGAAGGGATCACTTTGCTTACGGCGGACCCGGTGATTGCCAAATATCCGGGGCCTATTCTAAAAGTCTGACGGCTTGGTTTACGCGGTGGTTTTGGCGCAGAACTCTTCGAAGGCGCGCAGGAGTTCGCCGGCGATCTGCTGGGCGGTGGACTGCTCGATGATGTAGCGCTGCATTAGGTAGACGAGCTTGCCGTCGCGGAGGATGGCGATGGCCGGGGAGCTGGGCGGGTTGCCTTCAAAGTAGCTGCGCGCTTTGGCGGTGGCTTCGTGGTCCTGGCCGGCGAAGACGGTGATCTTGTGGTCGGGCAGGTTGGTGGAGTTGGCCAGGGCCAGGCGCACGCCGGGGCGCATTTTGCCGGCCGCGCAGCCGCATATGGAGTTGACCACCAGCAGGGTTGTTCCGGGAACGGCGAGGGCCGCGTCCACGTCCTCGGCGGTGCGGGTTTCGGTGATTCCGGCGCGGGTGAGTTCTTCGCGCATGGGGATGACCATCAGTTCTGGATACATGTTCTTGCCTCCGGGGCGGGATGTTGCCTGCATTCATTCTATCGCGAAACGTGTGTGCTCGATGACAAAACCCGAAGGGTTGGGTTGGACACGGCTCATTCGTGTAGCCTTGTTTGCGATGGAGATGGAAGAGAACAAGCCGCTTGCGCCTTACACGACCTTAGGAATCGGGGGGCCGGCGCGCTGGTTTGTGGAGGCAGCCAGCGAGGATGACATCGTGGAGGCGACGGTGTGGGCGCGGGACCGCGGGCTGAAGCTCTTTGTGCTGGGTGGGGGGAGCAATCTGCTGGTGGCGGATGCGGGATTCGATGGGCTGGTGCTCAAGGTGGGGCTGAAAGGGATTCGAGTCCACAGGAACGAGCATCCCGAAAGCGTGACGGGAGACAGGTGGTCCTACGAGGTTGCTGCGGGGGAGGACTGGGACGGATTTGTGGAGCGAACCGTCGAGGATAACTGCGCGGGGCTGGAGTGCCTGGCGGGGATTCCGGGGACGGTAGGCGGGACGCCGGTGCAGAATGTGGGGGCGTATGGGCAGGAGGTGGCCTCGAGAATTGACCGGGTTCGAGCCTTCGACTTGCAAACACGGGATTTCAGCCATTTCACAGCGGAGCGGTGCGAGTTTAGCTATCGCCGGAGCCGGTTCAACTCCGAGGATCGCGGGCGGCATATTGTGACTCGGGTCGACTATCTGCTCTCTCCAGGGGGAGCGCCGACGGTGCGGTATCCGGACTTGCAGCGGGCGATTCTGGAGGACGGGCAGGGCGAAGAGCCGACGCTGGCCGGAGTGGCTGCGGCGGTTCGACGGGTAAGGCAGGGAAAGGGCATGCTGCTGATGGAGGGCGATCCGGATTGCCGCAGCGCGGGGAGCTTCTTCAAGAATCCTGTGATGGGTGTGGAGAAACTGGATGAGATTGCGGCGATCGCGGGGAAGGAACCGCCGCGGTTTCCGGCCGGGACGAGCTCTCAAGATCTGGGCAGCGTGAAAGTGCCGGCGGCGTGGCTGATTGAGCAGGCGGGATTTGCAAAGGGCTTCCGGCTGGGGAGTGCGGGGATCTCATCGCGGCACACACTGGCGCTGGTGAACCTGGGCGGGGCGAGTGCGGAGGAGATTCTGGATCTGGCGCGGCGGATTGGCGACACGGTGGAAACGCGACTTGGCATTCGGCTGGAACTGGAGCCGGTGATGGTGGGTTTTTAAACCATACAATTCATTTATCGAGGAAAGTTGATGAAAACAGGGCGTCTGGAGGCATTCAGCGATGGGGTGATCGCGGTGATTATCACCATCATGGTGCTGGAGTTGAAAGTGCCGCACACGCCGGATCTGCCGGCATTGGAGGCGGTTGTTCCCTCGTTGCTGGTGTACGGGCTGAGCTTTGCGGTGGTGGCGATCATGTGGGTGAATCATCACTCCATGCTGGAGAGGGCCCGGAGGGCCGAGCCGGCGTTGCTGTGGGCGAACAACATTCTGCTCTTCTGGATGTCGCTGATCCCGTTTTCAACCGCTTACTTGGGGCAGTTCTGCCACGAAAGGCTGGCGGTTGCGCTGTACGGAGCGGTGATGGTGTGCGCCTGTAGCGGTTTTCTGTTGCTGCAGACGGCGCTGGCCCGGCAGCAGGCCGATGACCCTGCACATCAGCTTCTGTTTCGGCGGCTGAACCACAAAGCTATGGCTTCGATTGGTTCGTATGCGGCATCGGTGGGGCTGGCGTTCTGGTCGGTCTATGCGTCGTTCGCCATTTTTGTGATTATTCCGCTGCTGTATTTCTGGCCGGAACACAAGGAGTCGGGGAGCATTCAGGGGTAGGGACATGGTTCCCTGTCCGGATTCTCGATTTCTATATCCGTTGAGTTTTTCGCAGCATTTTTAGCGTCTGAGGGATGTTCCCCGATGATCCCTCACAGATTCCACCCATAACGCTCGGCAAGGAAGCCCGCATGCAATATCGACGTCTCGGCGACGGCCCGCTCACGGTATCAGAGATAAGCTTCGGCACATGGCTCACCGTCGCCGGCGGGATCGACCGCGAGCAGGCAATCCGGTGCATCCAGGCCGCCGTCGATCACGGCATCACGCTCTTCGATACTGCCAACCAGTACGGCGCAGGCGATGCCGAGCGCGTCCTTGGCGAAGCACTGAAGCCCTACCCGCGCGACAGCTATTTAATTGCGACCAAGCTCTACTTTCCTGTCGGAGACGAGCCGGATCAGGGCCTCTCCGCCGCTCAAGTCGAGAAGCAACTGAATCGTTCGCTCGAACGCCTGGGCGTTGACTACATAGACCTCTATCAGTGCCACCGTTTCGACAAGCAAACTCCCCTTGAAGAAACGCTGGAGGCGTTGGACAAAGCTGTAAAATCGGGCAAAGTTCGCGCTATCGGCTTCAGCGAGTGGACCGCCGGTCAAATCGAAGCAGCAACCGCAATCACGCGCGACTCGGGCCTGGCGAGCTTCACCTCAAGCCAGCCCCAGTACTCAATGCTCTGGCGAAAGCCGGAAGCGGCAGTCTTCGCCGCCTGCGCCCGCCACGGCATCGGCAATCTCGCATTCTCGCCGCTCGCACATGGCGTGCTCACGGGGAAATACGTTCCCGGCCAGCCACCTCCCCCTGGAAGCCGAGCCGCAAGCGAAGAGATGAACGTATTCATGGAAACCGCAGGCCGTCATTACCGCTCGGATTATCTTCTGGAAGCAGTGGCCGCGCTCAAGCCGATCGCCGCCGATCTGGGCCTCACCATGCCGCAAATGGCCCTGGCATGGGTGCTGCGCCGCGCTGAGGTTGCTTCAGCAATCATCGGCGCATCCCGGCCCGAACAAATTGCCGACAACGTCCGCGCAATCGGCATAAAAATACCGGCCGAAGTGCTCACGCAAATCGACCGGCTACTTACTGATGTTCTTGTCTGGCAATAACTCGACGAGTTACCCGCGCAAAAAGTCCTTGGCCTTCTGAATCAGCACATCCCGGCTGACATCGGAGATCGCATTCGTCAGCGGAATTCCCTTCGGGCAAACCTCCACGCAGTTCTGCGCAAAGCCGCACTCCTGAATTCCGCCATCCCCAGCCAGCGCCCGCAGCCGTTCTTCCTTGAATACTTTGCCCGTGGGATGATCGTTGAACAGCTTCACCTGCGCAATCGTGGCAGCTCCCACAAAGCCTGTGTCGTCGTTGAACTGCGGGCAGACTTCCATGCAGCAGCAGCACGAAATGCAATTCGACAGCGGGTAACTCGCCTCCTGCTGTTGCGGGAACACGCGCGGTCCCGAACCCAGGTCATACGTACCGTCAATCGGAACCCAAGCCTTCACGGCGCTCAGATTTGCAAACAGAACCGACCGATCCACCTGCAAATCCCGCACCAGCGGAAACTTCGAAAGCGGCTCAAGCTTGATCGGCTTCTCCAGGTTGTCCACCAGCGCCGAGCAGGCCATCCGCGCCTTGCCATTAATTCTCATGGCACAAGATCCGCAAATCTCCTCCAAACAATTGGAGTCGTAAGTGATCGGCGTCGTGTCGTGCCCATCGGCGGTTACCGGGTTCGCGGCAATCTCCATCATCGCGGATATCACGTTCATGCCCGGGCGCCACGGAATCTCAAAGCTCTCCCAAACCGCGGGGGAATCGGGGTTGGCCTGACGCTTAATTTCAAATGCTACAGTCTTTTCTGCCATCGTCCGTCTCCCTTGGATTACTTGGTAGCGTCGTAACGCCGCGGCCGCGGCTTGATGAACTGCGTATCCACTTCCTCATACTCGAACTTCGGCCCTTCCACCGCTCCGGTGAAGCTGGCCTTGGTCGTCTTGAGGAATCTCTCGTCATTCCGATCCGGGAAGTCCGGCTTGTAGTGCGCCCCGCGCGACTCATCCCGAAGCAGCGCGCCCTGCGCAATGCACCGCGACAGTTCCAGCATGTTTTTCAACTGACGCGCAAACGCAAAGCTGGTGTTAGCCCATTGGCTGCGATCGCTCAGGTTGACCTTCTTATACCGTTCCAGCAACTCCACAATCTTCTCGTCCGCCTGCTTCAGCCCCTTGTTGTACCGGATCACCGTTGCATGCTCGGTCATCGTGTTGCCCAACTCACGCCACAGCTTGAACGGGTTCTCCGTTCCCTCGTTCTTCAGCAGCTTCGCGTTAATCTCCGCCTGCCGCGCAATCTCTGCCCCGTGCCCGCCATCGCCTTCAGCTGCCGGCAGGTCCTTGGCGTATTTCAGTGCATTGGGCCCGGTAATGAAGCCGCCAAAGATGCAGCTAAGCAGCGAGTTCGCGCCCAGGCGATTTGCTCCGTGATATTGGTACTCGCACTCGCCCGCCGCAAAGATGCCCGGAATGTTGGTCATCTGGTTGAAGTCAACCCAAAGGCCGCCCATGGTGTAATGCATACCAGGAAAGATCTTCATCGGTACATCGCGCGGGTCATCGCCGACAAACTTCTCGTAGATTTCGAGAATGCCTTCGAGCTTCCGGTTCAGCGTTGCCCGGTCGATATGAGTCAGGTCCAGATACACCATCGGCTGCCCGTCAATGCCCAGCCCATGCTCGTAAACCACCTTGTGAATGGCGCGCGTGGCCACATCGCGGGGCACCAGGTTCCCGTATTTGGGATACCACTCTTCGAGGAAGTACCACCGATCCGCTGCCGGAATCTGCTTGATCGGCCGCTTCTCGCCCTTGTTGCGCGGAACCCACACGCGGCCGCCTTCCCCGCGCGCACTCTCCGACATCAGTCGCAGCTTGTCTTCGCCCGGAATGCACGTTGGATGCACCTGGATGAACTCGCCGTTTGCGTAGTAAGCGCCCTGCTGGAATATTGCCGAATCGGCTGACCCCGTGCAGACCACCGAGTTGGTGCTCTTTCCAAAGATCGCCCCATTTCCGCCGGTCGCCAGAATAATCGCGTCCGCTTGGAACGAACGAAGTTCCATCGTGCGCAGGTCAAGCGCCGTAATCCCTCTGGCCACGCCCTTGGAATCGATGACCGCGGAAAGAAACTCCCAGCCTTCAAACTTCCTTACCTTGCATTCCGACTCATGGCGTCGCACCTGCTCATCCAGCGCATATAGCAGCTGCTGCCCGGTCGTTGCACCCGCGAAGGCCGTGCGGTTATAGAGCGTCCCGCCAAACCGCCGAAAATCCAGCAGCCCTTCCGGCGTGCGATTGAATGGCACTCCCATGCGATCCAGCAGATCGATAATCCCCGGCGCTGCCTCGCACATCGCCTTCACCGGCGTCTGGTTCGCCAGAAAGTCACCGCCGTAGATCGTGTCGTCGAAGTGCTTATCGGTGGTGTCGCCCTCGCCCTTCAGATTCTTGGCCGCGTTAATGCCGCCCTGCGCGCAAACGGAATGCGACCGCTTGACCGGAACAATCGAAAACAGGTCAACAGTCCCGCCCGCTTCGGCGATCTTGATAACTGCGGCGAGCCCCGCCAGTCCTCCGCCAATCACAATAATTCTTGGTGCTGCCATGAAGTCTTCCTTTTTAGTGGTCAGTGAACAGTGGTCAGTGGTCAGAAACCGGTTGCAGATTCGGGCATTCCTGCCCTTGGCCGGGGCGGTTCAAACCGGGACTACAACGGGATAAGCCAATGAGGCGGGGCAGGCCAGCGAACTCACCTGCGGAGCCACATCCGCAGGCACATTTGGATACTTGCCACCGACAAACGCCCAGATGCTCGCCAGCCCAACCACCACCAGCACCACGCCCAGAGCCGCGCAAACGTAGCCGAAGCGCTTCCGCGCCGTCACACCCGGCGTAATCCCCCACTTGGCGGCAAACAGCCAGATCCCGTAAGAAAAGTGCCAGCAGATGGCGATCATCGCAATCACATAAACCGCCAGCATCCACGGATTCTGCAACTCCTGCTGCACCTTGTAGAACGACGCATAGGGATTCTCAGGCAACGGAATCCCCGTGAAGCGCTGCCGGTAGACATGCTGCCCAATGTAGAGAATCGCAATCAGCCCCGTGTAGCGCTGGGCGGTATACATCCAGTTCCCGGCCCAGGGGTAGTAGACAATGTTCGACTTGCCCCGCAGCCAGATCCAGATGCCGTAGAGCCCGTGATACAGAATGGGCAGAAAGATGAACACCCACTCCAGCACGCGGACCATCGGCAGGCTGTTCAGGAACTTGACCTGCGCCCCGTAAGCCGCTGGCCCCTTGAGGGCCTCAAAGTTTGAAAGCAGGTGCTCCAGCAGAAATGCGCCGATAGGAATAATGCCCAGCAGCGAGTGAAGCTTGCGCAGGAGAAAGGTGTATCCCTGGCCGGCGCGCAGAGGCGGAACGCCGCTTCTGACGGTATGCTGGGCAGGCTGTTGAGCTGTGGCCATGACTGTGTCGGCTCCTAAAGGCTTCGAAGGCTGCGGAGTTTTTGAATCGGTGGACTCCGGATTCCGGGACAAGCCCCAGAAAAGGGCTGTATCAGATTGAGAGACTTGCAAGCACCCGTAGTTTCAGTTGCATTATTGGAGTCGAAGGATACGATCGTCAACCCAACGCGTCACACGCTTTTCATTGCTTGGAACAGCTGCTTCGAAATTCAAGCAAAAAGCATCGGCAGCAGTGCGGAAATAGCACGCCCGCGATGGCTCCACGACAGCTTCGTCTCCAGATCGATCTCGGCCATCGTCTTCCCCAGCGCAGGCAGATAAAACAGGGGATCGTAGCCAAAGCCTCCGGTCCCGCGGGGCACTTCCAGGATCACGCCCTCCACCGATCCCTCCGCCGTGTTCAGCGCCTCTCCATTCCGCGCCGTCACCAGCACGCATCTGTAGCGCGCCGTTCGCCGTGCAGCAGGGACGCCAGCCAGCCGCTGCAGAAGCACAATGTTGTTCCAGACATCCGTGTTATCCCCGGCTGCATCCGGCGAGTCAACCACCCCCGCATCCGCCGCAAACCGCGCCGACCGCACCCCCGGCGCACCATCCAGGGCATCCACCTCCAGCCCCGAGTCATCTGCAACAACCAGCTGCCCCGGCGCAAAGCGGGAGTAGTACACGGCTTTGAGCGTAGCGTTGGCGGCAAAAGTCGCGCCGTCCTCTTCCGGAGGTTCGATCGATTCCAATCCAGGCAGCGGTTCAATCTTCAACGAGTGTGCCTGCGCCGCAGTGCGAAAGTCCCGCAGCTTGCCCTGACTGGAGGTAGCTGCATAAATACGGAGATCCATATTCCGAGTGTAAAGCGCAGATTTGCCATCCCGCTGCTCCACCCCGCATGATGTGTTCCGAAGGTTAGCGGGGGATACAAAGCCGCTGAAAGATCTGCAAGTTTTGCTTTGACAATTCTCAGTGCGGACACTTACCGTTATTCCGTCGAGAAAAAATTTCATTTGGGGATTTTTGCCCGTCACGCATACCCCGAAAGGCTCCCAGCCATGTCGTTCACAGTCATGTTCAAGAGCACCCTCTTGCGCCTCGTTTCATCCGCCGTCCTTGCCGTTCTTCCCGTCTCCTTGCCCGCCCAGCAGCCTCCGGCTGCCCCATCGCAGCCAAGCCTGGAAAAGGGATTTCTCGATCCTCCACTCGCCGCCCGACCCCGCGTCTGGTGGCACTGGATGAATGGAAACATCAGCCAGGAAGGCATCAAGCTCGACCTCGAATGGATGCACCGAGTCGGTATCGCCGGCTTCCAGAATTTTGACGCCGCGCTCGACACGCCCCAGGTAGTCGACCACCGCCTCGCCTACATGACCCCGGAGTGGAAAGAGGCCTTCAAGTACGCAACCACGCTTGCTGACCAATTCGGCATGGAAGAAGCCATTGCCGGTTCGCCCGGCTGGAGTGAGTCCGGCGGTCCCTGGGTTCCGCCCGCCGACGGCATGAAGAAGTATGTCTGGAGCGAGACTCCGATCGAAGGCGGCAAACCCTTTACCGGCAAGCTGGCCCATCCCCCTGAAGTCACCGGTCCGTTCCAGGGTCTGCGCGGCGGCGACGATCCTTCCAAGTCGTATTACGCTGACACCGTCGTCATCGCGTATCGCCGCCCCGCAGCCGACGTCGATCTGTCCGCGCTCCGTCCAAAAATGACGGCCAGCGCGGGCTCACCAGATTACGCACTCTTGTCGGATGGAGATCTGGCAAAGACTGCCAAACTTCCCGTTCCGGCGCAGGGCGAGTCGGCCTGGATTCAGTGGGAATTCGCCACACCCCAGACCATCCGAGCCGTAACCTTCGTCGCCCGCGATCCCGACTGGACCGCGGCGTTCACCGGCATCGGCGCACCCGAGCGGACACTTGGTGCGAGCGATGACGGTATCGACTTCCACGAAGTAGCCAAGCTAACGGAAGGCGACGCGCCTGAACACACCGTCGCCTTCACGCCCTCCACCGCCCGCTTCTTCCGCGTCTTCTTCAAGCGTGTCCCTCCTCCACCCGTCCCCGGTTGGGCCGCAGGCATCGATCCTGCCAACTTCGCCAAGCGTCCCCCTGTCACTGACTACGAAATCGCCGAACTCTCCTTGATCCCCGGCTCGCGGGTCAACCAATTCGAAGTCAAGGCGGCCTTTGAAGCTCAGGAGGATCTTTACGGCTTCGCAACACCGGCTGTGGACCCGGCCTCCGCCATCTCCAAGGCTGACGTCATCGACCTGACCGATAAGATGCGTCCTGACGGATCGCTCGACTGGACCCCACCACCCGGCAACTGGGAGGTCCTGCGCTTCGGCTACTCGCTGCAGGGCATCACCAACCACCCCGCCACGAAGGAAGCCACCGGCCTCGAAGTGGACAAGATGGATGGCAAGGCCGTCGCCCGCTACATGAACACCTATCTCGACAGCTACAAGGACACCGTTGGAGCAGGCATGATGGGCCGCCGCGGGATCCGCTACATCATCAACGACAGTTGGGAGGCCGGATCACAAAACTGGACACCCAACATGCTTGCCCAGTTCCGCCGCCTCCGCGGCTACGATCCGATACCGTGGATGCCTGTGCTGACCGGCCGGGTCGTCGAGAGTGCCCAGGCCAGCGACCAGTTCCTGTGGGACTTCCGCAAGACGATCGCCGACCTCATTGCCGACGAGCATTACGGGGTTCTTGAAGACGTGATCCACGCCCACAACATGGGCCACTACGGCGAATCGCACGAAGGCGGACGTGCCTATGTCGCCGACGGTATGGAGGTGAAGAAGTTCAACGAAGTCCCCATGAGCGCCATGTGGACCCAGCGTCCAGGCGTCAATAAGGTACTCTACGGCTACAACGCCGACGATCGCGAATCCGCTTCCGTGGCCCACATCTACGGCCAGAATCTTGCCGCCGCCGAATCCATGACCGCTGCGGAAGCTCCCTGGGGCTGGTCCCCGGCAACCCTCAAGCCCACCGCCGATCAGGAATTCCTCAACGGCATCAACCGCATCGTCATTCACGAGTCGGCCCACCAGCCTCTTATCGGCAAAGCGCCCGGCCTCACTCTCGGACCCTACGGCCAGTGGTTCAACCGCAACGAAACCTGGGCCGAGCAGGCCAAGCCGTGGATCGACTACCTGGCGCGCACCAGCTTCCTGCTCCAGCAGGGCCGCTTCGCCGCCGACCTCATCTACTTCTACGGGGAGGACTCCAACCTTACCGCCATCTTCGGCAACAAGTCTCCCGACATTCCACCCGGCTACGGTTTCGACTACATCAACGCCGACGCCCTGATTCACGAACTCAGCGTCCAGAGCGGCCAAATCCACACCCCCGGCGGCATGAGCTACCGCGTCCTCGGCCTCGACCCCTACTGCCGCCACATGTCGCTGCCTGCGCTCAAGGCAATTCATGAACTTGTCAACGAAGGAGCAACCGTCGCCGGTCCGAAGCCGCTCGACGATCCCAGCCTCGCCGACGACGCCAGTGAGTTCAAACGACTCAACGACGAACTCTTCGGCGACGGCTCCGGTGTCCACAAAGTAGGCAAGGGAACTGTCTACGCCGGCCAACCACTCAAGGACGTATTCGCTGCCATCAATCTCCAGCCCGACTTCGACTACTCCAAACCGGAAGCCGATGCGAAACTCGAATTCGTCCATCGCAAGCTCGCCGACGCCGACATCTACTTCGTCGATAACCGCAGCGACCGGGCTGAGAACCTGGGCGCCACCTTCCGTGTCACCGGCAAAGCACCCGAACTTTGGCGCGCAGAGACTGCGGGCATGAAGCCCGCCAGCTACCAGGTGGCTGACGGCCACACCACCGTGCCCGTCGTCCTCGAACCCTGGGGCACCGTCTTCGTCATTTTCCGGCACCCAACGAAACTGACTTCGTTCACCGCGCCCGCTTCAACTGAAACTCCATTAGCCGCCGCCCCCGGACCATGGAAAGTCAGCTTCCAACCCGGCCGCGGCGCGCCCGAGTCCACCACCCTCGATCGGTTGGCCTCGTTGACCACGAACTCCGATCCTGGGGTCAAATATTTCAGCGGCGTCAGCACCTATACCCAATCCATCGACGCCCCAGCCGCCTGGTTCGAACACGGCGCACAACTCTGGATCGATCTCGGCAACGTCAAGGAACTGGCCCAGGTTGAAGTAAACGGCAAGCCGCTGGGAACTGTCTGGCACACGCCCTTCCGCGTCGACGCCACAACCGCATTTCATCCCGGCGCCAACCAGATAGTTGTAAAAGTCACCAACCTCTGGCCCAACCGCATGATCGGCGACCTGCAGCCCGGCGTCTCCACCCCCATCACCTTCGCCGACGTAAAGCCTTACAAAGCCAACTCCCCATTAACCGATTCGGGCCTCCTGGGCCCAGTCCAAATCCTCAAGATCACAGCCACACCAGCAGCAGGGAAGTAGTGTCCGTTTCTAATGTCCATAACATGAATTGAACCGTCATCCTGAGCGAACGGGACCCCAAACGTACTTCAGTTCGGGGGTGGTGAGTCGAAGGACCTGCATTTGCCCTTCGGGTTTCTTCATAGGCTCTGTAATTTTCCAAAGCCCTCCAATTCGAACTCAGTTCGACCCCCAGGAGCCTCATGTCAATCCTTGCCGGAATCGGATGGCACATGGTCGGCGCGGCATCGGCCGCCTCCTTCTACGCGCCCATTGAAAAAGTCAAACGCTGGTCCTGGGAAACCACCTGGGCCATCGCCGGCTTTTTTTCCTGGATACTGCTTCCCATCGGCGTGAGCCTCATCCTGCTCCCCAGTTTCCCCGGCTTCTACGGGTCCATCAGCCCGCACCTGCTGCTCAAAGTCGCTCTCTTCGGCGCCATGTGGGGTGTCGGAAATGTGAGTTACGGCCTCACCATGCGCCACCTCGGCATGTCTATGGGAATCGGCATCGCCATCGGCGTCACGCTCGTTGTAGGCACACTCATTCCGCCCTTCCTCCACGGCCAGGCCGCCGCGCTCTTTGCCACCCATGCAGGCCAGTTGACTCTGGCCGGAGTGCTCGTCGCGTTGGCTGGTGTCGCCATCGTCTCCTATGCAGGCCACCAGAAGGAACAGCAGCTCAGTGGCCAGGTTCGCGAGTTCAACGTCAAGCTCGGCCTGCTCCTCGCCGTCCTCTGCGGCATCTTCTCCTCAGGCATGTCCTTCGCTATTGACGCCGCCCGCCCCATGGAAGCCGCTGCGCTCCACCTCGGCGTCAACCCGCTCTATGCCGCGCTCCCCAGCTACGTCATCATCATGGGCGGCGGCGCAGTCATCAATCTCAGCTACTGCTTCATTCGCCTAGCCGCGCTCAGGCGCCTTTCCATCCGCGCCGATCTCGCCCTCCCGGCGACAACCCTGCTTACCAACGGCGCTCTCGCCGCTATCGGCGGAATCATGTGGTACCTGCAGTTCTTCTTCTATGCCTGGGGTGCAGCCAATGTTCCGGCCCATCTCTTCTACGTTAACTGGATGCTCCACATGAGCATGTATGTCCTATGCGGAGGCCTCGTAGGCCTGGCCCTCGGCGAGTGGAAAGGCGTCGGCAACCGCCCCGTCCGGCTGCTGTGGGCCGGAATCCTCGTCATCATCGCCGCCGCCAACCTGGTCGGCCTGGGCATGGCCTCCTGAATTCCGACCGCTCGCACTCGCCGAGAATTAATCCGAAATCTTTGCAGTTTAATTCGCCGAAACGCGCACAATAAAAATCAGGATCTCCACCTCGTCAGCCCGGTTCCGGAAGATCCGCCTCTCGCCGTCTCCATCGCAATCACGGTCCATTCCGCCGCTTTGCGTCTCGCTGACGGGTCGACAGGCGGCCAAACTGCCCGAAAATCCCACTGAATCGTGAATTTACCCCACCCCTCCCCCTTAAATCGCCATACTTCGGGGGACTGTAAGACAATAAGGTATATGGAATGAATGACATACAAAACATTCCCATGGACCAGCCAGTAAACACACACCCCCAAAGACGTCTGTTTTCCATCAAAAAACAGCCCTTTCTCGTCAAAAATCCTCGGAAACACGCCATTTTTGCGCAGGGAAATCCAGCGAATTCACCTGCCAGCTCCCAAAACAGAGATGCCGAGGCGGAAGCCTCGGCATCTCCGTTCACCCCTCTTTCCTGCATTACTGAATCGCTTGTTCCAACCGCAAATCCCGCGAAGAAGCTCCGACGCTCACGGTCCGTTTTCCCGCCGCGGTTTTCCAGGCCACATCCTTCGTAGACCAGTACTGCAATTGCCGCGGCTCCACATGCAGCGTCACCGTCTTCTCCTCACCCGCAGCCAGGTGAACCCGGTCAAACGCCACCAGCGCCCGAACAGGGAACTGAACGCCCGCCGGAATTTCGCCGGGGGCACCCAGGTAAACTTGCGAAACCTCGTCCGAATCCACCCCGCCCGTGTTCTTGATGTGGACCTTCACTTCAAGACCGCCGTCGGCCTTCTTCTCCACTGCCAATCCGGAATACTCGAACGTCGTATAGCTCAGCCCGTGGCCAAACGCGAAGAGCGGCGCAATGTGTTCCTTGTCGAACCACCGATACCCCACATTCACGCCTTCACTGTACGTCGTCTTTCCGTCTACTCCCTTCATTGAGCGTTCCGGATGCTTCGGATCGGTAGAAGCATAATCGGCAAGGCTCTTACCCCAGGTCACAGGCAGCCGTCCCGCCGGGCTCGTCTTGCCCGCCAGTAGATTAGCCGTCGACCAACCACCCTCATCGCCCGGCCACCACATCTCGAGAACCGCTTTCACCTTGTCCACCCATGGCAGCGCCACCGGCTGGCTGGTGTTCAACACCACAATCGTGTTCGGATTGGCCGCGGCCACTTCCTCAACCAGCTTGTCCTGGTCACCCGGCAACCCGAACACCGGCGACAACCGAGTCCACACAAACACGACCACGACCTTGGCCTTCCTGGCCGCGGCAATCGCAGCCTCGTGGTCCGCCTTCCGCTGTTCCGGCGTATACCAGTTGAGCCGCACCTGCACCGGCGCGCCTGACGTGTCAGGGCTCGTCTTCACTTCAATCGCATGCGCTCCAGCCGTCAGCTTGATCGCTCGCCGCACGTTGTCCAGGCCATCGGTTGTCGGAATCGCATTGTCCTGGTTGGCCTGCAGAATATCCCCATGCACGCCGCCCTGCGTCGCGCCTGTTTTTGCAAACCGCTTGCCATCCATTGAAAACTGCGCGTTGGTCCCCAGCGCCTGCAAGTAGATCCAATACTCGCCGTCATGTGGCACCGTCAGCGTTCCGCTCCACGTCTCCGTCGCATTCGGCGGCCCTGCATTCCCGGCCGTAAAGTTCAGTTGCGCATCCACCTGCTCTGCCCCTCCGCCCGTGCGCAGCAGCCCCGGTTTGCCGTCGTGGCTCAAAGCACTTGCGGGAATCGGTGAACCCGTCATATCATCCGCAACCGCAAATTGAATATTCGCGTTCCCTGAAATCTTCTTAAGGGCATCCAGCGGCCCAACCTGCCTCTGCGGAATGCCTACGCTCCGCTCGCCGCTTAAACCGATCGCATCCACCTGCCCCGCGGTCGGCCCAATCAGCACCACCGAATCAAGATCCGCGGCCTTCAGCGGAAGCGCGCCGCCATCGTTTTTAAGCAGCACCGCTCCCTCTTCCCCGGTCTGCTCAATTATCTTCGCGTTCGCTTCAATCGACTGGCTCGTCACCTCGTGCTTCGACTGCCCATCCAGATACCCAAAGTGCGCAATCTCATATAGCACCTGTCCAGCCGCCCGCGTAATAGTTGCTTCAGTAACCGTGCCGTCCTTCAGCGCCTCCGGCATCTTCTTCGGATCCAGCTTCTTGCCAAAGTCGCCCATCGCGCCCGCCGCCGGCGCAGGTTCCTCCGGCAGATGTCCAAAGAACCCCTCCATGAAGTCGCCCATCCCGCCCATCGCCGCTGGCGGCGGAACTGGCTTGGAATCAAAGAACGATGGGATGAAGTTGGCCAAGGGTCCTTCCGCGTCGCCCGGCATTTCCATGTCCAAACCTTGGTTGATAAAGTCCACGCCGTGGACCGCACCCCAGTCCGAAGTTACAAACCCCTTGAACCCAATCTCATCGCGCAGAATCTTGGTCAGCGTCGAGGAATTGCCGCACGCAAACGTCCCGTTCAGCCGGTTATACGAGCACATGACCGACGACACATCCGCCTTCTGAATCGCTGCGTCAAACGGCGCCACATACACTTCATGCAGCGCTTGGTCGTCAATGAATGTGCTGGTGCCTTCCGAGTCATAACCGACAAAGTGCTTGATCTGCGCCATCACATGCTGTGCCTGGATGCCCTTCACCTCGCTCACAGCCATCTCACCGCTCAAATACGGGTCCTCGCCAAATGTATTGAACCCGCGCCCAAACTCCAGGTCGCGATCGATGTTCACAAACGGCTGCAGCGCCACATCAATTCCCAGCGCCCGCGCCTCGCGCCCAATCACCGCGCCGTTCTGTTCCGCCAACTCTCTGCTGAATGTCGCGGCAACCCCCATCGTTGCCGTCTCCGCCTGCGACGGATGCCGTGTCAGCACTCCGGGGGGTCCGTCCGCAAATCGCAGCCCGGGAATCCCAAGCCGCGGAATTCCACCCAGGTACCCCGCCTGTCCCTGGTACACCGCTGGGTCTTCGTGCGTCCCGTGAATCAGAGTAAGCTTCTCCTCCAGTGTCATCTGGCTGAGCAGCTTGTCTACTCGTGCGTCGCCCGTAACAACAGGCACCTGTTGAGCCATTGCCAGCGATGCACACACCAGCAACGCAGCTCCCCCAGACAGCCACCCATGCACCAAACCGCTAAGACTGGCGCAATCCGCTTTCCTCTGATCAACCTTCATTTCGTACACTCCTGCCGTATCTCGTTATCGAATGGGCTCTCTGCGAGACCTTTGCATCGAGCGGGTCTCCCGGTTAACCATTCGGCCGCGAACGGACGGTGATTTTTGATAATTCTCAACGCCGAGCAGTCTAACGGATCAGCCCGCTGATTGTATGCAACGCATGGCACAGATTTAGCCGAAAAAATAGCTGTTTGGATAGGGCATCTCAAATGCGTTATCCATCTCACGTCCCGGCCTGTCCGGGGTGCGCTTTGGGTGGCTGGCTCATGCTATAGTTTCGATACGGATGGCGTATTGTGGTCTATTTAAACGCTATCCCGCAATTCTCAATAAGTGTGGTGACCATTTGCGGTCCAAACAGATTTGGCTCGGCGCATCAAGTGAGTCGCGCCTGCGAGCCTCAAGAACACGAAGAGTCCGACCCATCCTGCTCTCGGGTTTCATCGGCATTTCTCTTCTCGCTTCCCAGTGTGCGTTCTCCCAGGAACGTTCTCTCCCGGGCGAAGCCAGCACGCCGATAGCCGCGCCCACACCAGACGAAGCCGTCTCGACCCTCGATGCACGGGTTGATGCCACCCCGACCGGCATTCCTGCTGTGGTCAATTCTGCCTCTGACACCGACCTCTTCGCAGCAGCTTTGCGCAAGCCCCTTGACCAGGATCAGACCGCTCCTCAGCCGGCGCAACCCAGCTTTTTCAAGCGCCCCGTCAAAAGCGAGATCATTGTCGAGGGCCTTGTCTCTTACGGAAATTACAAGATCTTCGCCTCCGGCTATGACATGAAGCTCTTCACCGCCGGCGTAGAATATGACCGTCATTCCTGGGGATATTTCCTCAAAGCGCAACTCGATTACGTAGCCGAGTTCCTGCCCTTCGTCCTTCTCGATAAACCGCTTCGTGAAGATATCTACGGAAATCCGTACGCCGACCCGTACAGCAATCCACCGGTTACCATCGATGAAAGCAAGAAGATCCGCCAGAAGGTCCCGGGCATTGGACTCTCTCCCATCGGCTTTCGGATGCTTTGGCGCCCCAGCAAGAAAATCCAGCCCTACCTCGAGGCCAAGGGCGGAATCCTCGGATTTACGCACAAGGTCCCGTCGTCCGTTTCAGCGTATGAGAATTTCAGTCTTCAATCCGCCATGGGCGCTGAGGTGAAGATGAGTGCGCGATGGGGCCTGCGCCTGGGACTTTTCAGCGACTTCCACTTCTCAAACGCTTTCGTTGTCCCGAACAACCCCGGCCTTGACGTCATGAACGCAAACCTCGGCCTGAGCTACCACTTCGGCGCCGAAAAATAATGGCATAAATATACTTGCCGCACCAAGTGTTTGGTGTGTGTGGTATCAAAGTCTTGAAAATAGATGAGATACTGCGCAAATCATGCTGGAAACCGCCATCGCTGAGAATTTGGCGCACGTCGAGGACGCTTCCGCGTTTGATCGTTTCGTGCGCCTTCACCGCGCTAAACTGGTTGGCATGTTTGAAACCTATTGCGATGAGTCAGGCGGGTTGGATCATGGGTTTATCGCTGTGTGCGGTTGGCTTGCGTCAGTGGAGCGGTGGAAGCAATTCGAGACCGACTGGAACGCGATGCTTGCGGCGTACGAGGTGCCTTACCTTCACATGAAGGAGTTCGCGCATTATCGCGGCCCGTTCGAAAAGTTCCAGCAGTTAGATTCCGGTCCACGCATAGATTTCATGAAAGAGGCAACTCGCACCATTCAGCAGTCGGTAGAGTTCGGCTTTGTGTGCGTGGTGAATTACGAGGACTTCCGCAACGTCAACGCACAATTCCAACTCAAGGAGCATTTGCGGAGCCCCTATGCGCTGGCTGGGCGGTTTTGCATTGCCAGGTCGAACGCATGGGTCAGGGAGCAGGGGCATTCTCTGCGCGATGTGGCTTACATCTTCGAGGACGGCGGGCCAGATATGGGCGGTTTGGTGGAAGTGACCAAGGAGGCCGGCATTAAGATCCCGACATTCCGGCCTAGCAGGGACACTGACAATGAATTAGGTATGGTGCAGTTGCAGGCCGCGGATTTTCTGGCGTATGAGATGCGAAAAGCGGTAGTGGATCACCGCGACCCGATGACAAAGCCGGAGTTCTTCCGCAAATCGTTTCAGGCGTTCTTCGGCTGCTCTGTGGTGCAGGGGAATTATAGGGAAGAGCAGCTTTTGGGTTTGTGCAAGGTTGCCGGGATTCCACGGCGGGAACCATAATCCAGGTAATCGCATGAGGTATCGTCAAAATGCAAGATAACCTTCAGGATGCTAGGTTGCGGGAGTATTCCCGACGTTCACGCCAAGAGCTATGGCGAATCCTCGGTAAATTGCCTGAACTCCCTCATCAATATCTTTCGCCTGTTCGGGATGATTCTCAGATAGAAACGCGTCGTAGGCGTCAAGATCATCCTTCTGCACTATCCCCCGACTTTCCAGCACAGCAAGTAGGGTAGAGAACATTCGGGTTTGTTGAATCAGCATTTGAATAATGAGTTGATGTTCGTTTTCCGTCATAGAAAACCCTCTTCGACTGGTGTTGCGCTATCATAACCCCATGAAGCGCCCCCCAGACAACCCCGAATTCGCCAAGTTCACGGAAGCCATGCGAACGATTATGGCCGTACCGAAGTCAGACATTCAAAAGGCATTGAAAGCAAAAAAGCGGAAGCCTAAGGCCTCCGCTTCCCACGTTTCGGTAACTCGGTCCAAATCGGTAAATTAGAACGGTTCTTGGCTCGTTTCTCCCACCTTGCCGGTCAGCTCTGCATAGGTCAAGCGTTTGCCCCAAATTTGCGACACTGCCAGCATAAAACGGTCTCGATCATCGAGCGGATTATCCTTCGTCGGCCTGTTGTTATAGCGGAAAATCTGCTCATCTAAATACCTGTCCAGGTGGAACGGCTCAACCGCGATATAGGTACCCCGTAGCCCTCTTTTCAGCAGACTCCAGAAGTTTTCCAAGCCGTTGGTGTGAACGTCCCCACGTACATATTCCTTCGCATGGTTAACGGCCTCATGGATGAAATCCAGCTTGGGCAAACTGGTGTACCCTCCCTGCTCATCGGTGAGAATCCGGCTTCCCTTTGAGACGTTGTTCAGTATCTCGTTTTGAAGCACTTGGCGGTTAACCTGCGGAATGACCTTCGCCCGGACCTCTCTCGCCTCCCTGTCCAGCAACCCGAATACGGGAGTCTTTTTAGTCCCTCGTCCAGCCTCCGATTTATGTTCGGGATTTTTGACGAAAGTATCCCACTCGGTCTTGATGAAGCGCGGAACCTTATCCGCTTTGCTCTTGTGCCGGTTCTTTGGTGTTCCACCGATCCAGGATTCGTCGGCCTCTATATCGCCGCCACCCTCGCCGCCCATCAACTCCCAATTGCCGCGCCGGAGGGCCAAGCGGATACGATGCAGCATGAACCATGCCGACTTTTGGGTTACCCTGATGCTTCGGGAAATCTCGTAACTGCTCACCCCATTCCGGCAATTGACGACCATCCAGACCGCAACCATCCACTTATCGAGGGCAATAGGCGAGTCCTCAAAGACGGATTGAGTCTTGACGCTGAACTGCTTGTGGCAATCCTTCGCCATGCACTTCCAGATGCGACGGCTGGACAGATAAGAAACGCGGTCCTTGGAGCAATGCGGGCATACAACGCCGTTTGGCCAGCGCATCGACGCAACGAAGTCAATGCACACGTCGGGATCGCCGAAGTAGCGCATTGCCCCTAGCAGGTTCTTTGGAATTTCATTGCCCATAAGCCATTTCCTCACAAAACCGCGTTCAGTTTAAATCGTGGTGTGACGAGTATATTAGTGCCAAAATAATCTACGCAGCCAGCAGGGGATACCCCTGGAATAACAGCTTCACGGAAGCGGCAATTCTCCCGACAATCCTGTGGCAACCAGATCCTCCCGCAGTCTATCGACACTGGAGAAATGGATGGCCTGCATGCCCAGCGCCCGTGCAGCGTCAATATTGACCTGTCTATCGTCGAGAAACAACGCCTCTTCCGCGCCTACCCCAAGCTCCTTGAGGACATGCAGATAGATAGCTGGTTCCGGCTTTGCCATGCGCAACTGATAGCTCCACACCAGCACCTCAAATCGCTCAAGCCAGGCAAACTCCCGCTTCATGTTGTCCAGCACATTGTCGCCCATGTTCGACAGGATGGCAGTGAGGAACCCGCGCCGCTTCAACTCCAACTGCCAGTTCAGCATCACCGGATTCTCGGTGGTCCACATCCGGGCGTCCCAGAGGTTCAGCTCCTCCACCGTCCCTGCCGGAAGCTCCAGGCCCGCATCGCGCAGGAACTTGTGCCAGAACTCAAGGCCGGTCAGCTTGCCTTCGTCATACGCGTGCCGATCGACCCAGTAAAGCGCTTCGAATCGATCGAGCGGCAACCCCGTAATCCGCTGCAAAGCCGCATGCGCCACCGGATCCTGCGGCCCAGTCAGCACCATTCCATAGTCGAACACTACCGCCCGTAGTCCCAATCTGCCCCCGTCGCTCCCGTGTGTTGTTGAATCCAATGTATCGTGGAACAGGACGCGTTCTTTTATTGTGCCTGATCGGGCCTCGGCCCCTTTCCGCATCTCCGGCAATCCATCATCACGCCGGCAATTTCTTCCTGAGTAAAACTCATGCGATTCTCCCAACGTACCAACTGGAATACCGAGGAAAGTCCGCTTGCCCGCGCCCATCGGCTTCGCGCCGGAGTCGGCCTGCCCATTGCCGATCTCACCGCTTCCAATCCAACCCGCTGCGGCTTTACCTACCCGGCCGACCTGCTCGCCGCCCTCACCCACCGGGTCGCGTTCGACTACGACCCCCAACCCTGCGGCACGCTCCACGCAAGGGAAGCTGTCTGCCGCTACTATGCCGACCATGGCGCCACCGTTCTCCCCCAGCAGGTCATCCTCACCACCAGCACCAGCGAAGCCTACAGCTTCCTCTTTCGCCTGCTCTGCGATCCAGGCACAGAAATCCTCGCCATCCAGCCCGGCTATCCTCTTTTTGACTTCCTCGCCGTTCTCGACGATGTGACCCTCAAACCTGCCGCCCTGGTCTACGATCACGGCTGGCAAATCGATCCTGAAGGCATTCGCCGCGCCATCACTGCTGCAACCCGCGCCATCGTCCTCGTCCACCCCAACAACCCAACCGGCCACTTCACCAAGCCCTGGGAGGCAGAGGAACTCGGGTGCTTATGCCGGGAATTCGACCTTTCTCTCATCATAGACGAGGTCTTCCTGGACTATTCTCATGCAGTCGGTCATCCAAGCTTCGCCTCCGGCCTGGAAGGCGTTCCCGTCTATGTCGTCAGCGGCCTGAGCAAAATCGCCGGGCTGCCGCAGATGAAAGCAGCCTGGATTGTTGCTGCGGGACCGCAATCCTCAGCTATGGATCGTCTTGAAGTCATTGCCGACACTTTCCTCTCGATGAACGCACCCATCCAATCCGCACTTCCAGAGTGGCTAGCCGGCCGTAATGTTATTCAAACCCAAATCAGACAGCGCGTCGCCTCCAACCTGGCCGAACTCGACAGGCAACTCCTCCAAACTCCGGAGGTCACTCGTCTCGAACTCGAAGGCGGTTGGTACGCCGTCCTGCGCATTCCCGCTCTTCAAGCCGACGACCAGACGGTCTTCGATCTCCTCGAACGCGGAGTTTGGATACACCCAGGCCACTTTTTCGGAATGCCCTCCACTGGGTGGCTAGTCATCAGCCTTCTCGCCGGTACCACAAGTTTCCGCGCAGGGGTAACCACTCTGGTTAACTATTTACGAACGCATCAAGCTGGTAACAAAATCTGAATCGGGGCGGATGCAATTCTTGAGGAACGAGCCTGTAAGGTATTGAATAATATATCGAAATTCTTAAGCAATTATGGAATTTACAGGTTGCGAAGAAACGGGTTGCTCCGCCGTTCCGCCCCAATCGTCGTCATCGGCCCATGCCCGGGGAGTACCCGTGTTTCATCCGGCATCCCAAGCAGTCGAGACTCGATCGATTCGATAATCTGCTCCGAATTCCCACCCGGCAAATCCGTCCGCCCAATGCTTCCAGCAAACAGCGTGTCCCCAGCGATCAACAACTTGGCCGGAGCAAAATGCAGGCACACCGACCCCTGCGTATGGCCCGGGGTGTGAATCACCTGCGCTGGAAGACTCTCCAGCCCCACCTTCATGCCATCCACCAGATCTTCATCCGGTGGGGCCGTCTCCGGCGGCACAATGCCCAGCCAATCAGCCTGCTCCTCCATCATGTCCAGTAGCGCCAGATCATTCTGGTTCAGTAGAATCGGTGCGCCCGTCAGTCGTTTCAGCTGCAGGGCACCGCCCACATGGTCAATATGGGCATGCGTTACCAGAATCTGCTTCACCTTCAGCCCAAGCTCCGTCACTCGCCGATGGATCCGCCCAACCTCGTCGCCCGGATCGATGACGATCACTTCACCTGTCGCCTCATCGCCCAGAATCGTGCAATTGCACTGCAGCGGCCCCACCGGAAATGTCTCGATCATCATTACTCAATCTTATTTCCTCTGGCTTGGTCGGCGACCAGCGGCTTCCTGAAGGTGATCGCATAGAACTTCCCGTCCTTCAGCATGTCCAGCCGAATATCCTCCATCTCCGGCGGCACCAGGTCAATCGGCACCCGAACCGGTTCCTTCCGGTCCTTGTAAAAGCTGCTGGTATACGGAATCTTCTCGTAGGTGCTCTTCGCGTACTCCTCGGTCTCGTCCTCAATCAGCAGAAGGCTACCTGGCTTGGCCACCCGGATCATCTCCCGAATCGCCTTCGCTTTGTCGTTGAAAAAGCTGATCCCGCCCACGTGAAACACCACATCGAAGCTCGAGTCGGCAAATGGCAGCCGTTCCGCATTTCCCAGGTAGAGATCCGCTTCCATCCCCCAACGCCGCAAATTCGCCTGGCAATTGGTCAACATGTCAGCACTCAGGTCCAGTCCGGAAAGCTTCACACCCTGGGGCAGATACTTGAAATTCAGCCCCGTCCCCACCGAAGTCTCAAGCACCGAGTCGCCCGGTTTCACCTCCAGCATCTCCATATAGTTGGTGAAATAGGAGTCGATCTCAACTCCCCGAAATGCGCAAAATACTCTCTGGGTATCGTCGTAGAAGCCCCCGATCGTCTCGTAGAGTTGGTTGTACTTCCCGTTGTCCCCGGTCAGGTCCTCAGGCTCGCGAAAGTCCGGAATCCCATCGCGCACCGGAAAACGCTCACCCGCGCTACTGACAAGGAACTCTTGGCCACTTTCGCGGACTGCTTGCAATGCACTTCCGCTGAGCGGGCTCCGCAAAGCTGCAACGGTTTCGGGTTTTTCGGCCCAACTAGTCGATTTCTTCCGGTTTAGACCTGCCCACACACTCAACAACCCCGCCGCACCGAGGCAGATCCATCCAAAGGATCCCTCAGCACCGGCAATCCACGCAGGCGAAGTCCCTCCAAATGGATGAAAAACCAGCAGCGCCTCGCCGAACAAAAAAACCCCGGCAAACGTTCCTGCCCGCATGCCGATCTTCGAAGCCCGAAATCCGTTGTTCCACACCCACAGCACTACGCCCGCAAACCAGAAGGTGAGAAATATCTGCAAGTTCCCGCGCGAATGCGCGCCCAAATGCAACACCGGAGCAAGCAGCCCATGTGTTATCCCCGCCCCAATTGCAATGGGCAGCGTGGAGAACAGCCCAGGCAACCGCGGGCTGATGAGCCGATGAAACGTAAATGGCAGAATCCCGACCACCTCGGCCACCAGCAAAATCCCCAGATGTTTCAGGGCGCCGTCCAGCCCGGCGACCAGAAATCCGCGCCACCCGAAGATCAGGCTGAGCGCAACATTGATCGTCAACATCCACACAAATCCACGCCTGGGCTTCTGAGTGCCCACAAACCAAACTCCCAGAATTGGCCCTGTCCAATCCGCGATGGTCGAAGTGAAAAACCCGGCAACAAAAGTGCCCCCCACAACCCAGGCCGCCACCTGCGACCAGCGGCTGGAGCGAACGTTATGAACCGTAGGAACAGAATGAACGGTTGTAGACATCTTGCGTCTCCTCTCATAGTTGCGAATGAAGGCTGTGTTAACCAATGCTTCCGCTAACTTGCTTATCCGCCGAGTTGCTGACTGGCTTCCGGGAACGCCTCCAACATCTCCAGCGCCGCTCCGCTCCACTCCAGGGCCGCCTTCAATTGCCCAACCCCGAACTTCAACGTCAGCATCCAAAAGGGAAAGCCCGGATATTGGGAGTTCATCACCCGCGCCAACCCCTCCAACTCAAGCAATGTCGCGAGCATCCGGCGGTTCTTCTCCTGGTATGCCCGCACCTGTACAGCCATCGCCCCCGGCGCTGCCTCGTTGCCGAAAAACAGCTTCAGAAGGAACTCGTCACGCGGCGGATTGTCGCGGTAGGGAACTGCGAGCCACTGCTTCAGGCAAGCCTCTCCAGCCGGCGTAATCGAGTACTCCTGACGTGTCGACCTTTTCCCCGGCAATGAAACGCTCGGGACAATCAGTCCTTCCGCCACCAGTGCCTTCAGTGTCGGGTAGATCTGCCCGTAGCTCTCGCCCCAGAAAAACCCCACACTCTGCTGCACAGTCTTGCGAATCTCGTACCCGGACTGGTTCGGATGGATCGCGAGAATCCCAAGGATCACATAAGCTGTCGGTTTCAGTTTCATATATCTAGTAGATATATCTTAAAGATATAATTGTCAACAAGAATCTTTCCTGGGCGAAGCAAAAAACGGCAGGCCTGAGGGTCTGCCGCTGGTTTGAAGCTGAGTCTTGAGGGAGGTTATTTGCCGGGTTTCGCCGGTGCCGAAACAGGCGCCGTCTTCGTGCCCGACAACACCGAGTGGCTATTGGTCGTCCGGTCGTAAAGCACCGTCAACCCAAGCGAGGTCACCATGAAGATAATTGCCGACCAGGTGGTCAGGCGGGTGAGAACGTTGGCCGCTGCCCGGGGTCCAAAGGCTGTCTGGGAACCTTGCCCGCCAAACGCTCCAGCCAGGTCAGCCGACCGCCCCTGCTGAAGAAGAACCACCCCAACCAGGAAAAGGCACACCATCACATGGATCACGATCACGAAATAGAAGAGAATCTGCATTGTCTAAGCTGCTTTCCGAGGCTCGACCGGGTGACCCGGAGGAGGTTCTGGTGCGGAGGAGGGGACTTGAACCCCTATGCCTTGCGGCGCCAGCACCTCAAGCTGGTGCGTCTGCCAATTTCGCCACCTCCGCTTGAGGTGAACTAGGTGAGTATACCAAAGGACGACCCTAATAAGAAAGGCCAACGCCGCGAATACGCGAATGACTGCATCTCGCTAACTCAAGGTCCAACTCGCCCCGACGCCGCCATCCTCGCCCGCATCCGTTTTTCCGCATCCGAGCCCCAATACCGGCAGTCCAGCGTAATGAAAACTGACGTGTACGGCACTGCCATCGTCGTCTTCAAGATCAGCACGTTATAGTGCGCGCTCGTCCGGTCTACCGTACCCAGCAGCGTCTCGTGCAGCTCGCTCTGAATCGGATATGGCCGCAAAATGTCAGCAATCTCGGTCCGGTAGGTTGTCACCCCCGGCGCATCCTCCTCCGGCACAAACGGAAGCTCTGCATCCATTGAAATGAGCGGCCGCACGTGGACGGAATGGTCGATCGTCGCCAAGACATGGCGAAGCACCTCCAGTTGCGGCGCATTGGTCTCGATCGTCTCAATCCCCGGCGCAGACTGTAGCGGATACGCCGAGTCCACCACCAGGATCATGTTGCGATGTCCAAGCAGCGGCATGGCCTCCGCCACTTTCTCTCTCCATGTCGGCGCAGCCGGAGCCGCCGCCGGCGCGGACTGCGCAACCGTGCTGGCAGCCGCTGATATCAATAGAATCGTAACCGTGAGCGCTTTGCGCATGAGATATTTCCCTTTCAAACGCTTCGATCGAGTCAGTTTGCGCCTTCTGGCTTGGCTCGGGTCAGCACTATCTGCTGTTGGTCAGCCTGACTCATCTGCAAATAGAAATTGCGTAGCATCGGGTAATAGCCGGCGTCCAGCACTGCCGAGTTGCGAATCAGATCACGTGTAGTTTTCACGGTACCTGCGGCGCTGGAAGATCGGATCGCGAAGGTCGCGTGATCTCCCCAGGAAAGGTTCGCTGCCTTTGGGGAGCTGTCAATACTGGTGCCTGCCGGGAGATGATAGGTCGCTTCATCTTCCTCCATCGCGGCGTAGCGGAGATCGATTGGAACCGTTCGAGTCTCTTGTGCCACAAACGGATGCTTGCCGCGGGATTCGAAGAAAATCCCTGGAATAATGAGGCGCTTCCCCGTAGTTGAGCCAATCGTGCCTGACAGACTTGAGGCCGCAACAAGATTTGCGTCATAGTCTTCCAAACCGTCGAAGTGATCAAAGTCAGCAACCACTCCCTCGGGAAGAGACTCGCGCATCCAATCGTTAAACTGCTTCTTGAGTTCATTCCGCTCGTTCTGCTGGGACAGCTGACGCCAATAAAGCGCCTCCTGACCAGTGATTACCAGGCGCACCGAGCCTTGAACGTTGCCGTGCTCATCGAAGGTCACGTCCGCGGTCCGCTGGATATCCGCGGATTTAGCCGCTCCAGCGGGCGTCGTCTCGATAGCTGTGTTGTTGCCGCTCATGCGGATGCCAGTGGCCAGTTCGTGCTTCCAGTGTAGGCAGCCGAACGGACACATCTTCTCACCTGGGTCAAGATAAACCTCCTTGCCCTCAATCTGGACAATCACGATGAAATCGTCAAATTGGCCCATGGAAAGATAGGTCGGCTCGAAAGTCGCCCGGTCGCGGTTAACCACCTGCATTGGCCAGGCCTTCAGCCCCGTGGCGCGTGCCAGTGCGATATAAAGCAGTGCAAGCTCGTTGCTCGATCCGCTTCCTGCCTTCAACACTCCGGCAGCGTCTTTGATGGCGCCGTGACTGGCCATGGAGTTGCCGACAAAATCTCTGTTCTGCATCTTCATCACCGCGGCATAGAGTTTGCGCGCCTTGGCTTCATCAGAATCGCCTGCCGCGACGATCCCGGAGGCTATCTGCTTCACTGTCCCGGATGGTGCAGCAAGGTGGTCAACGTCTTTCGCCCAGTGCGCGCCCTCTCTGGCCCAGTATTCGTCCGCAGTGTTGGCGTAGCTGTAATAGAAAACGACGCTCCATTGAATCGTGTTGAGCGGCGGCATCCAGTCATCGTTCGGCAGAGCAGGGATATCCGAAAGATCAAGCGTGAACCGGTTATTCTTGTCGCGCTCCACGTCTCCGGTGCCCCCCAGGCGTTTGGAATACATCAACCCCTCCATCGGCTCGCCGCGACTGTTGGTCACCGTGTTCCCGCTGTTGTACCAGGGGTCGAAAGAGTAATGCGCCTTGTGAACGAAATAGGGCCTCTGGATAATCCAGTCAGGTGATCGGGCCTCGTCGTCGCCATAGTGAATTTGAAGTCGATACTCGAGGATACTGCCCACCTGCGCGTCGGGCAGCGTAAAAACAATCTGCTTGAACTGGTGGTCATTGTTTTTGAAGTCAAGTAAATCCGAGGGCTTGGCCTTCAGAGGGACAACCGTTCCATCAGCGTGAATGGTGCGTCCCTGGATGGCGGCTATCTGGACCTTTCCAAACTCGTAGGGAGTCTTTACGGTAGCCAGGTCCTTGCCCTTGTCCGTGAGTACCTTGATGCGCTCATAGAAGGAGTGCAAATGAGCCTGGTCGTCCGTTTTTTCTTCGCGGTAAAGATAAACAGCATCCGCCCCAGGCGCCTTTGGATCGGACGTCATTTGCAACTCTTCTCTGCTGGGCTGTTGAAACTGTGCGGAAACGATGGATGGCAGAACAGACGCAATCAAGAGTGCGTAGAACAGGCGCGGGCTGGCTCGCATGATGTTATTCCTGACGGGTAGGTTGCAAGCAGTATAACGCGAAAGCAGAGGGGTGCTGTATGACGCGAAAGCAGAGGGGTACTGTGACTCTTCGAGCCATTCGCGGAAAGACTTGTTGCAGTTGGAGTTGAGCTTCAGAAACCCGGATGGTCTTCACCCAATCAACCGACTCATCCACGCCGCAAGTTCCCGCTGATCTGTCGTCCCTGCCGCATGCGCCGCCTGCACATTCACGCGCTCTTCCGGCTCGCGATTCTGGCTGATCTTGAACTTGCCCTCAATCTGTGCAATTGGTATGCGGAACCCCTGAATCCCCGCCAGCATCGTCCGCCTGAACCCTTCCGGCATCGCATCCCACTTCGCCGCAAATCCCGGCTCATTCGCCGCAATCAGTCCTGCCAGCAACTCACCCTTGCCAGCCTCATCCTCAACGAGTTCCATCGTCCCGTAAGCATGCACGGCGATATAGTTCCAGGTCGGCACCGAGAGCGGGTCGGTATAAAACGCCGGAGACACGTAGCTGTGCGGCCCCGGAAACACCACCAGCGTCTCCCGCCCGGCCAGCGCCTGCCAGTGCTTGTTGGCCTTCGCAAAGTGCCCTTCCAGCACCCCGTGCTCTCCTTCATCCTTCACCACCAGCGGCAGATGCGTAGCCACCATTCCGCTTGCCTCGGTTCCACCTTGAGGTCCGAACAGAATCGCAAACGAGTAAGCCCGCATCGCCTCAATCAGCAAAGCACGATCCGTGACAACATTGAATTTGGGTGCGTACATTGGGCTCCTCGCGAGCGTCAGTGTTTACAAATGCGTAGTCTAACCTTACCGGCCCAGAAGTAAGTCCGCCAAGTCTCGCCCTCGACAAACTGCCTGGGCGCAGCTGGAAGCCGGTGTGAGCCAATGAAGCGCGCACGAGTATCGAAATTGGAGAGAACAAATGAGCCAGCCAGAGGCGCCGCAAACGCAACAGCCGGAGATCAAGCAGCCGAAGAAACGAGGCATCTGGCCCGCGCTCACGTTGATTTTCGTCGCGCCTCTCGTGGCCGAATTCCTGCTAGGCAATTTGCCCATCAAGCTCTTGCCGGCCCTCATTGTTCTGGCTCCCATGTATGGCGGCGGCGCGCTCCTGATCCGCGAATCGGTCCGCCGCACCGGCCGCGGTTGGCCCAGCATTCTGCTTCTCGGAATGGCCTACGCGATCTTTGAAGAGGCCTTCACCACGGAATCGCTCTTCAATCCCAACTACCTCAGACTTAATCTCGGTCTGCTCACTCCTGCCTTCATCCCCGCTCTCGGCATCGGCGCCTGGTGGACTCTCTGGATGTTCATGGTCCACGCCCTCTGGAGCATCTCAACGCCCATCGCTATCGTAGAGGCCTGTGTCCCCGACCGCGCAAAAACGCCTTGGCTCGGACGCACTGGCCTGGTCGTTGTCGGCATTGTTTTTCTCGCTGGCGCGGCGGCGACAACGGCGATCGGATACAGACAGGAGCACTTTCTTGCTTCAGTGGCGCAGTTCACCGGAGCTGCCGTCGTAGTTGTGCTCGTTGGCGTCCTCGGGTTCATGATTCCCGTCCACCCAAAATATGCCGCCTCTGGAACTTCGCCCTCGCCGTGGATCGTCGGGCTGGCCGCTCTGGCTTTTGGGTCGGCTGCTTTGTTCGTGCAGATGAGCTGGGGCTGGGGTGCGGTCGCGGCGCTGCTCGCACTTGACCTCGCAGTGCTTCCGCTCGTCTTACACTGGTCCCGAAATGCCGGTTGGGGCCTGAAGCACCAACTCGCTCTTGGAGCGGGCGCCGCTCTGGCCTATGGCTGGCATGCTTTCCTGCAAGTCCCGGCAGTGGGGAAACTCGATGCGAGTGTGCGCGTGGGCAACGCGATCTTCCTGGCCGGAGCCATCGCGCTGATCTGGTTTGCGGCAACTCGAAAATCGACCGCACCAACCTCCGCCTGAAGCACCGCAAGGCCGGTCACTATAGCCACTGGCCCTCATTGAATCCGTTCAAACCGGAAACCGGCTTCGCGCAATGCGTGGCTTATCGCAGTAATGTGGGTCGCGCCGCGCGTCTCGATCGTCACATCAATCACCGTTTCCCCCAGGCTAACGCCGTAGTAAGCCCGGTTGTGCACAGTCTCCACAATATTCGCCCGCTCCCGCGCAAGAATCTGCGTCAACTGCAGCAGAGCTCCAGGACGGTCCTGCAAATAAACGCGCATGCGCAGCAGACGCCCATCCTTCACGAGGCCGCGTTCAATGATCTTCGCCAGCAGGGTCACATCAATGTTACCGCCGCACACCAGCACCACCGTTCGTCGATGCCGCAGGTTTGTCTTTGACTGCACCACTGCCGCCAGCGCCGCCGCGCCCGCTCCCTCTGCCAGTGTCTTCTCCTGCTCAAGCAGGAGCAGAATGGCGCTGGCAATCTCCTCGTCGTCCACGGTCACGATCTCATCCACGTAGCGCGAAACCAGCGGTAACGTCAAGTCACCCGCTCTCCGCACCGCAATGCCGTCCGCAATCGTTGCTTCTGCGGCAATCGTCACCGGATGCCCGGCCTCCCGCGCCCTGAGCATCGAAGGCAGCTTCTCCGGCTCCACTCCAATGACCCGGATCCGTGGATTCGTCTCCTTTAACGCGCAGGCCACGCCACCAATCAGCCCGCCTCCGCCAATTGGAATCACTACCGCCTCAATATCCGGAACCTGCTCCAGCAACTCGAGCCCTATTGTCCCCTGGCCGCTGATCACCTCCGAATCGTCAAAAGGATGGATAAAGGTCCGCCCCTCTTCTACCCGCCGCCGCAGCGCCTCATCGCAAGCCTCGTCGTAGCTTGCCCCGTGCAGAATCACCTCAGCCCCATAGCCCCGCGTGGCCGCCACCTTGATCTGTGGCGTCGCCAGCGGCATCACAATCTGTGCTTTGATTCCCCGAGCCGTCGCATGAAACGCCACGCCCTGTGCATGGTTGCCTGCGCTCGCCGCAATTACTCCGCGCTTGCGCTCCGTCTCGCTCAGCGTCAGTAATTTGTTAAGCGCTCCGCGTTCTTTGAACGACCCGGTCCGCTGCAGGTTTTCAAGCTTCAAATGCAGCGGCAGCCCTGTCAACTCCGACAAGTGATGCGAAAGCTGGCAAGGGGACACATGTATGCTGTCGCCGATACGCGCGCGAGCAGTTTGAATACTGGTGAGGCTTACAGCTTCCAATGGGTGATCTCCTGATCAAAAACGGGGAAGGAAAATACTGGGAAGAAATGAAAAACCACCATCCGCGCTCGCGGTTGGTGGCCTGTATCTTGCTGCTTTACAACGTAATCCGCTAAGTCAGGCCCCGCTTGCCGCGGATGAATTGGACTCAATAATTCGATGCCCGTCAGAATGCAGCACTGCGCGCGTGGGCGAACAACAGGCTGCGTTGGGGTAGGGAATTTGCATGACAATGAGCCAAGTAGAGCAGAGGTACAAGGGCTGAGTCAAGGGAGCAGCGTCCGTCCCGGGTTATGCAGCCTGTCCCCGGCCTGTCGCCATTTCAATTCTGCAATCTCGTGCAGGTGATACTGGAAATAGAAAAATGTAAAGAAGAAGGTCTTCACAATTCCGAGTTGAAGCCCAATCGGTTCGCGCTCGTTATAGTGCCTCAGAAGGTCGCTGCGAACAAGATAGATCGTAACAATACCCAACACACCCGAAACCAGTCCGAGCAGTAGGATCACTGTATGAAGACGAGGCGACGGATTCTGCCGAATCGTCAGCGACGCGTAGACGAGTTCGACCACAACGTAAACGTCGCACCAGAAAGCACTCTTGCAGTCGGGGTCGACTCTGCGAATCCAAAGGCAAACATAAAACGCCCAACCGTCCACTACCAGGCTCTCCAACAGCTCCTGGTACGCGCTCGGCGCATACTGCTGAATCAGCCCCGAAAGCACGAACCAGGAAAGGAACAGCACAAGCCAACGAACCCGGGGCGGCGGCGGATACACCGTGCCCGGTGAGAGTCCAGGCTGCATCGAAGCCAATTCCATCTTGAAGCCTCAGTCCCTTAGAACCTGTCCAAGAACTGCTGATTCAGGTCAGTTTTGAAAGGGCACGGCTTCAGCCGTGCCGCAAAGACGCTGGAATGAGCCGGGCTTTAGCCCCCGAGGGACGCTTTTCCCTCCAACTTTTTGATACCTCTTCTGGGTTTCTGGACAGCTTCTTAGAAAACATCAAGCAACTTGGTAAAAAAATCCAACTCCAGCAGCGTTTGCCCCTCAGGCGCCGCGTTCAGCGCTGCGTGCTCAAGCACCCAGGTGTCTTTGTGAAACAGGAACACGGCATGCAGCCCAGCCGCGAGTGCCGGATTAATATCGCTCTTGATGCTGTTGCCGATCATCCAGGTGGTATGCGGCACGAGCTCATTCCTCTCCATGACAGCCTTGTACGTAGCAGCATCCTTCTCCGCGACAATCTCAACCGCGGAGAAATGCCGCGTAAGCCCCGACCGTGCCAGCTTGCCTGCCTGCTCCGCCTGATCGCCTTTCGTCATCAGAATCAGCTTGTGCCGCCCGGCCAGTTCCGCCAGAGTCTCAGCAACGTCCGGCAGTAGTTCAATCTCCTGCTCTGCCACCGACCGCGCAAAGCTGCGCACCCGCTTGACGTTGTGCTCTGTTACCGGTCCAGTGCTCAGCTCTTCATAAAGCGCCACCAGCGACCGGGTAAAGCTGGCCAGCCCATATCCGTGCGCCGCAATCGTCGCTCGCTCCTGCTCGTTCAGCGCCTTCCGCACCTCGGCGGGAGTGTAGGTGCGGTGGTCGAGAAAGCTGATGAACCCGGCGATCGCCCGTTCAAAGTAGACGTTGTTCTCCCACAACGTATCGTCCGCATCAATCAGCAATGTTTGTCCAGCAGGGAATTGAGGCATGTGCTTATGTTATCGAATCTCCTGGCCGAGCAAGAACACCCGGCGCCCCGATTCTATTCCGCCCCCGGCAGCGTGTACTCCAGCCGATACGAATGTTTCCCACCCGCAATCGTAATCGTCAGCGTCCCCGCAATCCCCGCCAACCGGCCGGTCCCCGACCCGGGCACCACCGTCACCGCCATGGTTGACCCGCCCTTCTCCATGACCCCACTATGCTGGAGCGCAAACGTCCCCGCGTGCCCGCCGAGCGCACCGCTCACCACTTCCATGGCCACATACCCAGCGCTCCCCGTGCCAGGATCACCGGCCCCCAGCATCTCGCCCTTCGCCGTCGCCTCCAGATCGCCGTGATACTCCTTCGCCATGGAATAGCGCCCAATCCCGGACCCCGCCAGCGCATCCTCCGCGGCCAGCGGCGTCATTTTCACATCGAAGCTCCCTTCAGCATGTCGAGTCATAACCGGATCCTTCCGCAAAATGTTAGGGGATTGCGAGATCGCGTGCAGGCAGCAACCCATGGAAATCAGGACGAGTATCGACAGCAGTCTTCGTGGGCATTTCATCATGTAGGTCTTCAACCTAACACCCGCCCTCCCCGCGCGCAAAACAAATTCACACGGTTGAAATCCCGCCCATCGAATCCTCCCCATTTCTCCTTGCTTCGCAGCTTGCCCATCTGGTACAAGAAGCTCAAGCGGCCCCAATTCGGAGGTTCCCCCATGAGTTCCACACTTCACCCAGCGCAGCCGTCTGAACCATTGGCACAGCTCGATCAGTGGGACGACTTCATCGAGGGCCGTTATCGCGAAGGCAAATCGAAAGACGAGTTCCGCACCTACGATGCCGCCGCCACCCCCGGTGTTGCCGAGTTCTATCGCCTCAACCATGAAGGACAGACCATCGGCTACGTGCTTGAGAAAGAGAAGCAATACTTCGGCCTCGGCAAAGGCATCAAGACCATCTGGGAAGCGGCCGAGTTCCTCAATACGCTCGTCGACGACAGCGACCCCGACACCGACCTGACCCAGATCGAGCATCTGCTTCAAACCTCTGAAGCCATCCGCCAGGACAACCACCCTCGCTGGATGGTGCTAACCGGTTTCCTGCACGATCTCGGCAAGTGTCTCTGTCTCTATGGAGAGCCGCAATGGTCAGTTGTGGGTGACACCTTCCCTGTAGGCTGCGCCTGGTCGAACGACATTGTGTTTCCCGAGTACTTCTCTGCCAATCCTGACTCATTGGTTCCCGAGTATCAAACCAGGTATGGAATTTACGAGCCCAACTGCGGCCTTGAGAATGTGCACATGTCGTTCGGCCACGATGGCTACATTGCCGAAGTCATGAAGCCCTACCTCAACATCGAAGCGCTCTACATGCTGCGCTTCCACTCTTTCTATCCCTGGCATCGCCACGGCGCGTACGACCACCTCGCCAACCACCAGGACCGTGCCATGTTGCCGTGGGTACTCAAGTTCAATCAGTACGACCTCTACTCAAAGGGCCACTCCAAGCCCGACCTCAAGCAGCTCAAGTCCTACTACGACGATCTCTTCGCCGAATTCCTCCCGGAAAGAATCGCCTGGTAACGCACCGGCCAGGCGTGTACAAAGAGAATGGCCGTCCAGCAATATCCAGGACGGCCATTGTTTTTCTCCTGTGCTCCACGTCTTACATCGCCGGTTGCGAAGCCATCCACTTCTGCAGATTTGGCTCCTGCAACTGCCGCATCTCGATGCATCCGTTTATGCTCTCCACCGCGTGCTTCAACGCGCGATCCGCATCCGGAACCCGGTGTGAAGCAAAGAACGATTGCACGTCGTCCCGGTCCGCCGCCGTGCAAAACGCCCCGGTTGAGCCCACAAGGTCGCTGCCAAGTTCCGGAGTCAAGAGCTTCTGCAGCGCGTCCCAGTGGCCCTTGATATAGGCCCACGCCGTTGGACGGGTCGCATCTATCTGCAGGGCAATCGCATACTGAATCAGAGCATCCTGACTACGGACTTTATTTGACGCTGCATAGTCCAGCGACCGTGCCACAAGCGCGGGGCCTTCAAACTGCGCCAGCAACCGCAGCGCTCCCTCTTGAAACTCCGGATTGGTCGAAGTCTCCGCAATCTTCTGCAATTGGTCAAACAGCGCCGCATTCCCATTGCGCGCGGCAATGCTCAGCGCCGTCTGTCCCATCGTCGCATCCACGCTGGTGGGATCGGCCAGGTACTTCTCGGTAATTGCATGCGCCTCAGCCAGCACCGCCGGATCTTTGGCATAGTAGCCAAGCACCCCAAACAGGCTCGCACGCATCTCCCTTGTGTTAGGTGAATCTCTCGGGGAAGGCGGTCCCAGCTTCTTATACTCCGGTGCAAAGGTTGCCGTGAGCCACGCACCCACCGCGGCTTTTTCTTCCGGAGTTCCAGAAACCCGCGAGTAGATCGTGTTCACCCCGCTCAGCGCATTCCCAATCACTTCCGCGCTGGAGTCGGCCTTCAGAGCGGTCACCAGGTTCAGATAGTCGCCCACCGTAGCCTTGTTCGCTCTCACCTGCGCCCACTCATCCCCGGCGAGGCTGATTCGTTCCGTCGGACTCAAATCCGTCTCCGCATTCGCCACCAGGGCCGCGTAGACATCCGCCGGATAGGCGCTCCTGTAGTAGCCTTTGCCCCCGGCATTCGCAAAGAACAAACCCGTGGCCGGAACCTTCAACGACGTGTCTTCCGGGCTCAGCACATCGCACTCCTGCTTGTCTGATCCAGTCTTGAAGCAAACCGGAATCGTCCACTTCTGTGCCGCGTCAGGCGGGATCGACGGGCTTAAGAAGAAGCGCCGCTGTGAAACTTCAACGGTCCCATTCGCCGGCTCGCCAAACGTCAGCAGCGGCTCGCCAGCCTGGGCCACCAGCGACGACATAATCTTGTCCACCGGCTTGCCGCTCGTCTCAGTCTGCGCGCCCCAGAAGTCTTCCGCTGTAGCATTCGAGTATTCATGCGCCGACAAATATGCGTGCACGCCCTTGCGGAACATTTCCGGCCCAAGATAGTTCTCAACCGCCAGCAGCACATCGCTGGCCTTGCCATAAGAGATCCCGTCGAACATCTGCTCAATCTCTTCGCGTGTATCCGCCTTGGCGCGAATTGCATGTGTCGTCGGCTGTGCGTCCAGATTCAGCGTTCCGCTTTCATCGCCTGCAACAAGCTGGTCGATATTCCACTCCGGATGCATCGCCGCCACCGGTTTGTTTTCCATCCAGGTGGCAAATCCTTCGTTGAGCCAGATGTTATCCCACCACTTCATCGTCACCAGGTCGCCGAACCACTGGTGTGCCATCTCGTGCGCAATCACCAGCGCCACTTCCTTTTTCGCTCCCACTGATGCGGTTTTCGGGTTAATCAGCATCGCCGTCTCTCGATAAGTGATCGCCCCAAAGTTTTCCATCGCGCCCGCCTCAAAGTCCGGCAGCGCAATCAGGTCCAGCTTCTTCAGCGGAAAGTGGATCCCGAAGTAAGTGTCGTAGTAATGCAGAACGTATTCCGCCACTTCCACGCTGTAAGGCGTCAGTGCAACCTTGTCCGGCGTAGCACAACCGCGAATCGTAACCCCGTCCGCCTCGCCTGATGTGCACTCGAAATCTCCCACCAGAAACGCCACCAGGTACGTGGACATCTTCGGCGAAGTCAGAAACTTCAGCGTGTGCTTCCCTGCGCCCGGCCCCGGAGTATCGCTCACAATTGGCCCGTTCGAAATTGCCGTATCCCCCGCGTCAATCACCAGCGAAACGTCATAAGTCGCCTTGAATGCGGGCTCATCGAACGATGGATACGCGCGCCGCGCATCGGTCGACTCAAACTGCGTTACCGCGTAATTCCGCTTTGCTGTCTTTGAGAGATAAAACCCACGCAGCTTGTCATTGAGAATCCCGGTGTAAGCAACTGAGATTGTTGCCTTGCCTGCCGGCATCTGCTCCGCAACCTTGAACGTGGTCTGTTCCTTCTCGGCGTCTGAACTCACAGTAGCCGTCTGCCGCTTTCCGGCCACAGAAATCGTCACCGTCTGGAACGCGATCTCCGCCGAGTTCAGCGTTACATGGTCCGTCGCCTCAGCCAGGTTCACGTCGATGGTCTCAACCCCGGAAAACGTTGCCGCCTTCAAATCCGGCGCGAGCAGCAGCGAATAATGCTCCGGAATCACCGACTGCGAAAGCCTCTGCGCATTGGCAACGCCGGCAGCAAAAAAAAGACCGCAGCAAGCGGCTGCAGTCACACAAACAACACGAAACGACGCGGGAAAACAGGGAACCTTCATGCATACCTCAACAGGATTGTTGGTTCGAACATTGTCTTGTTTTGTAACAGGGCACGACTTCAGTCGTGCCGATAGCAGTCGAGAATTGTTGGTGTTTTGGCCCCTGTAAAACAGGCCCTTAGAGAATACGAACTCGAGAGCCTGTGAGTTCCAAACCAAGGGTTGTTTCTTCCAGCCTTTCAGCCCGTCAAAACCTTTCACCTTGCTGCCTGAATCTCCGGCTGCTCCACTTTCCTCGGCAGCAGTGACTCCAGCAGCAGCAAACAAGCTCCAATCACAATCGAGCTGTCCGCCACATTGAAATCGGGAAAGTGGTAGCTGAAGATATGCACCTCAATAAAATCCACCACTGACCCGTACAGAATTCGGTCGTACACATTTCCCAACGCCCCAGCCAGCACCAGCGCCAGCGCGAACGTGGTGATCGAAAACCGGTTGCCCATCCGCACCAGCGCAACGAGCACAGCCGTGGCCGCTACCAATGAAAATGCCACCAGCACCCAGCGGACCAAGTGAGGCGTAGCCGACTCGGCAAACATCGAGAAAGCCGCCCCGTCGTTCGTCCAGTGCGTAATCCGAAGCACCCGCGGAATCACCGGAATCGCCCCACCCAGCTGAATATGACTCTCCACCCAAACCTTCGTCACCCGGTCCAGCAGAAACACAAGCGCCGAAATCCCTAACAACCAAGGCAGCCGACGCGGAAAAGTCATACTCACTTAAGCCGCCTCCCCTGCATCTGCCTGCGGCCGCGCAATCCCCATCTCCGTCAGCGCCTCCTGGCACCGCGTACACACGTTCTGCCAGATCCCGTAGCTTGAAACTTCGGGCATGAAATTCCAGCAGCGGGCGCACTTGTGGCCCAAGGCAGCCGAAACTCTGGTTGAGAGTGAGAAGTCCACTTCAGGAGAATCATTTTCAGACCCGTCGAGCACTTTCACATGGGAAACATTCAAAAACTCCTTCAGATCTTCCGTCGAGTAGCGGCCCAGGCAAGTGAGCCAACGACTCGATGCTCTGATCTCAAGATCAGCTTCAACGCTTTTCCCGATGATCTTTGCCTGGCGGGAGAATTCGAGATGCTGAAGCGCTTCTTCGCGGACCTTGAACAGCATCTTCCACTCCTCCAGCAGCGGCCCCGGCTCCTCCGAGAAAACCTCCTCCGGCTTCGGAAACAGCGCCAGATGCACGCTAGCCTCGCGCCCCTCCACCTTCGGCAAATACTCCCAAACCTCGTCCGCCGTAAAGCTCAAAATCGGGGCGACCAACCGCACCAGCGCCTCGGTGATCTTCCACAACACTGTCTGTGCTGAGCGTCTTGCCTGGCTCGTCGGCGCAAACGTGTACATCCGGTCCTTCAGCACATCTAGGTAAAACGAGCTCAAATCGATTACCGCAAAATCGTTCACAGCGTGATACACCCGATGAAACTCGAACCCCGCATACCAGTCGCGAACCTTCTCCGTCAGCTCTCGCGTCCTCGCCAGCAAATAGCGGTCCAGCGGCAGAAGCGCCGCTTCTTCAACCTTGTCGCGGCTGGGCACGAACCCGTTCAAATTCCCCAGCAGAAACCGGAACGTATTCCGCAGCTTTCTGTAGATATCCGCGCACCGCTGCATCAGGTTTTCGCTCGCCGCCATATCCTCGCGGAAGTCGATCGAAGCAACCCAAAGCCGCACAATCTCCCCGCCCAGCCGGTTAGCAATGTCCACCGGATCAACGCCGTTGCCAAGCGACTTGCTCATCGCCCGCCCCTGCTCGTCCAGCGTCCATCCTGCCGTCGACACATGCGAGTAAGGCGCATGCCCCCGCAGCGCAACCGAAGTCAGCAGGGAACTGTGAAACCACCCCCGATGCTGGTCGCCGCCCTCGAGATAAAGAACCTGCGTTCGCCTGCCTTTACCAGAATCGCCGTTCTCAAAATCCGAGTAAATGTCTTTCAGATCCCGGTCGCTCTCCGCCACCGCAAACCAACTCGTCCCCGAGTCGAACCAAACATCCAGAATGTCGAACTCCTTGCGAAACGCCTTCCCCCCGCAGCCCGCGCACTCGGTGCCGTCCGGCAACAGCCCATCGGTCGCAGCCGTATGCCACGCCTCCACGCCCTGCTCGTCAAACAGCTTTACAATCCGCCGATTCAGCGCCGAATCCATCACCGGCTGGTTGCATCCCTCGCACAAAAACACCGCAATCGGCACACCCCAGATCCGCTGCCGGCTGATGCACCAGTCCGGCCGCGTCGCAATCATGTTCGTGATCCGTTCCTTGCCCCACGCCGGATCCCAAACCACCTTGTCGATCTCTTCAATCGCCAACTGTCGGAACGTGGTCTTGCTCCCGTCCTCCCGCTCAACTTCCGTCTCCAGGCTGATGAACCACTGTTCCGTAGCCCTGAAGATCACCGGCTTGTGGCACCGCCAGCAATGCGGATAGGAGTGGTTCAGCGGCGCAGAAGCCATCAGCGCGCCAGAGGATTGCAACATATCCACAATGATCGGATTCGCCGCCCAAACCTTTTTGCCCTCAAACGGCGGCAGTTCCTCATGCGGCCAAGCATCCCGGTCCACATGGATGAATCCACCCGCATCCACGCGGCAGATCGGGTCCAGCCCATACCTCTGACCCGTATAGAAGTCATCCGCGCCATGCGAAGGCGCCGTATGTACCGCGCCCGTCCCCGTGTCGGCCGTAACATAAGGCGCCAACACCCCAAGAATGCTCCGCTCCAAAAACGGATGCTTGAAAGTCACCCGGTCCAGCACAGCACCCTTGAACCGCGCCAGCTCCGTCGTCTCCCCCAGCCCGCAAGCCGCCACCACCGGAGCAGCCAACTCCGCCGCCACAATGTAAGCTGGCCCGCCTCCGCCCGCCTCCAGCGCCACATACTCAAAGTCCGGATGGAACGCCACCGCCAGCGACGCCGGAAGCGTCCATGGCGTGGTCGTCCAGATGATCGTGTAAACCTCTCGGCCCTTGAGCGCCGCATCGATGTCCGCCGCGTCGGATGTCAGCTTGTACCGCACATAAACGCTCGGGCTGGTATGGTTCTCATACTCCACCTCCGCCTCCGCCAGCGCCGTCCGGTCGTTGATGCACCAGTACACCGGCTTCAGCCCGCGATACACAAACCCCTTCTCCAGAAACCCGTAAAATGCCTCCAGAGTCCGCGCCTCATAGTCCCGCGACATCGTCTTATACGGATCGTTCCACCGCCCAAACACGCCCAGCCGCTCGAACTGCGAAGTCTGCAGGTCCACGTACTTCTGCGCATACGCCCGGCAAGCATCCAGCACCGCCGCCGCCGGCAGCTCCAGTTTCTTCCGCCCAAGTTGCTCGTCTACCTTGATTTCAATCGGCAACCCGTGGCAATCAAACCCCGGCACATACGGCGAGTCGAACCCGGCCATGGTCTTCGACTTCACCACAAAATCCTTCAACCCTTTATTCAGCGCATGCCCCAGGTGCAGTGGTCCGTTTGCGTACGGCGGGCCGTCGTGCAGCAGGTACGCGGGCCGTCCCTCGCCCGCCTTGCGCAGCTCTTCGTAGAGCCGCATTTCGGCCCAGCGAGCGAGCCGAAGTGGCTCATTCTGTGGCAGATTTGCCTTCATCGGAAACGCGGTCTGTGGCAAGCTAAGCGTCGCCTTCAACTCGGGCGCTAAAGACATCGGAACTCCCTGAAATCTGAAAAGTTAGTCCAATCGTTATTGTAATGTTTGCGGAAGAGAATTTCCGGGTAACAACTTACCCCTATCTCGCGTCTATTGATTATGGGAGCCGTGCGTCCGCGGAAATACGAAAGCACGAGTCCAGCGGCGTTAAGCATCCAAGACAAAGACTGCCTTTGTCGAGCATAATGGTACGACGGTCCGGGGGGTCGAAAGTCATAAGCCACACCCGTGCTGATTCAACAACGCTTCCGCAACCATGGAAAATCAAGAACCTATGTCAGAAACGGAATCGCAGGCCGCTGCTTTGAGCAGCGGGCATGAATTCGATGGATTTATCGGCAAGGCCTTTGAGGAAAAGCCGATCTGGGTCGGGCTCTATGAGAGCGTCCGCGACGTGTTTTTCCCCGTCAAACTCCCGCCCCTCGAACTCACCTCGACCCCCATCCCCGTCCCCGACCGCATGGCCGTCAAGCCCAATCCCTGGGCCTGGGGCATCTCGAGCGTGATTTGCACGTCCATCGTCTTGGTTTTACTCTTCTTCGTTGGCAAAAAAATCATTGAAGAAGTCACCGCGCCGAAGACGGATGTCCCAGTCGACGTCAGCCTCTGGCAGCCCAAGGCCCCTAAGGCAGGTGTCTCCAACGGTGGCGGCGGCGGCGGTGGCGAGCATAGCATTGTCGACCCCATCAAGGGCCATCTCCCCAAAATTGAAAAGGAGCCGATCGCTCCTCCGCAGGTTGAAGTCGTCGACAAGCCCAAGCTCGCTATTGATCCGGCCATCAATGTGCAAAAGAACATCACCCTGCCTGACAACCCCACGCTGCCCATGATCGGCGTCTCCAAATCCCCCAATGTGACGCTCGCTTCTGGCGGACAGGGCTCCGGCAGCGGCATTGGCACCGGTCGCGGCGGCGGTCTCGGCTCTGGCAACGGCAATGGCTACGGCCCCGGCACAGGCGGTGGCGCTGGCGGCGGCCTCTACCGCGTAGGCGGCGGCGTATCTGCTCCTGTAGCCCTCAACCAGGTTGAAGCTGAATTCTCTGACGAAGCCCGCCGCGCCAAGTACCAGGGCGTCTGCCTCATCTCCCTCATTGTCGATGCCCAGGGCAATCCCCAGGATCCGCGCGTAGTGCGCGCCCTCGGCATGGGACTGGACGAAAAAGCCCTCGAAGCCGTCCGCAAGTACAAGTTCAAGCCCGCCATGAAAGACGGCCACACCCCGGTCCCCGTCATGATCACCGTGGAAGTCAACTTCCGCCTCTACTAGCCCAGTATCCGAAAGTCCAAATGGCGATGCGGACATCTGCATCGCCATTTTGCTGCGGCAGATGCCGGTGGGGGGCATTCACAATCGGGTTATGCGAGAGGTTCTAGCGAAGCCTGTCGAGTAACCTCAGGCGTTCGGATGCAAGGACGGCGGCGGCTGGGCCGAGGGCGGCGAGGCGGCCTTCGTGGAGCAGGGCGACCTCGGCGGATGTGGCGAGGGCGTCTGTGGCGTCGTGGGTGGCCATGACGGTTTGGATGTGATGCTCGTGGGCCCAGTCTTTAAGGCGGGCGAGCAGGGCATCGCTGGCTGAGCCGTCGAGTGCGGAGAACGGCTCGTCGAGCAGGAGCAGGCGGGGCTGTGGGGCGAGGGCTCGGGCGAGGGCGACACGCTGCGCTTCCCCTCCGGAAAGGTCTTGCGGGCGGCGGTTGGCAAGATCAACTGCACCTGCAAATTGCAACAATTCTTTCACCCAAGACTTTCGCTCTTTTTCGTCTAGCCAGGGTAGGCCGTATGCGACGTTGGCTGCGATTGTGAGGTGGGGAAAGAGGGAGGCCTGCTGGGCGACCATGGAGGTTTTGCGATGGCCGGGGCGGAGCCAGAGCCTGGTTGTCGAGTCGGTCAGCAGGCTGCCATCAAGGGCGACTCGGGCTGAAAGGCGGCTGGCGGATGCAGTGGCATCCAGGCCGGCGAGGAGGCGCAGGAGCGTGGACTTTCCTGCGCCGGAGGGGCCGAAGATCACGGTCCACTCGGAGGCAAAGCGGCACTCGACGTGGAGATGGAAGCTGCCGCGGCGGGCGTCGAAGGCGAATTCAAGCACGGCGGCCTCCCCGGGTGCGTCCGGCGAGGTAGATGGCGGCCAGGGCGAGGACGCTCATGCCGAGCAGGAGTGCGGCGGTGCGGTTGGCGGCGGCGTAGTCGAAGTTTTCCACCTGGTTGTAGAGGACGATGGAAAGAGTGCGGGTGGCGCCGGGAATGTCTCCGCCGAGCATGAGGACGACTCCGAATTCCCCCATGGTGTGGAGGAAGCTGAGCACCGCGGCGGCGATGAGAGAGCGCTGCGCGAGGGGCAGCAGGAGGGTTGTGACCAGGCGGAAGGGGCTGGCGCCGAGCAGGCGGGCTGCGTCTACCAGGCCTGGTTCCACGGAGGAGAATCCGGCGACGAGGGGTTGGACAGCGAAGGGTAGGCTGTAGAGGACGGAACCGACGACGAGTCCGGAGAAGGAGAAGGCGAGGGGGTGGCCGAGGAGCGCGGTGAGGCCGCGGCCAAAGGCGGTGCGGGGACCGAGGAGGACCAGGAGGAAGAAGCCGAGGACGGTGGGTGGCAGCACGAGTGGCAGGGCGGCGAGGGCCTCGAGGACGGCAAGCCAGCGGCTACGGCTGAGGACCAGCCAGGCGGCGAGCGGGATGGCGATGGCCAGCAGGATGGCGGTTGTGACCGCGGCCAGCTTGAGTGTGAGGGCTAGGGCTTGCCAGTCCATGGGTCTAGAGTAACGGGTCGGAGTGGGAAGTGTGGCCCTTACGAAGGTAGAAGAGCAAATGCAGGTCCTTCGACTCACCACCCCCAAACTGAGAAGCGTTTGGGGCCCCGTTCGCTCAGGATGACAGGGTAAATTTATGATTTAGCGGTGGTTAGTGGACGGGAGTGAGGCCGGATTTGGCTAGCTGGGCCTGGATGGTGGCGGAGAGGAGGTAGTCGAGGAGCTGGTGGGCCTGGGCGCGCTGGGTGGTTTTGCTGATGATGACGGCGCCTTGCTCGATGGGGGGATAGAGGTCGCGGGGGATGACGAAGTAGGCGCCGTCTGAGCTGAGGCGCGCGGTGAGCGCGGAGGTGAGGGAGATCAAGCCGGCGTCGGCATTGCCGGTGTCAGCAAACTGAGCGGTCTGGGAGATGTTTTCCGCAGTCACCAGTTTCGGCTTGAGGGTGTCGTAAAGCTTGAGGCTGTTGAGCGCGGCGACGGCGGCACGGCCATAGGGCGCGCGGTCGGGATTGGCGACGGCGAGGCGCTCGAGGGCCTGGTTAGACAGAAGGGAGAGCGAGGGGGTGAGGTGGGAGTCTTTACGGGTCCACAGGACGAGGGTGCCGCGGGCGTAGACGATGGGCGAGGTGGAGTCGGCGGTTCCGGCTGCGTCGGCCAGACCGGCGTCGATGAGGCGCTTGGGATAGCCGACGTCGGCGGAGAGAAAGAGGTCAAAAGGGGCGCCGTTCTGAATCTGGGTGGTGAGGACGGCCGACGCCTGGAAGGTGGCTTCGGCGTGGATTCCGGTGGCCTGCTGAAACTGGGCGAGGATGGGCGGGAGCACTGGTTCGAGGTCGGCGGCGGCGGCGATGCGCAGGGGAGATTGCGCCGATAGGGGCGTCAGCAGAGCAATTCCGCAAAGGGCAAGGAGCAGGATTTCAGGAATTCGTCTCCGCATCCGGGGAATCTCAGCCTCCAATTCACAGCAAAAACTGGCCTACGCTGGTAGGCTAACACTGGACAGGAAAGACATTTGGATATGAACGATAACTTACATCAACTGCGCTGTTTTGGATGCGGCACCCGCGTGCCGGGCACCGAGGCGCGGCCTGACTTCCGCTGCTCGCAGTGCGGAGACCTGTTTGAAGTGGAATACCCGGGGTGGGGCCAGCGTGGCGGAAACGACCGGCCCAATGCGGGGGCGCTGAAGTGGCTATGGCGCGAGCGGCGCTGCTCGTCAGAGGCGCTGGATCACTCGGGCGTGTGGCGATTTCGCGAGGTATTGCCGATTCTGGAGAGCTTTGGCAATGCGGTGACGCTGCGGGAGGGCAATACGCCGCTTTACCATCTGCCGCGGGCTTCGAAGGCGCTGGGGATCGACCAGCTTTTTGCGAAACACCAGGGGATGAATCCGACGGGCTCGTTCAAAGACACCGGCATGACGACGGCTCTGAGCGTGGCCAAGGAGCGCGGGTTTGATTGGGTGGCATGCGCTTCGACGGGGAACACATCCGCGGCGATGGCTGCGTATGCGGCACGTGCCGGGCTGCGCAGCCTGGTGGTCATTCCAGAAGGCAAGATTGCGTGGGGCAAGCTGGCACAGGCAATGGATTATGGCGCGGTCACCTGCCAGGTGAAGACGGACTTCGACGGCTGTGTGCGGATTCTGACGAAGGTGGTAAAGGAAGCACATATTTACCTGCTCAACTCGGTGAACCCGTACCGGCTTGAGGGGCAGAAGACGCCGGCGTTTGAGATTGCCGAGGCGTTTGACTGGAATGTTCCGGACCACCTGATTGTTCCCGGCGGTAACCTGGCCAACAGCGCGGCGCTGGGCAAGGGATTTCGGGAGATGAAGGAACTGGGGCTGGTGGCGCGGGTGCCGCGCATCTCTGTAGTGCAGGCGGCGGGCGCCAACCCGCTGGTGCGGAGCCTGGCTGCCAATCGCGGCGCTTCGATTGAGCCGGTGGAGGCGCATACGCGCGCTACGGCGATCCGGATCGGAAACCCTGCCTCATGGCGCAAGGCGGCGCGGGTGATTCAGGAGACGGGCGGGTGGTGCCTGGACGTGACCGAGGCGGAGATTGCGATTGCCAAGGCGGACATTGGCGCCGAGGGGCTGGGATGCGAGCCGGCATCCGCGGTGACGCTTGCCGGGCTGAAGAAGCTGCGGGCGCAGGGAGCGGTATCGCCGGGGGAGACGGTGGTTCTGCTGCTGACCGGGCATACGCTGAAGGACGCCGACTACACGATCGAGTTCCACAGGGGAACGCTGCTGAGGGATGAAGAGAAGGTTGGCCTGGAGGGCAAGATCGACAGCCTGCGGCGGAACGCGCAGGTGGTGGAGGCAACCGCGGAAGCGGTGCTTGCCGCCGTAAAGGGCAACGCCTGATGAGCTTGAGATCGATAGTTAAACCTGCAGATCAAGATTTTGGACCGCTCAAGCTGCGCCTGCCGGCTACTTCGGCGAACCTGGGGCCGGGGTTTGATGCGGCGGCGGTGGCGCTGGATTTTTATCTGGAGATTGAAGCTGCGGCGGCGGAGGAGTTCTCGATCCTGGCGAGCGGTTATGACGCGGAACGCTGCGGGCGACTGGAAGACAACCTGATTCTGGAGATCTACAAAGGGCTGCTGGCGAGGCATGAGCGGGCGCTGGTTCCGCTAAAGATTCGGATGATGAACGAGATTCCGTTGGGGATGGGCTGCGGCTCGTCGGCGGCGGGGAGGCTGGCAGCGATTGCGCTGGCGAACCACTTTGGACAGCTGGGATGGAGCTCTGCGCAGATTCTGGAAGAGGCTTGCGTGCTGGAGGGCCATCCGGACAACGCGGTGGCTTGCTGGCTGGGCGGGTTTGTTGCCGCGGCCAATGAGGGGCGAAAGGTGCATGTAGCTACCGTGGCGCCGCCGCAGGTTTGGCGGGCCATTGTGGTGATGCCGTCCGAGCCGCTGGCGACGAGCAAGGCGCGCGCGGTGCTTCCGGAATGCTACGACCGAGGCGATGTGGTGGTGAACATCCAGGGGGCAGCGCTGCTGGGGCTTGCGTTCGCGCAGGGACGGGGCGATCTGCTGCGTATTGCGATGCAGGATCGGATCCACCAGCCGTATCGAGCGCCGATTTGTCCGCTGTTGGGGCAGATTCTGCCGCTGGCGGGAACGAACGGGATTCTGGGAGCGGCTTTGAGCGGGGCGGGTCCGTCGGTGCTGGTGATTGTGGAGAGCGAGGCCGGCGTGGCGCAGGCTTCTGCCGCGATTCTTGCCGCGGTTGCAGGGCCGCCGGAGCCAGCGCTCAGGGTTTGCCGCCTGCTGCCGGAAGGGGCCAGCGTGGTGAAACTGGTGGAGGCGTAGGTGTCCGAGCGACGACCTGAACACGATGTGAGAATTGGGCTGCGGGTTGTCCGGGGGGGTGTGGAAAGGTTGTCATTCCGGTAATCTTTGTAATCGGAAGTTGTCATTCTAACCAATCACCAATACCTGATTACCACGTTCCATTACTTAAGATTGCTTGCTATTCAAGCGATTAAGCAATAAATTCGCAGCGTGGGCAGTTCTGGGGGAGGGCTGCTCTAGCGCCCGTGATCCTTTACCGGATCCGGGCGCTTTTATTTGATCTCCAAGGCGCTTAAGAAGCAAGTCTTCGGGTCTGTGCGACGCTTGAATTCCCAGCTTCGGTGAGCCGTTGCAGGCCAGGTTATTGACGGTTGTTTACCGCTTTGCGACTTTCTTCGGTCGAAGCGCATCTCTAGGAGGTACGGCTCCCGGTACAATAGTCGTAGTTGGGGTTGCCGCGAGGAGGATTATGGCTGGGTTGGGAGTCTTGGAAGTCAACGATGCAACATTCGACCAGGAGGTGCTGCAGAGCGAGCATCCGGTTCTGGTGGATTTCTGGGCCGTCTGGTGCGGTCCATGCAAGGCGATTGCGCCCACAGTGGATGCGATTGCTGCGAAGTATGCGGGCCAGTTGAAGGTGGCGAAGGTCAATGTGGACTACAACACCGGGACGCCGTCGCGCTACGGCATTCGTGGAATTCCGGCTCTGCTGATCTTCAAGGGCGGCAAGGTTGCCGACCAGATTGTGGGGTATGTGCCGCAGGACGTGATCGAAGAGAAGATTCTGAAGGTGCTGGGCACCCCGGCGCTGAAGTAACTCGGCGCGGATTGGATTGAAAAGGCTCGGCCAAATGGCCGGGCCTTTTTCATTGGATAAGGGGATGGAGCGTGTTCGAGCAGCCTTGACGTGGAGTCTGTGAAGTTCATTCAAAAAAACAAATGCGGAGCCTTCGACACACCACCCCCCAAACTGAAGTGCGCTTGGGGTCCCGTTCGCTCAGGATGCGAGTGCTTATTTTGTTGGGAACTTCGGGGACAGAACGCTAGCGGTACTTGCGGAGAACACCGAGGACGCGGCCCTGGATGGCGACTTCGGAAGCTTTGACGTAGATTGGCTCCATCTCGATGTTGGCCGGTTGGAGGCGAATCTGGCTGCCCTCGTTGTAGAAGCGCTTTAGGGTGGTTTCTGCGCCGTGGACCAGCGCTACGACGATCTCTCCCTGGCGCGCGGTGCGGGTGCGCTCGACCAGGACGTAGTCGCCGCTGATGATGTGCTCGTCGCGCATTGAGTCGCCGCGAACCTCGAGGGCGAACACGTCGCGGTTGCCGACGACGTCGTGGAGGGAGATGCTTTCCGGGATTTCTGAGGTCTCGACGGGCAAACCTGCGGCGATGCGCCCGGCCAGGGGGAGCCTGTCGCTGGTGCGGGTGCGTGTACCAGGAGGCAGGACGTCGATGGAGCGGCTGCGGTTGTGCACGCGGTCGAGCATGCCCTTCTTTTCGAGGTTGGTGATGTGCTTATGCACGGTTGCCAGGCTCTTGAGTCCCATGCCGCGGGCGATCTCCTCGAAGGAAGGGGAGTAGCCGTTGCGGTTCACAAACGACTCCAGGAAGTCGAGAATCTCTTTTTGTCTGCGTGTCACAGCCATGGGCGCATTATAGCGAATAAAGAGCGAACCGCACAAGATTTTTTCGCTTTCTCTTCGCGAAGGTAAACGGCCGCCTGGACGAGGCGGAAATACGGCGCAGAAACCTATGCGTTTGGCACTTTTGGTGACGTGGAGGACTTGGGGGGGCATAGTGCAGGGTACGAGGGTGCGCTTGCCTGATGGATGGGGGGTTTTTGCCGATAGCGGTTGTGAGGGTCTGCGCAACCCTGCCGAATATTTGCGCGCCGAGGGACCATGATCTCGCTGAAAAAGTATCTTGATTCTAAGAATGAAGGGTTGAAAACGCAGTCCGAGGCGTTGGAACCGGGCTGCGGCACAAACCTCTCACAGAATTCGGACCAGGGAAGCGGAAAGGCCGATGCCGGGCTCCTGTCGCTGGCGATTTCAGCGTATGGGGAAGCATTGCGGGAGATGGGGGATTGCGGGGCAGAGGCCTGTCCGGTGCTGGGCCGGGGGCTGAAGCAGAGCATGGCCCAGATTGCCGGCCGGCTGACTCCCGTGCCTGGGCGGGAGGCGCTGGAAGCTGCTCAAACCGGTGCCCGGCAGCAATTGCAGGACTGGGGTCAGCGGACGGCGGCACATTACCGGCAGAAGACAGCCGAAGTGAAGGACTTGTTGCTGGTGATGGCGCGGACTGCCGAGTCGGTTGGGGAAAGGGATGAGCGGTGCGCCGGGCAGATCAGCGCGGTAACCAGGCGGCTCAAGACGATTGCCAGCCTGGAAGACCTGACCGAGATCCGGGCCTCAATTGAACGGAGCGCAACGGATCTGAAGACATCGCTGGACAGGATGGCTGCGGAGGGCAAGCAGGCAATTGCTGACCTTCGGGCCGAGGTTTCGGTGTACCAGGTGAAGCTTGAAGAGGCCGAGGAATTTGCATCGCGGGACGCGTTGACGGGGCTGCACAACCGGTTCTGGGTGGAGAGCCAGATTGAGCGCCGGATTGGCAAAGGAAGTTTGCTGTCACTGGCGATTCTGGACATTGATGCGTTCAAGACGATCAACGACCAGCACGGGCACCTGGCGGGCGACGACATGCTGCAGCAGTTCGCGCGGGAACTGAAGTCGGCCAGCCGGTCGACGGACGTGATTGGGAGGTGGGGCGGGGATGAATTCATCCTGGTGCTGGACTGTGGCTTGCAGGAAGCCGAGCCGCAGATTGAGCGCCTTCGAGAGTGGGTGTGCGGCGACTATGCGATTCAGTCGCGGGGCGGGCGGATGAAGCTGAAGGTCAATGCCTCGATTGGGTTAGCGGAGCGCGTGCCGGGGGAAACGATGAAGGATCTGCTGGCGCGGGCGGATGTTGCGATGTACGCGCGCAAAGCCGCGGGGCGGAGCAAGTCTGGCGCGCGCCGCTGACGGTGGACGGCTGCAGTGAGGGAGCGTATCTCCCATCACACAAGGGAACCCTCCGAACCCAGATTGGGACTGTCCCAACCTCTGCGACCACTTCAGGAACAACCCAGTGATTTTTGCACTTCCAACACTTGAGTTCGACCCTCTCAGGGGCGAAGGTGAAGGAGCGCACTTAAGCGGTTCCTAACGCGAAACCGGCGAATGGGAACAGGCAGATGCAGGGCGCAGGTTGAGGAATTTACTCAACAGAAGGGTTGCCATGAGGTTATTAATCGCCGAAGACGACAGGGCACTGGCGCTGTTTTTGAGTCGAGGGCTGGAGGCCGATGGGCACCGGGTTCGGCTTGCCTTCGATGGGGGGCAGGCGGTGGAGGCATTCCGCCAGGACATGCCGGACTTGACCATTCTGGACTTGAACATGCCGGTCAAGGACGGCGAACAGGTGCTGGAGGAGGTGCGCGCCATGGATACCGACCTTCCGGTGCTGGTGCTGACCGCCCGTCAGGAGGTGGACACTCGGGTTTGCTGCCTCGACCGCGGGGCCGACGACCTGATGCTCAAGCCATTCAGCCTGCACGAGCTGCGGGCCCGCTGCAGGGCATTGCTGCGCCGCAAGCGGGAGGCACGGCTGCAGTTGTGCGCCGGGGATCTGGAACTGGACCGGCTGGACCATACTGCCCGCCGCGGCGGAGTGCCGATTGTGCTCACCAACAAGGAGTTTGCGCTGCTGGAGCACCTGATGCTCAATCGCGGCCAGTGTATTTCCCGGGTTGAACTGCTGGATTCGGTGTGGAACATGGAGCCGGTGCAGACGACGAACATTGTGGATGTTTACGTCAATTACCTTCGCCGCAAGCTCAAGGACCCGCCACCCGGACAACTGATCCGCACGGTGCGAGGGCAGGGGTATGTGGTTCCCGCCGACCCAGTCCTGTTGAGCAGCCCCCCGGCAGTTCTGTCCCAGATTCCTGTCGCGGTGTTGGGCATCCCAGCTTCCAAGATGATGTAACGCCTTTCCAACTGTTTCGATCTGTTTCGATCTGTTCCCGCGCAACCGGCATGTGAGCGGTTGCCCGATCCCTGCATCCCACACGCCGCACGCCGGTCAAGGAGAACTTCATGCAACCCGTTCCTTACACGCAAGCCCAGCCTGCTCCCCGCCTCCGGTCCCGCACCGCCCTGGTGGCCAGTGCCGATCGCTGCTTCCGTCAACGCCTTTCCGAGACTCTTACCGGCCTGCGCTGGCAGGTGCGTGAGGCAGAAAGCGGCGCCGAAGCATGGACAGCCGCAGAAATTGCTGCTCCCGAGGCAATCATCGTCGATTCCTGGCTGCCGGACCTTGACCTGTCGGAGTTTCTCGAAGATTTCCGCGAGAAGTTTCCACAAACCGACCTGGTGACAGCCTCCGGCTTAACGGCAAAGGAGAGCCCACGGGGACCCTATCGCCAGGAACTGCTGCACGCGCTGCGCCGGTCCCAGGAGGCCGATACCGCTGCATGGAACACCGCTCCGCAGCTGGAAGAAGTCACGGGCGACAGGGCCCCGATCCGGCCGCGGCCCGCTGTCCTGCCTGGGGTTGCCGCTTTTGCGGGCCAACCCTTGAGTACGGCTGTAAGTCAGCCTGCAGGCCAGTTCCCGGCAATACCGCTGGCGGGGATGCTCAAGACGGTCCCGATCCGCGCCGAAGTGGCCGCGGAGAATGATGCGCGACTGGCGGATCGGCTGCCCGAGCTGATCGGCAACGGTCCGGCAATGCTCGAAGTCAGCCGCCGGGTGCGGCTGGTTGCCCCGCGCATGACGCCGGTACTGATCGAGGGGCCGACCGGCTCCGGCAAGGAACTCGTGGCAGAGGCGCTGCATCGGCTATCATCGCGCAGTAAAAAGCCATTTGTTGCCATCAATTGCGCGGCAATCCCTGAAGCATTGCTTGAGGCAGAGCTGTTCGGCCATACGCGCGGCGCGTTTACGGGTGCAGTGCAGGGCCGGGTGGGGCGGATCGAGTCGGCGGATGGGGGCACTCTGTTTCTGGACGAAATCGGCGAGATGCCGTTGGCGCTGCAGTCCAAGCTGTTGCGCTTTGTGGAATGCAGCGAACTGCAGCGCATTGGAGGCAATGAGACGGTCAAAGTGGACGTGCGGATTCTGGCCGCCACTCACCGGCCGCTGGCCGAGCACGCCAAAAAAGGGACCTTTCGGGCGGACCTCTACTACCGGCTTGCGGTTTTCCTGATCCGCACTCCGGGACTCATGGAACATGCCCAGGATTTGACTTTGCTGGTCGACCACTTCATACAGAAACTGGGACGGGATACGCCGGTCAAGCGGGTGAATGCCGCGGCAATGGAGAAGCTGGCCGGCCACGACTGGCCGGGCAACGTGCGGGAGCTGGAGCACGTTCTGGAGCGGGCAACCATTCTGGCCGGGGAGAGCGCGCAGGTGACGGCGTCGGATATCGACTTTGGTGGGATGGTGAACTGATGGCAAGCCCGCTTGAAGACATGGAGCGTGAGCGAGGATGAGCATGCAGGTTGGAACCCGTTTGAGCGAGCAGATTGAACGCTACCTTGACCTGGCGACCAGCGAGATCAAGTTGACAGCAGCCAACATGGCCAACGTGGATACGCCGGGCTATCGAACCGTGGGAATGGATTTCGAGGCGGAGATGCGGGGGGCCATGAATGAGGTGGATGAGGCTGAGGTTGGACACGGCGGCCTTCCGCACTCCGTTCGAGTGCAGAATGTGGACGGGCTCATCTCCCGGCCGGACGGGAATAACGTTTCGATGGATCGGGAAGGCCTGAATCTGGCCGAGGCGCAACTGAAGTTCAAAGTCGGCGTAGCGGCGCTCAAAGAGCAGAACCAGATGGTGATGGATGCAATTCATGCGGACAAATAGCCGGGCGGACGAGTAGCTGGGCGATTGGACAGTTGGAGCAAGGGACGCTTCAAAGCGGCAGGCGGGGAGCCAATGCAATGAATCTTTTCGGAGCAATGGATACATCGGGCGGGGCCATGCAGGCCGAGCGCATGCGCGCCGAGGTGGTGGCGACCAACATGGCCAACGCGGAGACCACGCGAACGGCATTGGGCGGGCCTTATCGGCGTCAGCATGTGGTGTTTGCCGCCAACCAAACGAATCAGGCGGCCTCCGGGTTTCTCGATTCCATGAATTTGGCAGCTGGGAATGCAGCAGCCGGGAGTACTGCAGGGGGTATTCCTTCCGGGATGCTGCCAACACTCGGCCTGCCTGGCTCAGGGGCGGTTGCACCCGGGGTGCATATTGCGCAGGTGATTGAAGACACGGCGCCGTCGCTGAAGCGCTACGACCCCGGACATCCGGATGCGGGGCCGGACGGCTATGTCTCATATCCGGACATTAGTCCCCTCACAGAGATGGTGGACCTGATGGGGGCGACACGTGCATATGGACTGAATAGTTCCGCCGTCCAGGCAGAAAAAGGGATGATCGCCTCGGCGCTGGAGATTGCCAAATCGTAGGATGCGGGCGATCCAAACATTCAACCAAGTAGCGGGAGGGTCCAATGCTGTCCATTGTCAATGCTGTCGCCGGGGCGATTCCCGGAATCACCAGCCTGGCCGGAGCCGGTTCGTCCCCGGCAAGCGCTTTGCCGGGCGGCGCATCGTCGCCGGGCCCATTTGCCGACCTGATGAGCGATGCGATCGGCCAGGTAAGCCAATTGCAGGACGAGGCAAACTCCTCGGTGAGGGGCCTTATGAGCGGCACCGGGGTCGACGTGCACCAGGCTATGATTGCCACCCAGAAGGCCAGCATGGCGTTTGAGCTGACGCTGGCGGTGCGCAACAAGGCAGTTCAGGCCTACCAGTCGGTAATCGGGATGCAGTTCTGAGGCTTTTGCAGGCGGGTTGGGGTGGATCTTGAACCGGAGGCGCCGCGGATGGGCGGGCTCTTGAAGAACCTGGGCAGTTGAACCCGGGTAGCTGAATCAGTGGGGCGCGGGGATCATGGCCACCGGAACACAGTTGGAAAAGAGCGCACCGGCAACCACCGGCCCGGCTCAGTGGACGGACCGGCTGACCGCGCTCGTTGCCAGGGGCCGAGTAATTTGGGCAGGGATGGCACCCGCGCAACGGGGCTGGGCGGTGGCGGCCGGGGTTCTGCTGGTGGCGCTGATTGGCGGGCTATTCTGGTATGGGATGCGTACCGACTGGCGCACGCTTTATGGCGATCTTGAACCGGAGGACGCTCGCCAGATCGGGCAGATTCTGACGACGGCGCAGATTCCCTATGATTTGACGCCCAACGGGGCCGGCATTCGGGTTTCTGCCGATCAGCTGGCAAAGGCGCGCCTGGCAACCGCGGCCAAGGGCGGGATCAAGAGCGGGCGGCTGGGCTTTGAGATCTTTGACAAGCCGAACTGGGTGGGCTCGGAGTTTGACGAGCAGGTGAACTACCAGCGCGCGCTCGAAGGGGAACTCGAACACACGGTGGGCTCGCTGTCCGACATCGAGTCGGCCCGCGTGCACCTGGTGATGCCGCATGATTCGCTGTTTCGCGAACAGGAGCGGCCGGCCAAGGCCTCGGTGGTGCTCAAACTGCGTCATCGCTCGCTGGCGGATGGGGAGGCGGATGCGATCCGCAACCTGATTTCTTCGGCGGTCGACGGGCTGACGCCGGACCGGGTGGTGCTGGTGGATGCGGCCGGGCACCTGCCTTTGGGACCGAAGAGCGCGGACGCCGAGCGGCTGTCTGCCGAAGAAGCGCTGGAAGAAAAGCTGGTGACGACGCTTGAGCCAGTGACTGGCGCGGGCAATGTCCGGGCCTCTGTGACGCTGGACTACGACGCGGCGGCGACGGACGAGACTCAGGAGACCTACGACCCGGACCAGACGGTGACGCTTTCTATGCAGCGTACCGAGCAGACCGCAGGTCCGCAGCCGATTGCGGCGGGTGTTCCGGGGACGGCTTCGAATGCGCCGAACTCGCAGGCGTTGCCGGTGTATCCGCAGCAAACTTCGCAGCCGCAGACGGCCAAGACCGAGTCGGGAACGTACGGCGCTTCGAAAACGACCAGGCATGTCACAGAGAGTCCGGGCCGGGTGCAGCGGCTTACGGCGGCAATTGTGGTCAATGACCGGCTGGCCCAGGTTGCCAGCAAGGGCAAGGCCGCGGTGTGGCAGCCGCGCTCCGCGGACGAGCTGCGCAATTTGACGGCGCTGGCCCAGGCTGCGATCGGGTTCAACACCGCTCGAGGCGATACGGTGACGGTGGAGGACCTGGCCTTTGAGGAGAACCGGACGGCGATCCCGGTGACGCTCCCGGGCCAGATTCTGTCCAAGGCGGAGGATTCCCCGGTTCTGGTCAAGTATGCAGCGCTGATGGCGGGCTTGCTCCTGGTGCTGGCATTTGGCGTTCGTCCTGCGCTGCGGAGGGCCCGGCCCGCGCAGCCGGCAGCGGCAAAATCGAAAGCGGCAACCCAGGCGTTGCCGCCGGGAGCCGTGGCCGCTGCGACGCAGAGTTTGAAGCCGCCGGAACCGGCGGACGTCGATCCGGAGCGGGCCCGTGCCCAGGAGATCTTCGAGCAGGTAGCCGGTCATTTGAAGCGCGAGCCGACGCAGAGCTCCCGTTTGCTGCAGAGCTGGATTCACTCCGATTAGGGCTTGAAAGTGGGGACGGTTGGCGGATTGGAGGGTATCGTGGCGGAATCGGGGAGCGAACACGGAGCAGCGAAACGCCGCTCGTCGGGCAGCTTGACCGGCCTGCGCAAGGCGGCGGTGCTGCTGGTGGCGGTGGGTGAGGAGCTGGCCGGGGAGATTCTGCGCGCCCTGCCCGAGGTGGACGTGCAGCGTCTGACCGAGGAGTTGGCCGATCTTCGGGGGATCTCGCCCGAGCTTTCGGCGGAGATTCTGGAAGAGTTCTGGGAGATGCTGGAGACCCAAGGTTTTGTGATGCATGGGGGGCTGGATTATGCCAGCCGGCTGCTGATGGAGACCTTCGGCAAGGAACGGGCCGACGACCTGCTGATGCTGGTGAGGCGTTCGCAGGAGGCCGCGCAGGGGAACCTGGCCAAGCTGCAACGGACCGACCCGTCCCAACTGGGCAAGCTGCTCGATTCCGAACATCCGCAGACGATCGCACTGGTGCTGGCGCACCTTGACCCCAAGCGCGCCTCCATGGTGCTGGACAACCTGAGCGAGGAGCACAAGGTTGTCTCGATCCAGAGGCTGGCCGAGATGCGCCAGTTTTCTCCGGAGATGGCGCAGAAGGTGGCTCACATTCTGCACCGCCGGCTGGAGAGTGTGGCGGACAACTCGCGCAAGAGCTACTCCGGATTCAAGGCGGTGGCGGATTTGCTGAACCGGCTGAATGCCGAGGAGTCGAAAAAGATTCTCGAGACCATTGAGGACGGCCAGCCGGAGCTGGCGCTGGGTATCCGCAACCTGATGTTTACGTTTGAAGACCTGGTGACGGTGCCGGCGGGCACCATTCGCGAGATTGTGTCCGGAGTGGACAAACGGCAGCTGGCGCTGGCCCTGCGCGGGGCCAACGACGAGCTGCGCGCACAGATCTTCAAGGCGATGAGCTCGCGGGCTGTCGAAATGCTGAAGGAGGACATGGAGGTGCTGGGCCCGGTACGCTCCCGTGAGGTGGCCCAGGCGCAGCAGGAGATATTGAACCTGGCCCGGCGCCTGGAGGCCGAAGGCAAGGTGGTGCTGAAGCTGGAGACCGGGGACGAGATGATGGCGTGATCGGGAAGCATGGACTAGGGACAAGGGAATAGGGAATAGGGAATAGGGAATGAGGGGGCGCTTGCAAGAGAACGCAGCAGCGAAGAAGGATCGGACGGCGCACTTTGAGGTGTTTCGATACCCTGGAGAGCCGCAGGAAGCTGCGATTCCGGGGTGGGAGTGCTGGACGGCGACGTGCGGCGATGCTGAGGCGGAGGAGGACAACGAAGGCCGGGATATTTCGGCAACGGAATCCGACCTGCGCGCGGAGTTTGAAAAAAAGCTGGCGGAAGAGACGCGGAGGTCCTTCGAGGCAGGGCGGGAGGACGGACGGCAGGAGGGCCGGCAGGTCGAACGGGAGGCGCAGGCCGCGGCGTTGAACGCCGCTGCGCAACAGCGTGCTCGCCAGGGTGCGGAATTGGCGGAGGCATTTGCCGGGCAGCGGGAACGGTTCCTGCAGGCGATGGAGCGTGAGGTGGTGGAATTGGCGCTGGCTGTGGCCGCGCGCATTCTGCGCCGCGAGGCGCAGATGGATCCGCTGCTGTTGACCGGGGCGGTGCGGGTGGCTTTGGGCCAGCTATCCGGCTCGACCAGGGTCAGACTGCTGGTGCCGGAAGCCGAGATGGATATGTGGACCGAGGCCATGGCATTGATTCCCAACCTGGCGGTAAAGCCGGCAGTGGCGCCGGGAGAGGGAATGCGCCTGGGCGACTGCCGTGTGGAGACGGAGATGGGGTCGGTGGACCTGGGGATTCGTTCGCAACTGGGGGAGATTGAGCGAGGCTTTTTCGATCGTGCGGGTCAGCGCAGACCGGGACCGATTGCCGCGCCTGTAGCCGAGGGTCAGGAATGATGGCCAACGGCGGAGAGGCAGAAGAGCGGCTGCTGGGGCGCTACTTTGTCCGTCTGCAAAGGGGCCAGCCATGGCGTTGGCGGGGCCAGGTGCTGGAGTCGGTCGGTCAGACGATCGAGTCGTCCGGGCCGCTTGCTTCGGTGGGGGAATGCTGCCAGATTCAGGATCATATGGGCCGCGCGCATCTGGCGGAGGTAATCGGGTTTCGCGGGTCGAATGTGCTGGCGATGCCGGTTGAGACGACAGAGGGGATTCGCTTCGGCGATCCGGTGGAGGCGCTGGGGGCGCAGCCGGAGATTTACGTGGGACCGGCGCTGATGGGAAGGGTGTTGAACGCGGAGGGGAATCCCATTGACAATGGCCGCCCGATTGAGGATGGACGGGCGGGTGGACGGGCCTTGCTGCTGGATGGGGTGGTGCGGTCACCTCTGGACCGAGTGCCGATTCGCACTCCGCTGGGAACCGGCATTCGAGTGCTCGACGCCTTGCTCACGGTTGGACGTGGGCAGCGGGTGGGAATCTTTGGCGGATCGGGGGTGGGAAAAAGCACGCTGATCGGCATGATGACGCGCAACACGGAGGCGGATGTGACGGTGGTGGGGCTGGTGGGGGAGCGCGGGCGGGTGGGGTTTGTGAGGGGGGTGGGGGGGGGGGGGCCGCGGGGGCGGGTGGTGGGTGAGTTTCTGGAGGATTCGCTCGGAGTGGAGGGGCGGAAGCGGTCGGTGGTGGTGGTTTCGACCTCCGACCAGTCGCCGCTGATGCGCATGCGGGCGGCGCTGGCGGCAACCACGGTGGCCGAATATTTCGCTGCGCAGGGAAAACATGTATTGCTGGTGCTCGACTCGCTGACGCGGTTCGCCATGGCGGCGCGGGAGATTGGTCTGGCGGCCGGGGAACCTCCGACGGCCAAGGGCTATACGCCGTCGGTGTTCACCCGCCTGGCCAAGCTGGTGGAGCGGACGGGACAGTTCCGGGTGGGGTCCATCACGGCGTTTTATACCGTGTTGATGGAGGGCGACGACCAGCAGGACCCGCTGGTGGATGCGGTCCGGTCGCTGCTGGACGGGCATGTGGTGCTGTCGCGGGCCTTGGCGGCCGAGGGGTGGTATCCGCCCGTCGAGGTGCTGGATTCGATCAGCCGGCTGATGCCGGCCGTGACCCAGCCGGCGCATCGCGAGCATGCGGCGCTGCTGCGCCGGCTGATGGCGCTGTATTCCCGTTCCGAGGACCTGGTGAGGATTGGCGCTTACAAGCCTGGATCGGACCCGGATCTAGATCGCGCCCTGAACGCACGTGCCGCCATGCGCGCCTTCGTAACTCAGCAGTCGCAGGAACAGGTCCGGCTGAACGACTGCATCCGCCGTCTGGCCGCGGTGGCGGCGGAGATTTAGCGGTGGCTGTTTCGCGCGGGCTGCGCCGCCTGCTGCGCATCCGGGACATTGAGGAGGAGCAGTGCCGTCTGGAGGTTGAGGCCGCTCAGGGCACCCTCGGAATGCTGGAGCATGCGAAGGGAGAGGCTGCGCACCGAAGCAGCGCCGGGCGCAGGCTGGTGCAGGCAAGCGCCCGGAGCGGAGAATTGCCGGACCGGCTGGCGGGTTTGGAAGAGACGCGCGCCGCAGAACGACGGACGATTGCACTGGCGCCGCGAATTGCCGACGCGGAGCAGGATGTGGCGCTGCTGCGGGCGGAGCATCTGGCGAAGCGGATCGAGCGCCGCCAGGCAGAGACGCTGATTGAGGAGGCCGAGACCGAGCAGGCAGTTGAAGCGGAGCGGCGAAGCCAGCAGGGGCTGGACGACTGGTACAGGAACCGGATGCATCGGGTGCAGTTCGAGGCGGAGCGGCCTTCGGCTGCGGCGCCGGACCAAGAGGCGGCAAGAGGCCAAACTTGAGAGGAAATCCATGATCCAGTTGGTTCCGCGCCTTGAATGGGAATGGTTCTTCCCAATCCTGACAATGCTCTAACCGCTCCCCTCCCCCTTTGGCACACCTTCTGCATCATCCCAGCTATGACGATTGCCACCCAAACTCAAATCGCTGCCGGAGGCCAATCGGGCCGGACTCCGGGGAACGGAATCTCAGCGGCATCGGCAAGAACCGGAAAGGCTGGGCTGCAGTGGGGCGCTGTATTTGGTGCGAATGCGAGCGAGGCGCCGAGCTTTCGTTCCCGCTGGGAGGCGGAGTTGGCCTTCGCAGCCGGATCCTTCACCTCTGGAATAGCAGCAGATGAAGACGGGCCGGGGGAGGCGGTCGTGCCGACCGAATCCGGGCCGTGTGCCGAGGCCACGGCAACCGGGGGGAGTGGACCGTCTGAGCCGCCCTGGAAGGCTGTTGGAAGACAGGAATCGCAGCCGGTTCGAGTTGCGGGGGAGCCGAATCCGGCCAAGATTCCGGATATCAAGAAGCTGTCAGGAAGCGTCGAAATGCCGGCAGGGAAGCCAGGTCAAGGCGACCCGGCAACGGAACCGGTCAAGGCGAGAGGCGCAGGCAAGGGAAATTCGACGACCGACGCCGGTCTGGGCCGACCCGGTCCGAGCCAGGGAAGCAGCCTGTTGCCAGATGTGCCAACGCCACAAGGGGTCCTCTCGCAGCCGATCGCGGTCGTATCGATCGCAGCCGCGCCAGCTCCACCGGAGGGCGGCACGCCTGTTCCCCTGGCCGAAACGCCGCTGGAGTCATCCGCATGGGGATCAAACCCGCAGCCTGTGCAACTTGGAGGACTTTCCCAGGCGGCGAACCGCTATCCAAAGATGCAGCTGCCGGGTCCAACTTTGCCGTTACAGTCCGCAGCGCTCGGTAAGCTTCCAGAGGCCACGCCAATTCCGAGTGCAGGGAACGAGGACGCGAAGGATCGATGGAGGACCACGGAAGTCCCCGGACTCGTCCCGAATCGCCAGGAAACAACGCCGAAGGTTGTCCAGCCCTTGCCGACAGCTGTGCACGCCTCGATGGCCGATTTGCACCCGAATGCCGTGCCGCCTCCGGGTGATGCGGCGGTGCAGGCAGTTACGGAGCCTGTTTCTGCTCCCCAATCCATGGCCTCCTACGCGAAGGCAGACGCGCAGATGGCCGTGGTGCCGTGGGTTGATCCGAATGTTGCCGGTCTCCCGCAGTCAAGGGCCAGACTGAACCAGGCTCAAAGCGCCGGCAATGGTGTTTCAGTTGCGGGTCGAGCCCGGCAGGTTTCTCGTCCTTCGATTACGCCGGAAAAGGCTTCGCCAGTGCCCGTTGCCGCCGCGAGCGCAGCCAATCCCATTGCGGTGAGTGCACCGCTCGGGCCGCCGGACAGGCCTAGGATGGCGGAATCGAAAAATCCCGTGGCACCATCGCACTCCACGGCGCAGGCAGTGGATGGGGCCGCGCCGCAATCAGCGCCGGGGGGCGCTCATCCGGGATCAGGCCCGCATGCGGCGGGCGCGCGCAATACCGCTTTACGCGAGACGTTCTCGGCTCTGGACGGGGCACCTCCCGGGCCCAACCAAACCTGGACGCATGCAACCTCGCAGCAGGCGGAGGCAGGGTTTCAGGATCCGGTGCTGGGCTGGGTTGGAGTGCGCGCCGACCTGAGCGGCGGCCTTGTCCACGCGAGCGTTGTGCCGGGCTCGGCGCAGGCAGCGGAGGCGCTGGGCAAACACATGGACGGGATCAACAGCTACCTGGCCGAACAGCACACGCCGATCGACTCGCTGGCCATGGATGCTCCCACCGGAATGGCGGCGGATGGGCATGCCGCAGGGCGGCCGGGTCTGGTCACCCATGGGGCAATGGAACAGGGAAGCTTTCAGGGCATGGCTGGAGGTGCAGATGGCGGAAACGCACACCAGGGCTCGGGGCATGGCGGACAGCAGCAAGGAGATCCCGGGATTGGCTCTGGACCGGATCGGGCTGGAGCCGGCCAATCCGGCTCAGACCGAAGCGTCAGGCAGGAGACCGGGGCGATGGACGTGAATCGCACAGTAGCGGCCGCGGTTTCCGGGGAGGCATCGACAGGCTCCGTCGAGGTGTACGGTTCCGGATCCTGGCGCGGCGGGGAACATATCTCGCTGGTGGCATAGGCAAGGCAGTGCCGGCAAAGTCAGCGCCGGATGAGAGTCGCGCGGCGGTTTTTTCAGTACTGCGGCGGCGAAGGATGAAGGACGACGGAAGAGGAGAAAAGCGATGGGGGCAATGATGGGACTGTTGAGTCATTCACTTTCGAGTATCCAATCACTGACAAGTGCAGGGGCGCAGGGAAAGACGGCGGCCGCAGGAGTCGGGGCAAGTCCGATGGCTGCCGCGACAGGCGGGACAGGCAGCACCGGCGATGCCAGCGGGTCTTCCGCAACCATCTCGGCGAATGACTTTCTCAGCCTGCTGGTGACGGAGATGCGGAATCAGGATCCGACGGCAAACACCGATCCCAACGAGTACATCAATCAGCTTGTACAGGTAAACAGCCTAGAACAGCTGATCGACATCAACCAGAACCTGACGACAGCGCTGGGCAGTTCAGGCAGCACACCAGGCACCGGTTCAGGCGGGGGCACTTCGGGCGGGGTGGCTCCGGCAACGGGGATAACGGCATCCAGCCTCACCGCGCACGGAAATGGCTCGGCCGCCGGACATGGCCCCCTGGCACCGCCGAGTCCGGCCACGGGCAATTCCGGTACGGCAGCCGCAATCAGCCGGTTTTCGCAGTCGGTGAGCGGCAAGCGGGCACCCGGGAATCTGGCTGTTCCTGGCGCGCAACCGGCCTCAAAGACGGTGGCCCACGCCTTGGATGGACATGGCCACGGAAGGCCGAATCGGGGGCAGCTTTTGGGAACCCCGTGATTCGGAGTTCTGGAAGCGCGGAGCAGCAACACTCACTGCAGTGTTGAAGGCAAGCCGTCGACGGTGGCAGTGGGAAATCGATCCAAAAACCGCTGGCAACAAAGGCCGGCGTCACGCAAACGAGTCACGCAAAGAAGGAGATCCACGATGCCGAGTTTTTACATACCTCTCAGCGGTCTTGATGCCGACTCAACGGCCTTGAACACCATTGCCAACAACCTTGCCAACATGAACACCAACGGGTTCAAGGCACAGACTACGAACTTCAGCGACCTGTTTTATCAGCAGGTGGGCTCAAACGGTTCGGGCGATCAGATCCAAGCTGGAACCGGCGTCCAGGTCGCCTCCAACAGCACAGACTTTTCCGGGGGGTCGATCACGTCAACCGGCTCCGCCAACGATTCGGCCATCAATGGGAATGGCTTTTTTGTGCTGGATAGCGGCGGGGGCAGCCAGCTTTATACCCGCAACGGAGGCTTTCAAGTGAGCTCGACCGGGACACTGGAGTCGGCGGACGGCATGGCGGTGATGGGGTATCCAGCAACCAACGGAGTGATCAACACCAATGGCGGCTTGACGGATATCGCCATCCCGACGGGCGCGGTGATGCAGCCTTCGGCCACTTCGTCGTTCGGCATGACGCAGAACCTCGATTCCGAATCGGCGATTGGGACGCAGACCACGGGACAGGTGCAGGTCTACGACTCGCTGGGCAAGTCGTATGAAGCCTCAATCACCTACACCAACCAGGGAAATAACACCTGGAGCTACAGCGTATCGCTGCCGGATACGCTGACCGCGGCCGCTCCGGCTGCAGCCACACTGACCAACGCGCTTATCCAAAGCTCAACAGCCAATGCGGGGGTGACCACGCTCAGCTACGACTTCGGATCAAGCGGCGGCAAACTCGGCACGGTGGATCCATCGACGAGCCTGGTGATTACCGGCCCGCTGGCCGCCGGAGGCACCGGCCCGATCACGGCTCCGGCGGTGGCGGCGAATGAGACGGTGGCACAGTACGCTGCAGCACTCAATACGGCATTGACCGCGGCAGGCATCGTAACCGGCGCTGGCGGCGTGACGGTTTCAGCAACGGCGGCCGGGCAGCTTTCCATCTCCGGACCTACGGCGACACTTTCGACATCCGGTGCAGTGGAGCAGGCACTGTCCGGAACCACGGCGACTTATAACTTCGGTTCTGGCAGCGGGACTCTGGCGACAGTGGATCCGGGCACCAACCTGACCATTACTGGACCGACGGCGACTGGCGGAACGGCCACCATGACGGCTCCTGCTTTAACCGCCGGAGAAACCATCGCCAGCTACGTTACCGGGTTGAACGCGGCGTTGACGACGGCCGGCATTACCGGCGTGACGATCACCGGCCCCAGCGCCTCGGGCCAGGTAAGCATCACCAGCATGGGGACCGCGGGCTCGGTAATCCAGGACCCGGTGGCCTCGGCGAGCGCCACGGGCACGTTGACTTTTGACGCCAACGGAAACCTGGTGACGCCGGCGGGCAACCCGAGCGGCATCACCTTTGCCGGTCTGTCTGACAACGCAGCCACGATGAACATGACGTGGGACCTCTACGGAGCGAGTGGAACCAGCAGCGTGAGCCAGACTGCTTCGGCCTCGTCCACTTCGGGTACGATCCAGAATGGCTATGCAAGCGGCCAGTATGAGAGCTTCGCTGTCAATTCCAGCGGAGTGATCGCCGCCACGTACTCCAACGGGCAGACGCAGAATGTGGGTCAACTGGCGGTGGCCACGGTCAACAATCAGGAGGGCCTGATGGACATGGGCTCGACGGAATACCGGGCGACAACGGCCTCGGGCGGTGGCGCTGTCGGGGTGGCGGGCACACTGGGGCGGGGCAGCATTGAAGGCAGTTCGCTGGAGGCATCGAACGTGAACATTTCGGCTGAGTTCTCCGACCTGATTGTGGCGCAGCGGGCTTTTGAAGCGAACTCCAAGGCGGTGACGACCTTTGACTCGGTGACACAGGAAACGATCAATATGATTCACTAAGATGCTAATCCAAATGGGAGCTCCCCCGGCTCTGCCGCATAAGCGCTAACTTGTTTATTGCAATGGCGGCATGATTTTGATACCGTTGGGTGCATGACGACCGCCAATGCAGCTAACGAGGATTGGAAACTCCTGCTTTCCTTTTTTCCGCCGAACTGGAAAGAGCTGGGGCAAGTGACTGAGGCGCTGAAAGGGTTACGTCAGGATAAGAGTGAAGAAAACTACATCCGCACGCTTTTGCTGCACCTGGGGTGCGGTTTCTCCATGCGAGAGACCGTGGTGAGGGCCCGGCAGGCCAAGCTTGCGGAACTTTCCGACGTAGCCTTGCTCAAACGGCTGCGCAAAAGCAAGGATTGGCTGTATCGGCTTTGTTGCGCGCTATTTGAGGAACGCGGTCTTGTGACCGAATCGGCGTCCCTTCCAACGCTACGATTGATCGATGCGACGGTGGTCAAGGAGCCAGGAAAGACGGGCAGTCAATGGCGCATTCACTACAGTCTGCAATGGCCCACACTGGTTTGCGACTACTTCAAAATTACCGCTGCGGAGGGAAAGGGAAGTGGTGAATCGCTGCGGCAATTTCCCTTGAAGCCCAGGGACTACGTTCTTGTCGACCGCGGTTACTGTCATGCCAGTGGAATCCATTATGCTGCCGGCAGAAAAGCTTACCTTGCCGTCCGACTCAACCCGGACGGCATCCTCTTGCAGGCGCCCGATGGATCCAAGTTTGGATTGTTGGAACGATTGAAATCTATTACCGCAACGGGGCAAATGGAGCAATGGGAGGCTTTGGTCCCCTTCGAAGACCATGCCCCGGTTTCAGCTCGGCTATGCGTGGTTCGCAAGAGTCAGACGGCCATCGCACTGGCCCAGAAGAAGCTCAGACGCTATGCTTCCAAGCATGGCACCCAACTGCAACCTGAAACCTTGGTCTACGCGCAATATGTCATGGTTTTGACTACGTTTCCCGCGCCGGAATTTTCCCTGCAACAGGTTCTTGACCACTACCGGTTTCGGTGGCAAATCGAGCTGGTCTTCAAGCGCTTCAAGCAAATCGCCCAGCTGGGCCACTTGCCTAAATACGATCAAGACAGCGCCAAAGCCTGGCTTTATGGAAAGCTGTTCGTCACCTTACTCACCGAGAAACTCATCCAGCACGCTCGCGCCATTTCCCCCTGGGGATACCCCTTGGCACGCCAAGCGACTTCCCAGCCGATGGCGTGAGTTTTCCTTTGCATTTCACCAAATCACCACAGCAATCCAACCGGCTCTTGCTCTGGGCGACATGCTGGCAAACTGGGACCAGATCGCCAAAGGCTTAGCCGAAGCGCCTCGCAAGCGCAAATCGCAGGAACAAATATTCTCCCAAACAAGTTAGCGCTTATGCGGCAGAGCCGGAGGCTTTCGGTTGCTGGCCCCT
>Ga0302319_10000137_pt1 | contig 148091 bp, 112 predicted proteins | sample Bog_T0_2_FD_203319 | JGI IMG/M metagenome (GOLD analysis project Ga0302319, IMG submission 203319) | Peat permafrost microbial communities from Stordalen Mire near Abisko, Sweden - Bog_T0_2 | ecosystem: Environmental > Terrestrial > Soil > Wetlands > Peat | place: Sweden: Abisko, Stordalen...
TCTGTTCGCGCTGCTTTTGATTTCGCTTTGTGTGGTTTAGCCACTTTCACCTTGCTGACAGGCTGCGGAGGTGGCGGGGGAAGTTCATCCTCCACAACCACAACAACGCCACCTTCCATCGCGGTGAGTGTCAGCCCGGCCACGGTGTCGCTCCTCGGCGGTGCAGCACAAGCCTTCACGGCGACCGTCAGTAACGACTCGGCCAATGCCGGAGTAACGTGGAGCATTGGCACCGGGGCGGGCACGCTCAGCGCCTCCACCACCACCGGCGTCACCTATACCGCACCAGCCACGGTCACCGCGACTGCCACCGTAACCTTGACGGCCACCAGCATTACCGACAAAACCAAGTCCGGCTCGGCCACCATCACGCTGAGCCCGCCGCCCATCACGGTGACCGTCAGCCCGGCCACGGCGACCCTCACCGCGGGCGGAACACAGGCTTTCGCGGCCACCCTGACCAATGACACGGCCAATGCCGGCGTCACCTGGAGCATCGGCACCGGGGCGGGTGCGCTGAGCGCCAACACCACCACCAGCGTCACCTATACCGCGCCTGCCTCGATCAGCGCGGCCGCCACCGTCACGCTGACGGCTACCAGCATCACCGACAAGACCAAGTCCGGCACGGCCGCCATCACCTTGAGCACGGCTCCCCCGCCAGCCGTCACCGGGGTTTCCGTCTCCTGCAATCCCACCTCGTTCGAGACCTGGGGGACTTCGCAGTGCACCCCGACGGTTACCGGAACGGGAAGCTACAGTTCAACAGTAGCCTGGAGTGTGAACGGCGTAGCGGGCGGCAATTCCACCGTCGGCGTGGTCTCTTCCACGGGCGTCTACACCGCACCCAATACGGTGCCCACCACCAACCCGGTAACGGTGACGGCCACCAGCACTGCCGACAAAACCAAGTCCGGGTCGGCCAACCTGACAATTACCACTGCCTCTGGAACGCCCTCCATCACCGCGCTGAGTGAGACAAAGGCCAGTCCCTTCGACGCCATCACCATCACCGGCACAAACTTCAACCAGGGCACCGTCGCTGTCTCCGTCATCTTCACTCCGGAAAGCGGAGACAAAGCCATCATGGTCCCGGTTTCGGCCACCAGTCCGACCAGCCTCGGCGTGATGGTGCCAACCTTCTCCGATTCCACGGGAGCGTTTGCCGCGGAAACGGTGGACGTGCAGGTCTTCCTTTACTCCAGCACCAAGACCTGGCTCACCAACACCATCAAGGCCTTGCCTGTAGCCGTGCTGCCACCTGTGCCCAGCAGTGTATCTGCCGGCACGATGACGGCCGCTCTGTTGTCTTCAGCAACCAAAACATCCACTACCGTACAGGGAGTGGGAAGCGGCGTAGCGGACCTCGCCAAGGTGTCGGCCTCCTTAAGCCAGCTGAATACCGATATCTCGCCCATCAGCACCGCCGCCACCACCATCGCCGCCTCCTCCGGCCAGTCAGTCAATCTGACCACCGCCAACGGGGCAACGACGCCATTGAACGCGAAGATCCTGGCGCAGTCTGACCAGATGGCTCAGGCCATCATGGCGGCAATCGCGAATCAGGCATCCATTCCCACCGCAAGTTCGACCACGGCTTGCCCGGCAGCCACCGGCAACACGGCGTTTGACAATAACCTGTGCAATTCGCAGGTCTACTTTCAGGCCTATGCGAGCCAGGCCACGCCATCCGGGGCTGCCCAGTGTCTGCTGAACCCGGAGGGCAGTTCCGTACTCACCCTTACCCCGCCCGATGCGGCGGCGTTGACCGTGTTTGCCAACCTGGCGCTGGGCGGCCTGGCCGAGGTTTGCGAGCCGGCGGGGGGCGGGCTGTTTTATTCCCTGGTGGGCGCTCCCATTGTCACCTCCTACATCTCTTCGCTGGCCGTAAACCAGGAGATGCCATCGGGGACGGACGTGGCGCAGGGAGTAGGGTTGAATTTCCTGGATCAGGCGGCCTTCGCGGGAACGCCCATACTGGGCACCTCTGTGGACATGTACAAGGCATTGGCCGCCTTTGTTAACTATTCGCCGCCGGTGAACGGCATCCTGCTCAGTTCCGGGGTGGGCACCTTCACGCCCGGCGGCGAGACGTTTGTGTCCAACGGGACAACCACCACGCTGCTCAAGCTGCCTGACGCGCCGGCGGGCGGATCGTTCGACTCCACCTCGCTGGTCATATCCCAATCCGGCCTGCTTACCCTTAGTCTGAGCACAAGCGGATCGGGGAGCGGCAGCATTGCATCGTTCCCCACGGGCACCCAATTCCCGAAGGGAACTGTCGTGTCGTTGGTTGCGGTGCCCGCCACCGGTTCAGAATTTGCTAATTGGGGCGGTGCCTGCTCAGGGAACGGGGCCTGCATCATTACTATGAACGCCCCCGAGTCAGTCAGCGCAACCTTCAACAAGTCCACGTTCAATCTGACGGTCAGCACCAGTGGCACGGGCACCGGCACCGTCGCGGCAACCCCCACGGGAACGAGCTGCGGATCGGGCTGCACTTCCTACGCCACCGGCACGGTGGTTACCCTGACGGCAACGGCGGCTTCCGGCTCCACGTTCGCGGGTTGGGGCGGCGCCTGTTCAGGGACCGGCAGCTGCACTGTAACCATGAACGCCGACGAATCCGTCAGCGCAACCTTCAAACAGAACCTGCTCGATCTCACCTGGGGCACCGCGGGCACCGGAAGCGGCAGCGTCGCGGTAAGTCCTGCGGGAGCACTCTGTGGCTCGGACTGCTACTCCTATGCCTCAGGGACCGTGGTTACACTCACCGCGACCCCTGGTTCGAACTCCACGTTCGAGGGTTGGAGCGGCGGCGGTTGTTCAGGGACGGGCGAATGCGAGATAGCCATCACAAGCAACGTGTCCGTGACCGCAACCTTCACCAGTACAACCAGTGGGAGCACGCCCGGCGCCGGCAACTATGCGGGCACCTGCACTGCATCGGTCAGCGCGATTACTTGCTGCTCGGGCGGTCAGTGCACCACCGTCGCCGGCGTTTCCGACACAGAGCCATTCGACTTTACGCTGGCGTCAGGGACCTCGCTCTCGCAATTCACATCGGAGGTCTGCGGCTATATTGAACCCGCCCTGGAGGCGGCAGGATGTGCAAGCACCGCTATATCCTGCTCCAACACCTCGGCGACAAGCACCTCTGCCAGTTTTGGCTTTTCCTGCACTCCTCCGTCAACGCCGGGCTGTACGGGGGGAGACATTTCCGAGACTTGCAGCCTGACCAAGCAATAAAGAGTCCTGGGCTGGGCAGGAAGCGGTAGAAATGATGCCGCTTTCTGCCGCTCAGCTCCCGGCAACACATGCATCAAGCGAAATCGACCGCAGGACAGGCCCGCTCACCGGGTCGTGAAGGAGGGTCTGCAATTTGACGGCATTCACTTCAAATCCGGCCTCCATGGGCAGATGGCAGACCGGAGCGCAGAGCCTGAAGCGGGCCGCGACGGCCCTCTTCTTCGTCATCGGCGTGCTCTCCTTGCCTGCCCCCGCCGCGGGCCAGCAAACGCAGACCGTTGCCACGGTCGACGGACAATCGATCTCCGCGCAGGAGCTTGCCAACTCCGCGGCCACACAACTGCTGCCGCTGCACAGCCAGGAAGTTCAAGTCCAGACCAAGGCTCTGGAGAAGCTCATCCGGCAAAAACTTGTTGAGTCTGCCGCGAAGAAAAAGGGTGAATCCTCCGATGCCTACCTGGCCGAGGAGGTGGACCGCAAGCTCCCCCTGCCCAGCGACGCCGAAGTGCTTGCCTACTATCTGGCGCAGCCGGAACGCGGCCGCCAGCCCCTGGCACAGGCCAGGGAGCAACTGCGCGAGACGCTGCGCCGGGCGCAGGTGCAGTATGCGCGCGATGCCTACCTGGATGCCCTGCGCGCGCAGGCGGATGTGGTGATTCTGTTCAACCCTCTCCGCACCACCGTGACCTACGACGCGGCGCGCATGAAAGGCAATTCCAGCGCGCCCGTCGTACTCGTCGAGTTCGCGGATTTCCAGTGCCCTTATTGCCGCCGCGAGGAACCCGTTCTGAAGAACCTGCTGGCCAAATATGGGGCAAAGATTGCCCTGGCCTACCGGGATTTCCCGGTCGCCCAGTTGCACCCACTGGCCGAACAGGCGGCGGAGGCTTCACATTGCGCCGGCGAACAGGGAAAGTACTGGCCGATGCACGAAATGCTGATGGCAGGCAGCCTGGAGCCTGCGGGCCTGAAGCAGGACGCGCAGGAGTTGAAGCTGGACGAGAAGCAGTTCGAAAGCTGCCTGGCCGCAAGCAAATACAAGGCCACGGTGGAGAACGACCGGAAGGACGCGGATCGAGCCGGCATCACCGCCACGCCGACCTTCTTCATCAACGGAATCACGATTGTGGGCGCTGAAACCGAAGAGAACCTGTCGCGAGTGATCGATGAGGAACTCGCGCGCCAGGCGGCACACTGACACGAATCCCAGGTCTCGGAAGCGAGACCTGGGATTCGTGTCAGTGTGCTAGAAGCAAAAGGCTAGCCGCTAGTGTTTTGCGAACGCCGCCGCCTCGCTCTCGAGCTGCGGGTCCCAGTTCTTGGGCTGGTAGATGCAGCAGGGTTCCTGGGCCAGCGGATCGCCGGTTACGGCGTAGGCGCGGGCGCGCGAGCCCCCGCAGATTTCCTTGTACTCGCAGGCGCCGCACTTGCCTTCCAGCTTGCTGGTGTCGCGCAGCGACTTGAAGATCGGCGCGTTGCGGTAGATTTCAGCCAGCGGCGTCTGCTTTACGTTGCCGGCGTGGATGGGCAGGAAACCGCTGGGATAGACGTTGCCCACATGGGAGACGAAGAGGAAACCCTTGCCGTCGTTGACGCGGCGCGTGGCCCAGCCCATGGTGCGGGTTTTGGCGTCGCTGGTGGGTGTGCCCGGCTCATAGGCTGCGCTGGCCGCGTGCGGATGCCCGTGGCCCATCTTGCGCTCTTCCAGGTTGTTCTGTAGCAGGTAGCGCCGGTAGTGCATGGCTTCGGTGGTCTTGATCTGGAAGTTCACCCGGTGCGACAGTTCGTAGATTTTGCCGAATACCTGCTCGAACTCCTCGCCGCTGAGCAGATCGCCCAGTTGGCCGCGGCCCACGGGAACCAGGAAGAACACGTTCCACATCACAATGGCCAGCTTTTCGAACAGGGCGCACAGGTTATCGAGATCCTTGGCGTTGTGGCGGCTGATGGTGGTGTGCACCTGGATGGGAATGCCCGCCTCGTTGGCCCACTCGATGGCCTGGATGGTCCGCGCCCAGGCGCCGGGAAGGCCGCGGAAGGCGTCGTGAATCTCGGGGGTAGAACCGTCCAGGGAAATGCCCAGCCGGACCAGGCCCGCCTCCTTCATCTTGAACATGGCTTCGCGTGTCAGCAGCGGCGTGGCGCTGGGCGTAACCGCCACCTGCACGCCCTTGTCCGCGGCGTAGCGGATCAGCTCGAAGACATCCTTGCGCTTGAGCGGGTCGCCGCCGGTGAAGACGAAGATGGGGATGTGCATCTCGGCGATCTGGTCGATCAGGGCCTTGCCCTCGTCGGTGGTCAGCTCGTCCGGGTGGGCGATGGGCTGAGCGGCGGCGCGGCAGTGCTTGCAGGCGAGATCGCAGGACTGGGTGACTTCCCAGATAGCCAGGAAGGGCGTTTCATCGAAGTTGAGCCCGCCGCGGGCGGGAATGGTGTGCATCGGTTGCATACGACCTCCAGTTGAATCGAGGCAGGACGGGCCAGGAGCCGGGTCCTGCGCCGGGGATGGAAGGGCTTCTCACTCAAAGTAAACCGAAACCCTGCCGATTGGCTCAATTTCGCCTGGGAGGAAGCCGCCTGGGGCGGTGCCGGCAGAGCCTCGCGAGCTGAGAAACCACTCTTGAGCGCCACGATTCCGCTCCAGAAGATCAGCCGCGGGGTAGAGAAGGCTGTGATTTGGATCACTCCATCTTCCTCGATCGATTGGCCCGGCTTTCTCTCTATGGACAAAAGACTGAAAAGGGCGCAGGATTCATTCTCCGGCAATGGTCCTTCCGGAACCGGCGTGTCTATTGGGCAAGCCTGGATTGGCGAGGGGTTGGGGCCAAGTTTCGTCCGCCTTCATGGAGTGATTTGCCTCACATTCGGATGTGCCGCCGCGCACCGTATTCACCTTCCGAGTCTGCCACAGTATGGCCGCACCATAAGGAGGTTCCCATGGCAGCCGTAGTGAAGCCAGGTTGGAGCAAACCCTCCAACATCCTCTTTGCCGCCGAGATTCCCGCCAACGAAAAGGCCTTCGCCTTTGCTCTTGCGCAAGCCACGGAGTTCAGCGCCAACCTCATTCTCTTTCACGCTTATGACACCCTGGTGGTGGCCGCGTCGGAAACCTCGGGCGTCCGCTACTACGACTATGCCGCCGCCGCCCGCACCGAGGTGCAACATCTTGAACCGCTGGCCGAGCGCGTGCGCGACGCCGGGGTCCCCTGCGAAGTGGTGGTGCGTCCCGGCCTGGCGGCCGACCAGATTCTCAGCTTCCTGCGCGAGCGGGAAATCGATCGCATCGTCATGGGCACTCACTCTCCCGGACCGATTGGCAAACTGCTGGTGGGCTCGGTGGCCGAGGCGGTGCTGCGCACCTCCCGCGTGCCGGTCTACATTGTGGGCCCCGACGTGGTGGACGGCGGTTATCGCAACTTTGCCACGCGCACCATCCTCTGCGCCGTGAGCCTGCAGGAAGCCAGCTACCTGGTGGCAACCTTTGCCGCGGACTTGGCCGTGCAGCACAACGCGCGCCTGATTCTGCAGCATGTGATCCGTCCCCAGGAACGCGCCGAGGTGCTTGCCGGCCGGAGCATCGATCAAATTGAAACCGACCTGCTGGCGCTGGTTCCACCGGAATTGCAGAGCAAGATTGCCGTGCAGACCATCGTGGTTCCCGGCGATCCGACCGAGGAACTGCTCTACCAGGCCAGGGCGCAGCAGGCCGACATTATCGTGCTGGGCGCGCAGGGCGCATCGGCCTTTGCCGCCATTACCCGCCACGGGGTGGTGTACAAGGTGCTGGCCCACGCGCACTGCCCGGTGATTACTCTTTCTCCGGCGGTGCTGGCCGCCTGCGGCGCCAAAGGAGAAAAGCACCAGAAGGCAGATGTCTACATGGCTGGCGTCTTCTAGAGCCTGCCGGGAAGTCGATGGCCAAAAAGGGCGGGCTATGGCCCGCCCTTTTTTATTGATCCGGCCTGGAAACATGCGCTCCGTGACCCGCGGTCTGCTCTTCCCTTGCACGGGATGAACCGATGGCATGAATCGCCTTTGCCTCGCGTAGAACGGGAAGCTACAGGCTGCGGCTGAATGCGCATAGCTTGCACGATTTTTTCGCGAAAAACGCGATTTTTGGGCTCAAATCGCGGTAAAAACAGGTCAAAAAGCGCCGGTAGTGTTTACTGATAAGTTAGCATCTCGTTTTTATAAGTTGTTCATTATGCGCAGCTTGCATGCATTCAGTGGTCAAAGATATGCCCTAAATGGGGAGGGGGGTGGGGTCATAAGCGCTAAGATAAGAGTTGACGAGTTGGTAACGTCGTTGTAGCCTGGGGCCATGGCAGAGATGGAAGACTGGCCGGTGCTTTTGGAGATGTTTCCCTCCGACTGGGAAGAGACAGGACGGAGCAGCGGCGCGGTGAAGCGCTTACGCGGCTTTGCCTCGGTTGAAGCGCTGCTGCGGACGCTATTGCTGCATGTAGGCTGCGGATGGTCTCTACGCGAGACCGCCGTGCGGGCTAAGTTAGCGGGCATTGCCGATGTCTCCGACGTGACGTTGCTGAACCGGTTGCGGGATGCCGAAGGCTGGCTGCGGCAGATGTGCCGGCAGATGTGGCAGGCCAGCGGCGTCGACTTGCAACCGGCCTTGGCGGGGCGCCCGGTGCGGGTGCTGGACGCCACGGTGGTCCGGGAGCCGGGCAAGACAGGCAGTCAGTGGCGTCTTCACTACAGCCTCCGCCTGCCTACGTTGGAATGCGACAGCTTTCTGCTCACTCGCACCCACGGCTATGGGTCCGCCGAGCGGTTCGGGCACTTCGTCTTCCGGGCCGGAGAACTGGTGCTGGCCGATGCCGGCTATTGCCATCCCGCCGGGATCGGGGCAGTGGTGAACCAACAGGCCGATGTATGCGTGCGTCTGAATCCGCATGCGCTACCTCTGTATGACCAGCAGGGCAAAGCCTTTTCTCTACCCACCGCCTTAGCCTGTTTGCGCCGCGCCGGGGCGCTGGCCGAGTGGCCGGTATGGGTTGGCTGGGGTCAACAGCGGATTGCCGGTCGGGTATGCGCGATCCGCAAAAGCCGGCAGGCGATTGAGCGCGCCCTGCGGCGGCTGCGCGAAAAACAGCCGAGCGGACAGAGTGTAAGCGAGCCAACCCTGCTGTACGCCGAATACGTTCTCATCTTCACTACCTTGCCCGCCGAAGTTGCCAGCAGCAGCCAGGTGCTGGAATGTTACCGCTTGCGCTGGCAGGTGGAACTGACCTTTAAACGCCTGAAATCGATTGCCCAGTTGGGCCATGTGCCCAAACACCACGACCAAAGTAGCCGTGCCTGGTTATACGGCAAGCTGCTGGTCGCGCTGCTGACCCAAAAGCTGGCGCGGACGGGAAGCGCCCTTTCCCCCTGGGGCTACCCCACACCCGGCGCAGCGCACACGCAGCCGCTGGCGTGAATTCCACTTTGCCTTGCACCAGGTCGCGGCTGCCATCGCTCCCCATCTGCCCCTGCGCACCACCCTAGGGCAATGGAATCAAATCACGGCCGCGCTCAGTGAGCCCCATCGGCGTCGACGTCCTCAACTTGACCGCTTATCTTAGCGCTTATGGGGGGGGAGGGGGGGGAGGGGGGTACGGACCGGTTACATACCTGACATTTTGAACCGGGGACATCTCTTCCTATCTACCAGTGTGCGCCAGGGGAGGGTAATTGTCGGCAAGCGGGGACAAAAAGAGTGAGCAATCCATGGTGGTTGATTTTCACCCACCGCATGGCTTTCATTTCATGACAAGGGCTGTTGGCCTCATGTGACAGGGCAATTGCATGAACAGCGATCCTGTTCTTCATCAGGATTCGATCCGCCCCTCCGGGGCGGATTCATACCCCTGAAATGCATTCCCAGGGCTTCACCCTGGGCTATTCTCGCCGCCTCCCTCCGAGAGCCGCGCCGAAACATACCCGCTCCAAACGCATACCGAACCCGGTTCGGCAACGAAGTACGTTCATGCGATTGCCCTGCCTCATGTGACTTTTGCGCAGGACTTATGGGCAGGATTCAAGACTATCCCAGGTCCGAGAATCCGGACCTGGGAGACCCGGATTCTCGTTCACGGATAGGGGCAACCCGGCGGCGATTTCTCTTCCTGCCCTGCAACCGGGGGTTGATGGCCCATTCCTGTTTTCATCGCCCCAGCCAGGCCAGGGGATGAAGGTTTGCAACCTCAACCCTGCAATTCTGCCTGCGGCGATTCCTTAGCAGCCTTGCGCCACAGTTTTTCCATCTGCTCGAGCGAACGGCCTTTGGTTTCCGGCACAAATCTCCACATGAACAAGGCGGCGAGAATGCTCATCACACCGTAGATCCAATAGGCGAACCCATGCTTGAAATGCGCCACCAGATAGGGGTTGTCATCGAGAATGGGGAAGGTCCAACTGACGAGATAGTTGGCGATCCACTGCGCCGCCACGGCCACGGCCATGGCCTTGCCGCGAATCTGATTGGGGAAGATCTCGCTCAAGAGCACCCAGGTGACCGGCCCCCAGGAGACGGCAAAACCGGCGGTGTAGACCAGCATGGCTACCAGCGCGACCATGCCCTTGCCGCCAAGCCAAAAGTCAGCGCCCAAGGAAATCATGCTGACCGCCATGACCAGCGCACCGATGATTTGCAGCGGCTTGCGGCCGAAATGATCCACGCTGAGGATGGCAACCACGGTGAAAGCAAGGTTGACCGCGCCCACAATGATGGTTTGCATCAGCGAGGCATTGGTGGACATGCCCATGCCTTTGAAGATATCCGTCGCATAGTAGAGCACGACGTTGATGCCGACGAATTGCTGGAAGATCGACACGGTGATGCCGATGAGAATCAGGGGCGTTCCGTAGGAAAACAGTTTGCCGGAGTGATGCTCGGCAAAGGAGGCGCGGATTTCGGAGAGTTCCTGTTCGCGTTCTTCCGGCGTCACCAGTTTGGTCAGCACCGCGCGTGCGTCATCTTCTCTCCCTTTCATCATCAGGAAGCGCGGGGTTTCGGGCACCAGAAGCAGGAGCAGCAGGAAGAGACCGGCGGGAATGGTGCCGGAGAGAAACATGTAGCGCCAGCCGATGGTATTGAGCCAGGCGTCGCCGCTGCCGGTTTTGGAAATTCCGAAGTTGACGAAGTAGATCACCAACATGCCAAAGATGATGGCGAACTGGTTCCAGGCCACCAGATTTCCCCGGACCTTGGGCGGCGCGATCTCCGCGATATACATGGGGGACAGCATGGAAGCCAGTCCCACGCCAATGCCGCCCAGGATACGGTAAATGACAAAATTCGCCATGAATCCGGGTCCGCCGTGGCCGATGGGGGCAAAAGGAAATTCCGGCGCGGCCGCGCCCAGGGCGGAGAGCAGAAAGAGCACGGCGGCAATGACCAATCCGCGCTTGCGGCCGATGTGGGTGCTTACCCAGCCGCCAATCAGCCCGCCGAAGACGCAACCGATGAGCGCGCTGGAAACCACAAAGCCGAGCAGCGAATTGGCGGCGTTGGCCTGGAGGGGGTTGTTCAGGTCAGTAAAGCGTGGATCGATGAAATAAGCCTTCAGACAGCCCACCGCGCCGTTGATTACGGCCGTGTCATATCCAAAAAGCAATCCGCCCAAGGTAGCAATAAGGGCCAGCATAACGACGTGTGGATTTAACCGCGACATAAAGGTCCTAACATTACGGGTGAACTGAAGGTGAGAGTTGCAGATGGTTGTTCATGTGCTAGTGCGAGGGAATGAACATCCTCCTCGTGCAACGGCAGGGTGGTGGAAAAGCTTTCGCCGCTTTTGCAAGGACGCTGGCGTTGGCGACCGGTACTCCCGATGACAAATGATTCAACTCCGCAACCGTTTCACAGCTTAAACCGGCCGGACTGCCCGCTTGCAGAATGCGCAATTCCGGATCGTTGAAATAATAGCGTATTCGACCAATAGTCAGATGGTGCTCGCCCGGCGACAGGTCTTTCAGGCGCACCGCGACGGTTCCGCTTTTGCGCGCCGGACGCGGATGAAAGACATCGTCATGGTGGCTGATGTTGCAGGTGGTATTGATTCCTTGAGAATGAGCGGCAATTCTCCCGGAGCCCGCCCTTGGGCACTCGGTCAGGCCTTTCGCTTTCTCTGCGGGTGGGACTTCGCTCCGCGGGCTGCGCGGCTCGCTCGTCCCCTGCTTGAGCCCCCGGTATCGGATACAAGGCGACGCGAAGCCGCGGACCGTCCCTTGTGGCGGCGCACAACGGGGGGAGGAAGCAATGGACTCAATCGCCGTAGCGCGGCGCCGGGCTCGTCGGCGTATTGCGGATCGAGCATGGCGATGACCGAGGCGGCGCGGACGCGATAGAGCCTTGCCCATTGGCTCTGAATCAGGGATTGCTGCACCGTCTTCCAGTACTGGGCATCGTGAGCGAGGTCGTTGCGCAAAGGAGGCGCTGCCCCCGCGTCACTCCCGGCGGAGCCGCTGTTCATCAGGTCGAGGAACTGACTGAATTCCTGAAGGTTGACGCCCATCTGGTATACCAGCTGGCTCAAAGCCATCTGCTGCGAAGGCGTCAACCGATCAAAGTCGCGACAGTAGCCCCTGGCGTTGTGGATGGCCTGCAAAGCAGAGACACTGAGCAGGCGCGTTGCTTCCTCGTCGGTGATTTGTGGCGTCAGTGTCTTGATCTTTTTGCGGAATCGCTTCGTGCCCCACGCCGCCAATCGATCGTCGTACTGATTCAGAATCGTGTGCAGCCGTTCCGAGTCCAATCCGGCAGCTAGCCAAAGCTCCGCTGAGGACGGCTCGATGAACGGATGGGGGTTGAGCGGATCGCGCTGCGGATGATCTCTGGCCGGCAGATCGAGACTGAATCCGGCGCCGATGAGAGGATGGCCGGTCTTCGGGTCGGGATACGCCGCCAGGACCCAACCCTCGTGTCTGCGGTCTCTGAGAAGCTCGATCAGGTCGCGCAGATCGAACTTTACGTCTGCCTCCGTAAAGCTGCGGAGTTGCTCAACCGCGTCCGTCACCGGTGCGGACGAGGTACCAGGCTGTACCGCCATGGCCGCAGGTGCGGGCAACTGACCCTGGACGCTGCTGCTTGCAGCCGGGAGAGTTTGCCCGGCGGCCGACAGGGCCATCACGGATATAAAAATCGCGCTGCAACCATATTGGGTTGTGATTCTCATGTTTTTGAAAGCGCTTGCTTCTGGCTTTCCTCCACAATGATCGAAAAGCCCGTTATTGGCAAGGGCGGAAGAAGGCCGGGCAGGCAAAACGTACTTGGCGGCGTCTCATTTGGAACCTGCCTTCTTTGGCACAGAGACTTCTCTGAGGGAGAATCGCCGAGTCCTAGAGGCGGAATTGGAGGAATCTCGATCATCCTGGTTGCTGTCGGTTGATCGGCAAACTGCCTCCAGCGCGGCTCCCGGAATTGTGAGACGCTGAATCATCGTGGGGGAAGGATGCCACTTGACTGGAGTTGCGGGGCTCTTGCGGAAGGGTTGCGGTGCTACAAAAACGGGGAGTTCTTCCTCGCGCATGAGCACTGGGAAGGCATCTGGCTGAAGTGCGATGGGGAAGAGAAGAGGTTTTTGCAGGCCTTGATTCAAATGACGGCAGCGTTTCACCACCTTCAGCGGAAGAACTTCAGAGGCGCCGAATCGCTGCTGCGCGCAGCCTTGCGCCGGCTCGATTCATTTCCGGCTGCTTATGGAGGCATAGCCGTCGAAGACCTTCGCGAGAGCCTTCGAGCCTGGCTGCAGGCGCTTGAACGAGAGGGGGCATTTCCACAACTTCCTCTCCCTCAGCTTCGATGAGCCCGGCATGGCGGTGAATTTGGCCGGGATCGCCGCAAAGGAGCTGTTCTCGCGGCCTGCGCGAGAAAGCCCACGCACACAGCCGAGCTGGGCAATTGCTTGAACAGCGATTCTGTTCTTCATCAGGATTCGATCCGCCCCTCCGGGGCGGATTCATACCACTGAAATGCATTCCCAGGGCTTCGCCCTGGGCTATTCTCACCGCCTCCCTCCGGGAGCCGCGCCGAAACATGCCCCCCTCCAAAGGCATACCGAACCCGGGTCGGCATGAAAGAACGTTCATGCGATTGTCCTGCACCGCCCAGTCCCCAGTTTGGCTTGGAAGCCATTTACGCGTATACTGGAGATTCGGCAAGCTAGCGGGGCAGTGTGTCTGCACGAGCCCGGCTGGCCGCCCCTGCGGATTGGTCCGGTCTGAGCGAGGTTTTGCTGGCGCTCGAAGGCGACACACGCGGCGGCACGAAACAAAAAAGTCTGGAGCCAGTCATGTCACAGGTATGCGATATTTGCGGGAAAGGCCCGCAGTTCGGCAACAACATCTCCCACGCGCACAACATCACCCGCCGTCGCTGGAGCGTGAATCTGCAGGCCGTGAAGGCGCTGGTCAACGGCGTTTCCAAGCGGATTCGGGTTTGCACCAGCTGCATCAAGAGCGGCAAGATCACCAAGAGCACCAAAGCCGTCAAGGCATAGGACCGGCGGGCGGAGAGCCCGCTGCGTTCGGCCCCCGGCCAAAACAGGCACAACAAAACCCCGTCCCGCCCGGACGGGGTTTTGTTGTGCCTGGCAGAGCGCCCGGCTATGGCTATTTCCGGGTGAAGGTGAGCGAAGCGGAGTTGATGCAATAGCGCAGGCCGCTGGGCCGGGGACCGTCCGGGAAGACGTGGCCCAGGTGACCCCCGCAACGGGCGCAGGTGACCTCAACCCGCCGCATGCCCCAGCTGTCATCCTCGTGCTCCGCCACCGCCTTGGACTCCGCGGGCAAGACGAAGCTGGGCCAGCCGCAGCCGGAGTTGAACTTGGACTCGCTCAAGAAGAGCAGCGCGCCACAGCCGGCACAATGGTAGTTGCCGGTCTCGTGGTTCTCCGTGAGGGCGCCGGTGAAGGCGCGTTCGGTGGCTTTCTCGCGCAGGATCTGATACTGCTCCGGGGTCAGCGTCGCGCGCCACTCCGCCTCGGTGCGCACAACTTTCTCGGGCGTTTCGCTCATGGAACTCTCCTGGCTTACGCGTGTTGGATGCATGCGGAAGGGAAAAGCAGCGCATCCGGAATCCGATGCTGGGGAAATCCTCCGGGGCTAAAGCCCGCGTTCCTGTCGGCGGCTTTATGCGGGGGTTGCAGCCCCCGCCTCCCTCCCGATTGAGTTTTCCTCAGGCGGCTCAGACTTCCGCTACAACTTCAATCTCCACCAGCACATCCTTGGGCAGGCGGGCGACCTCGACGGTGGTGCGCGCCGGGGGAGCCGCGCCCGCGGGGGCCAGATACGCGGCATAGACCGCGTTCATCTCCGCAAAGTCCTTCATATCCTTGAGGAACACGGTCGTCTTGACGACTCTGGCGAGGCCTGTTCCGGCGGCTTCCAGAATGGCCTTCAGGTTCTCCAGCACGCGGGTAGTCTGCTCCGCGATGCCGCTAGCCACGACCTGCTGGGTCGCCGGGTCCAGCGCGATTTGCCCGGCGGTGAACACAAGGTTGCCCACGCGCACGCCCTGGGAATACGGTCCGATGGCGGCGGGCGCTCCGATGGTTGCGATGACTGTTTTGTTCATGCCCCGATTGTAGCCGCAGATGCGGGGGCGAATCCTAGCGCATATCTCCTGCTTCTGTAGAGTGGTTCTCTCGTATCCCACCCTAGCCGCAAGAACAAAAACGCGGCGAGGGTGGGGCACCCAAAGCTCTACACCTTCAGGAGAAACGCTCTATCGCCAGGCCGCCAGCACTCCGCCAGAGATGAGCAGCGCCACCAGCCAGTATCCGGCGTTGATGGCGAAGAGCTTGAAGGGCCGCCGCTCGTACATCGTCTCAGAGCAGAGCGGAACGGCAATAAAGCCCAGCCAGCAGATGAAACCGATGAGAGCGCCGCAGCCAAAGCCCGACCAGCCGGACCAGATCACCACGTGGGCCAGCATGAAGCACAGGATCAGGCCGCCGATGAAGGAGCCGATCATGCTGTAGACAGCGCCTTTGGGCCGCTCGCCGGGCGTGTGGCCGACGAGCGCCATCCACGGCTTGGCAAAGAACAGGGAGTACCAGAGGGCGCCCAGAATCCACTGAATCAGGGCCGCCACCAGGATGGCCAGGTGGTTGAAGTGAAGATGATGCATCGAGAGACCTCCGCGACAGAATATGCGACTCCCATGTGCCGGAAATTCAGAGAGATGTGGGGGAAAGGGCCGGCCACACAGAAAGGAGTCGCGCAGTTCACTGTGCGGCAGGCGGGAAGGCAGTGTCAAGCAGAATTGCAACGGGCGCTGCGGTTTTGGACTTGTGGTTTCCCAGATCCCAAAAGCAGGACTTGGGACACCCGCCTATCAAGCGGGAGAGAGGAGGCGTGGTTTCGTAGCCTTCACCGGCGCTTGAGAGCTTCAAGCTCCTCCAGGGTGCGCGGCCAGTCTGCTCCGAGGAGACGGGAGAGGCTGCGGTCGGCAAGCACCTTTCCTCCGGTCTGGCAGCGGGCGCAGTAGTTGGTTTCGTTGTCGGCGTAGCGGATGCGCTGGACCTTCTGGCCGCAGCGCGGGCAGGGTTGGCCGAAGCGGCCATGCACCGCCATCTCCGCACGAAAGGCCGTGACTTTCTCTGGGAAAGCCGCCTCCGCCTCGGCGTGCAGCCGGTCCATCCACAGGGTGAGCGTGGAACGGGTGGCGGCAAACAGGCGGTCCCACTCCTCCGGCTTGAGCTTGTGCGTGAGGGCAATGGGCGAGAGCTGGGCTGCGTGCAGAATCTCGTCGGAATACGCATTGCCCACCCCGCTCAGCAGGCGGGGATCGGTGAGCGCCCGCTTGAGGGTGCGGTTCTCGGCGGTGAGCACGGCGCGAAAGCCATCGAGATCGGTGGAGAAGATCTCGATTCCGCCGGGATCGACCGAGCGCAGCCCTTCCTCGCCGCGCACCACGTGCAGCGAGGCGCGGCGCTTGCTGCCGGCCTCGGTAAGGACGAGCGAGCCGGAGGGAAAGTCGAAGGCAGCCAGGGCGTTGCGGCCGGCCAGCTTGGCCTGCGGCGGCCGCCAGTGCAAACGGCCGGCAATCATCAGGTGGAGCACTAGCCACACCAACCCAGGGTCCTCAACGGCGGGTCTTTGCGGTTGGGGTGGGAGGTCACCCTCGACGCCGATGGCGATGCGCTTGCCGATGCGGCGGATTGCGCGGACGGTGCGGCCCTCGACGCTGGCGAGCGGCGGGTCGGCGGTGCGCAGCAGAAAGACGCTGGCCAGGCGCACCCGCTCCAGCGGCTGCCCCAGGATGCGGGCCTCCAGCGCGGTGATGTAGGCGGCAATGTCAGGCAACTCCGGCATGGCAACCAGCTTGCAGCCGGAGGGCGAGTTTGGGCAATGGGATTGTTGCGTGGCGGGCTGAACGGCGGCGAAAAAGCTAAATCCGGAGGGAGGCGGGGGTTTCAACCCCCGCATAAAGCCGACAGAAGCAGCTTGGGCTTTAGCCCCGGAGGGACGCTCTCGGGAGAATTCTCCTTTCCGCAACCAGCTCAGCCGAGGATCGTGTTATCGATCAATCGCGTGGCGCCCACCCAGGCGGCCACGGCGAAGAGCGTACCCGGCGCGGCGACTTCGGCGGGTTGCAGCGTGGCCCAGTCCACCAGTTCGATGTAGTCCACGCGGATCTCCGGCACGGCGGCGAAGCTCTCGCGCGCGGCGGCGATCAGCGTGGCGGCGCTGCGCTCGCCTGCGGCAACCATTGCCTCGGTCTGGCGAATTATCCGGCTGAGCGTGAGCGCCTGGATGCGCTCGGCGGGGCTGAGGTAGAGGTTGCGGGAGCTGAGAGCTAGCCCGTCGGCCTCGCGGACGATGGGGCAAACCGCGATTTCCGCCCCCAGGCGCAAGTCGGCCACCATGCGCCGCAAGACAGCCACCTGGGCGGCGTCTTTCTGGCCAAAGAAGGCGCGGTCGGGCTCGGCGGCGATGAGCAGCTTGGCCACTACGGTCGCCACTCCGCGAAAATGTCCGGGGCGCGATTTGCCATCGAGGCAGCGACTCAAGCCTTCGACCTCGACAAAAGTCGCCGCGCCGGCCGGATACAGTTCCTCGACCGTGGGCGCGAAGACCGCGCTGGCGCCCTGCTGCTGGACGAGGGCGCAATCGGCCTCAAAGGTGCGCGGATAGACAGCGTAATCCTCGTTGGGCCCGAATTGGGTGGGGTTCACGAAGATGCTGACCGCGACCCGGCCGCAGGAGGCCGCGGCGGCGCGAATCAGGGACGCGTGGCCGGCGTGCAGTGCGCCCATGGTGGGCACAAGGCCAATGGTGTTGCCGGCGCTGCGCTGTTGACGCGACCACTGGCGCAGTTCGGCGACGGTGCGCAGGATTTCCATCAGGCTCTTCTCGCTTTCAGCCGTTGCGGCGGACAAACCGCCGGCCGTGTATCTCATACTCCCCGCTCACCACGCGGGCCAGGGCCTCGGTGTAGGCCAGGTGCTCCTCGGCCAGAATGCGCTCGGCCAGCGAGTGGGCGTCGTCGGTGTCCAGCACCGGAATGGCGCGCTGCAGCACGATGACGCCGTGGTCCAGGTGTTCATCCACAAAGTGAACGGTGCAGCCGGCGATCTTCACGCCGTAGTCGAAGGCCTGCGTCTGTGCCTCCAACCCAGGGAAGGCGGGCAGCAGCGCGGGATGAATATTGAGAATGCGGTTGGGAAACGCCGCGATAAACTCCGGCGAAAGCAGGCGCATGTAGCCGGCCAGGCAAACCAGGTCCACCCCGTGCTCCTGCAGGCAGGCGGCCACATCGGCGTCGTGCTCGGCCCGCTTGCGCCCCTTGGAGACAAGAACCGCCGTGGGCAGTCCCCGCTCGCGGGCAGCCTGCAGCCCGCCGGCCTCAGCCACGTTGGAGATCACCACGGCGATCTCCGCGCCCTTCAGGCGGCCGGCGCGGATGGACTCGGCAATCGCGACAAAGTTCGATCCGCGGCCGGAGAGCAAAACTCCCAGGCGGACCGGATGGCTTTCTGCGCTCACGTGTACTGCACCTTGCGGTCGCCCTTGACCACTCGGCCAATGATGAAGAATTTCTCCTCGGCGCGGTCCAGCACTTTCTTGGCCTTGGTGAACTTCTCCGCCGGAATGGCCGCGATCAGCCCCACGCCCATGTTGAAGGTGCGCATCATCTCTTCGTCAGAGACCTGGCCCAGCGCGCGGATGTGCTCGAAGATGGGCAGCACCGGCCAGGAGCCCATCTCGATCTGCGCTCCAGTGCCCTTGGGCAGGATGCGGGGCAGGTTCTCGGTGATGCCGCCGCCGGTGATGTGAGCCATACCGGTGGTCATTCCCGCCGTCACCAGCTTCTGAATCACGGAGAGGTAGCTGCGGTGGGTCTTCATCAGCGCCGCGCCGGCCTTCTCCTTGAGAGCGGTTACGTATTGCGTGGGCTTGTAGCCGGCCACCTCGAAGAACAGCTTGCGGGCCAACGAATAGCCGTTGGTGTGCAGCCCGGTGGAGGGCAGGCCGATCAGCACGTCGCCGGCCTTGATGCCCGCGCCGGTGACCATCTTTTCCCGGTCCACCGCCCCCACGATAAAGCCGGCCAGGTCGTACTCGCCGTCGGTATAAAAGCCGGGCATCTGCGCCGTTTCGCCGCCGATGAGGGCGCAGCCGTTGGCCTTGCAGGCCTCAGCCAGGCCGGTGATCACGCTCTCGGTGACCTCGGGGTCGAGCTTGCCGCTGGCCAGGTAGTCCAGGAAGAACAAGGGCGTGGCGCCCTGCACGGCAATGTCGTTGACGCAGTGGTTTACCAGGTCGACGCCCACGGTGTGGTGCATGCCCAACTCGAAGGCGATTTTCAGCTTGGTGCCGACGCCATCGGCAGAACTGACCAGGATGGGAGCCTTCCAACGCTGCAAGTCCAGCCGGAACAGCGCGCCAAAGCCGCCGATGCCGCCCAGGACGTTGCGGTTGAAGGTCTTTTGCGCCAGGAACTTGATGCGCTCCTTGGCACGATCGCCACTGCTGATGTCAACGCCTGCGTCGGCGTAGGTCACGGATTTTCGCTTGGATTCTGGCACGGTGAGGGCTTTCTGCAGATGGATTTCCGGGGCGGCACGGAGGGCCGAAAGCTCGATTTTAGCAGGATTTGAGCAGCGGCGACTCGCAATCGACCGGCCGGGTCCTGCCGGGAGCCTGATTGTTTGCCCGGATTAAATGACAAGCCGGCTTGACATCCATCAGCGCCCGCGCTACTCTGGCTTGGAAAGCTGGCTTTACATGACGCCCACGATTACAAACCGCGTGAAAGAGCTGCGCACCGCCAGCGGATGGACCCAGGAGCAACTGGCGCAGGCGGCCGGCGTCTCCCGGCAGAGCATCAACTCGATCGAGCGCAACCGCTACGTGCCCAGCCTCGAATTGGCCCTCACCTTCGCCCGCCTCTTCGCCTGTTCCACCGACCACATCTTTCAATTGGAGAAGGACAAATGACCGCTTCCATCCTCAGCAGAATTCCCATCCTCCGCAAATTCGTCGATGAACGCTTTCTGGAGCACCGCCGCCGCTCCTCGAGCCTGGCCGGCATCATCGGCGGATGCCTGGCCCTCTGCCTTTGGTACTACCGCTTTGTCTTCGATCACATCTGGAGCTGGGACCTGTTTGCTGTGGCTCTCACCATCGTGGGGGTCAAGATGAGCCTGTTTGCCTGGTACCGGTTCAACGACTGACCCTGAAAGGAGACTCAAGAGCATGTGCCTCCCAAATAGGCGACTCGACCCGAAATCCAGGCTAGCCCTGGGCATTGGCAATTTTTCCCTGGCGGCCGGCCTGCTGATGCTGAATTCTTCTCACCCCTCCAGCCAGATTGCGCGGAACTGGCTTCACGGGGTTGGCGGCATGTTGCTGGGTATCTCGATTGGCGTTAACCTGATGCGGCTGATCGCCAACAGGCGCTGCCGGGCCCGCACGGCTCAGGGGCTATAAGAAACGCTCCCGCTCCTCAGCCGAGGGCAGCGGGCAGCTCTCCAGCCGCCCCCAGATGCGGTAGCGGCAGCGGGCGATGAGCCGGTAACCCAGGTCGCGCAGGGGGCGCGGGATCCAGGCCAGGGCAGCGGCAAGCGCAGGCCAGGGCCGCGGGAGCTCTGCCAGCAGCGCCAGGACCGCATCCGAGCGAAGCAGCACGCACTCCGCCGGGCCGCCCGCATCGCGAACTGCCAGAAGCGTACTCGGCCCCGGGGCCGCCGCAGGGATTCCATGCCGCCTCAGCAGCCCGGCCACCTTGGGTGATTCAGAGGCCGCGAAGCGCAGCCGGTCCGCCTGGTCGCGCCGCAGGAGCCAGCGTACCGAGCGGTTACACAGCCCGCAGTGGCCGTCGAAGATGACCAGCAGCCGGCCGCCGAGTTCCTCAAGGCTGTTCATGCTCTTCAGGGGGATGCTGCCGCGTGCCGGCCGGATTCAAGCCTGCCTGTATGCGACTCCGCCGCCTTCTATACTGAACCCATCATGAATTCCCCTGCCGCAGCCCCCATCCGCACCCGTTCCCAGGCCCTTCAACAGCGCGCCGAGCGCTTCTTTCCCGGCGGCGTGAACTCGCCGGTGCGGGCTTTCCGCGCGGTGGGCGGCGCGCCGCCGTTTGTGGAGCGGGCCCAGGGCGCATGGCTCACCGACGCCGACGGCAACCGTTTCATCGACTACTTCGGCTCCTGGGGCCCGATGATTCTGGGCCACGCCTATCCTCAAGTGGTGGAAGCCATTGAGCGCGCGGCGCGCAACTCCGCCAGCTTTGGCGCCTCGACAGCGGCCGAGGCAGACCTGGCCGAGCGCATTGTCGCCTGTTACCCGGCTATCGAGAAGATGCGCTTTGTCAGCTCGGGAACCGAGGCAACCATGAGCGCCATTCGCCTGGCGCGCGCCGCCACCGGCCGCAAAGTCATCGTCAAATTCGAGGGCTGCTATCACGGCCACGCCGACGGGCTGCTGGTGAAAGCCGGCTCCGGCGTAGCCACCCTGGGCATCCCCGGCTCGGCCGGGGTGCCCGAGGAGATCGCTCAGCTCACGCTGGCGCTGCCCTACAACGATCTGGGCGCGGTTGAAGCCGCCTTTGCCGCCCATCCCGGCGCGATTGCCGGCCTCATTCTGGAGCCGGTGGTGGGCAATGCGGGCTGCATCCCGCCGGGGCCCGGCTACTTGGCCGGCCTGCGCGCGCTCACCCTGCGCGAAGGCGCTCTGCTGATTGTGGACGAAGTGATGACCGGCTTCCGCGTGGCCCTGGGCGGGGCGCTGGAACTCTACGGCGTGGACGCCGACCTGGTCACGCTGGGCAAGATTGTGGGCGGCGGGCTGCCGGTGGGGGTCTTCGGCGGCAAGCGCGTTTTCATGGATCTGCTGGCCCCGCTTGGACCGGTGTACCAGGCCGGAACCCTCAGCGGCAATCCGCTGGCCATGGCCGCGGGCATCGCCACCATCGGCTACCTTCAGGAACACGCGGCCCAAGTCTACCCCCAACTGGAAGCCACGGCCAAAGCGGTTACCGAGGGCGTGGCCGCCGAGGCCGCCCAGGCTGGCATTCCGCTCACCCTCAACCGCGTGGGCGCCATGTGGACCTGGTTCTTTACTCCCGGCCCGGTGACAAATTACGAAGAGGCCGCCAAATCCGACACGGCCGCTTTCGGGCGCTTCCACAACGCCATGCTCAACCAGGGCATCTGGCTGCCGCCCTCGCAGTTTGAAGCGGCCTTCCTGGGCACCGCCCATGGGGATGCGGAAACAGCCGCCACCATCGCCGCCGCCCGCGAGGCGTTCAAAGCTGTCAAAGCGTAATTGGGCGGGCGAAACCAACTCCGTGCCCCATCCTTTCCGCTCTTTCTGCGGAAAGGGTGGGAAAACACGGATCTAACCGGCCGAAAACATAGCCTGAGTGCCCCACCTTCGCCGATTCGTGTTTTTGCGAATCGGTTAAGGTGGGATATCAATATTGACAGTTCTTTAGCTTTCTATTGCATTCTGCTTGCTCGGCCGGATGCCCCAGGTCCCGCTTCTGGGACCTTGGAAAGCACGAACCTCAGTCAGGCAACGCCTGCCCCACCGCAGGGGCCCACGCATCCAGCGTCACAAACCGATGGTGCCCCTTGTACCTCGTGAGCAGCGCATCGGCGGCGGCCACGGAGGGCCCCCGATTCGCGGCCAAATCCAGGTGATTGCCGTCGTGAAGCACGATGTTGGCCGCGCGGCCACGCCGTTCCAGAAGGTCGATCCTGTTGACTAGCCGGGCGACGATCTTGTCGGTGGAAGGCTCGCTCCAGTCCGAAGTCATCGCGTTCCACAGCACTGGAACCAGCCCCATCGCGCGGGCCGCGCGCAGCACGTAGGGCCGGCGCGCGCCAAACGGGGGGCGAAAGTACCGGACCGGCGCGCCGGTAATCTCTTCCAGCGCCTGGCGGCTGCGGGCCAGTTGCTCGCGCACCTGGGCCGCCGGGGTAAGCGCCAGGTTGGGATGGCTCCAGGAGTGAACCCCGATCAGGTGTCCGGCTGCTGCCACCTGCCGCACCAGAGCAGGCTCCGCCTGGGCGGCCCGGCCCACCATGAAGAACGTGGCCCGCACCCCGTGGCTGGCCAGAACCTCCAGCAGGCGCGGCGTCCACTGCGGATTGGGACCGTCGTCAAAGGTAAGCGCCAGCTCGCCGGGACGCGCCGGGGCAATCAGGGCCTTGCCAAAGATCCGGGAAGTGGGCCACATGGCGGCATAAGCACAACCGCCCGCCGCCAGACCCAGCCCGGCCGCCGCGCCCAATCCGATAGAGAGTCCCGTTGCCAGAGGGGAAAGCATGACACCAGTGTGCGGCGGGAGATGCATTGATCGCAAGCCGGTGAGGCCAAGGAACAGGCGTGGGTGCCTGAGAATATGAGACGCCGCCGTTGCGGCCTGGCCCGCATTCGGGCGTATACTCGCCTTGTTCGGGTCGCATCCTGCGTGAACGGAGCGGCACTGGAGATACCATGAGCCTTACCAACTTCCCCGGCAGCGTCAGTCCCTCGCCCGGCACCAATCCCATCACCAAAGTGACCATGCCCGCGCTGGCAGAGATGAAGCGCCAGGGCAAGCCCATCTCCGCGCTCACCGCCTACGACTACGCCACCTCGCGCCTTGTGGACGAGGCCGGCATCGACCTGGTGCTGGTGGGCGACTCGCTGGCGATGGTGGTTCTGGGCCACGAAAACACCCTGGCCGTGACCGTGGACGAGATGCTGCACCACACCCGGGCCGTGCGCCGGGCCGTGCGCCGCGCTCTGGTGGTGGCCGACATGCCGTTTGGCAGCTATCACGCCACGGTGACCGAGGGCCTGACCAACGCCATCCGCTTCATCAAGGAAGCCGGGGCCGAGGCGGTCAAGATCGAGGGGCCGCGCTTCGAGTTGGTGCGCGCCCTCACCGAGGCCGAGATTCCCGTGGTGGGCCACCTGGGACTGACGCCGCAGAGCGTGCATCGCATGGGCGGCTACCGCGTGCAGGCCCGCACTGCCGAGACCGTACTCCAACTCAAGGCCGATGCGCTGGCCCTGGCCGAGGCCGGGGCCGGGATCATTGTGCTGGAGGGCGTTCCCCGCGAGGCCGCCGCGGCCATCACCGCCGAGCTGCCGGTGCCCACCATCGGCATCGGCGCTGGTCCCGACTGCGACGGACAGATCCTCGTCTTCCACGACCTGCTGAACCTGACCTTTGCGCCGGCAGCCAAGTTTGTCCGCCGCTATGCCGATGCCGGCGCGCTCATCCGCACCGCCGTCGAGCACTACCGCGAGGACGTGGAGCATCGCGCCTTCCCCAGCGACGAGGAAAGCTATCACCTGGCGCCTGCGGTGCGGCAGGCACTCGATGCCACCCCTAAAGCCGACGCGCTCAAGAAGGACTGAGCGGTGTTGCAGCCTCTGCCTTCCTGGTTCGAGGGCAGGCCTGGCAGGCCCGGAGAACGTCATCCGGCCGGTATGCCGGGGCTGAACAGGCGGCGGAAAAACTATGAATGAACGGCGAAGGCCGTGAAAGGCATCCCTCAGGGGCTAAAGCCCGCCGCTTGCCCTGGCTGCTTGCATTTTTGGAATCGGCAGCTAGCGGCGCTGCCATCCCCTGCACACTGTCAAGCGTGCGCCGGCGTTATTGTGCGCGCAAGTAGTTCATTACAAATAGCTTACTCATAACAGAAGCTTTGCCGAGAATATGCCTCCGATTGCCTAGCCTTAGAGATAGCCAGACAGGAGACGGAAGTGCCGCGCCGGGCGAATGAGTACGCCCTCCCCCAAGCGAAGGGCGCCGGGGCGCGGGGCTGCTCTGGTCTGCGCGCCAGCGGCTCTGCGCTGGAATGCACGCTGCAACCACGGCGGCGTCCAGCCCGCAGAGCTGCCCCAAATCAAACGCAGGGCCGGCTCCCGACGGAGCCGGCCCTGGCAAAGAGAGGACCAATCGCGATGGCCAACATCCTTGTAAGTATCGAAAAAGGCATTGAAATCGGGGCAGAGGACGCCCTCAAGTGGCTTACCGGCGCCGACAAGGCGCTGCATGCCGCGCCGGAAGTGATTGCGGCGCTTGCCACCCTGGTGGGCGCGGTGGAGAAACCGCTGTCGGAGCTGGCCGGCGCCGCCGCCAACCCGCTCAACATCGCCCTGGACGTGCAGACGGTGACCGACCTGAAGGCGGTTTGGCCGGAGGTGAAGGCCTTCCTGGGCAGCCTGGGCGTGAAGTTCTAGAGCAATCTCGCAGAAGACCTCATTGTGCGTGCCCCAGGTTCCGATTTTGGGACCTGGGAAAGCACAATTCTCAACCGCCAGCTCAAAATGAAGTGGTCAACGACCAGGGCAGGATGCACAAAGAGCAACTGATTCGAGCAGCCTAACTGCCGCTAGCCGATCTCCCGCGCTTCTCCAAGGATCAGCCGGATGGTGATCTGGCGGCGGCCGCGATAAAAGGTGACGCCGATGGTGTCGCCGGCCTGGTGCTTGTCCATCAGGGCGTTGATGTCCTGGGGATCGGTGACCTGCTGGCCGTCGATGCCCACAATCAGGTCGCCGCCCAGCATGATGGGCGTGTTGCCCACATAGGCCTGCTGGTTGCCGCCGCGCAAGCCGGCCCGCTCTGCCGCGCCGCCGGGGACCACCTTCTGTATGAGCACGCCGGAATCCACGGCCAGGCCCATCTGCGACGCCAGGTCGGGTCCGATGGCGTAGGAAACAATTCCCAGCGAGGGCCGCTTGACGCGCCCGTAACGGGTGAGGTCGCCCAGCACCGCCTTGGCGGTATTGATGGGAATGGCAAAGCCGATGCCCGAGCTCTGGTCCGCGCCGTTGGAGGCGATCATGGTGTTGATGCCGATGACCTCGCCGCGGGAGTTGAGCAAGGGGCCGCCGGAGTTGCCGGGATTGATGGCCGCGTCGGTCTGGATGGCGTCCTCGATGGGCGCGCCTTCAGAGCCGCCGATGGTGCGGATGGAGCTGATGATGCCGCGGGTCATGGTGCCGCTGAGCCCGAAGGGATTGCCGATGGCGTAGACCTTCTGGCCCACGGAAAGCCCGCTGGAATCGGCCAGCGTGACCGGTTCCAGGTTGGGCGCATCAATCTGCAGCAGCGCCAGATCGTGAACCTTGTCTGTGCCCACCACCTTGGCGGCATAGCGGTGCTTGTTGCTGAGCATCACCTCGATGCCGCGATTGGCGCCCTCGACCACGTGGAAGTTGGTGAGCACATGGCCGGCCTTGTCCAGAACGAATCCCGAGCCCTGGCCGTGCTGCGGCACCGCCCCGTAAAAGAAGTTGAAGACCAGGGTGGTGGACGTGATGTTGACCACCGAGGGCAGCACGCGCTTGTAGACGGCGATATTGTTCAGCTCCTCGGCGTCGTAGGCGGGCGCAGCCTCAGCCTCGGTGAGTTCGAGCGGGGAGTTGGCGCCGTGAACCCCGAAGAGCGATAAATGGCTCAGGCTCGCGGGGAGGTGCGCGGTGAGGTACCAGAATCCACCCACCAGCAGGACGACCAGAAGAACCGGGCGCAGTTTCATCAATCGTAGACTCCGTAAAAACAAGTTGTCAGTTGTCAGTGGTCAGAAAAAACCGCTTGCTGGGGAATCGGCGACGCTGGGAACTGACCATCTGCCAAGAACTGACCACTGTTCACTGACAACTGTCTTTCCTATTCTAAAGACTCTCCGCTCAAGAACGAGTTGCTCTCGGTTTTCAGGCGCAGCCACAGCTCCTGCACCTGGGCGCGGAGGGCAGCCAGATCGCTTGTGTTGTCAAGAACATAGTCGGCGCGCGCGGCCTTCTCCGCATCGCGAATCTGGTGCGCCAGGCGGGCCTTCGCATCGGTCTCGGCTGCCTCCCGAGCGGGGCCGGAGGAAGCGATGCGGGCGGCAAAGCGGGCAATCTTCACCTCGTCGGGAGCGGTGACAACAATAATACGGTCAATGCGCCGCCGCCAGTCGGCCAGCACGCCCCCCTGCACGCCGCGGGCGTGGGCATCGCGCTCCACCTCAAAGATCAATGCCGACTCGACCACCGCAACGGCGGCCGGATTGCGCGCAAAAACCGCCTCCATCCAGCGCTGCTGCGCAGCAATCACCGCCGGGTGCACCAGCGCATTCAGGTCTTGCAGACGGGAGCCTTTGAAAGCCATTTCCGCCAGCCGTGCGCGGTCCAGGCGGCCATCGGGCAAAACCACCTGGGGGCCGAAGGCGCGCACAATGGCGGCATACACGCTCTGGCCCGGCTCCATCAGCTCCCGGCCCAGCGCATCGGCCTCGATCACCTCGGCGCCCAGCTCGCGCAGGTAGCCCGCAACGGTGCTCTTGCCGCTCCCCAGCCCGCCGGTAAGGCCTACGCGTAGCATGGGTTAAAGCCCCCGCCGCATTTTGGCGGCGCGCACGGTGTTGGCCATGAGCATGGCAACGGTGAGCAAGCCCACGCCGCCGGGAACGGGCGTATAAGCGCCGGCCAGTTCAAAGGCCTTGGGATGCACGTCGCCCACAATCGTCGAGCCCCGCTTGGCAAAAGTGGCTTCGCGCTTTTCGTTGCCGGCAAAGAACCGGTCAAACTCTGCGCGCGTGTTCAGGCGGTTGATGCCTACATCAATCACAGTCGCGCCGGGCTTGATCATCTCCGCAGTGATGAAGCCTGCGCGGCCGATGGCGGCCACCAGAATATCGGCCTGGCGGGTAATTGCGCCCAGATCGCGGGTCTTCGAGTGGCAGATGGTCACCGTGGCGTTCTGGTGCAGCAGCAGCATGGCGGCCGGCTTGCCCACCAGATCGCTGCGGCCCACCACCACGGCATGCTGGCCGGCGATGGGCAGATCGCTGCGCTTCAGGATCTCGATGATTCCGGCCGGGGTGCAGGGGGCCAGCGCCGGCCGGCCGGCCTGCAGGCGGCCCGCATTCACTGGGTGAAAGCCGTCCACATCCTTGGCCGGGTCGATGGCGTCGAGCAGCGCCTTGGCATCCACTTGCGGCGGCAGGGGCAACTGGATGAGGATGCCGTCGATGTCGTGGCGTGCGTTCAGCTTGGACACCAGTTCGAACATTTCATCGGTGGTTACGGTGTCGGGCGGCGTGATGAGCTCGCTGTAGAGCCCCAGGTCAGCGCAGGTTTGCACCTTGCTGCGGACATAAATCTGCGAAGCCGGCACGCTGCCCACCAGCACCGCCGCCAGCCCCGGCCGCACGCCCTGCGCGGCCAAAAGCTTTACTTCTTCCGCCACTTCCCGTTTGATCTCCGCGGCAATCGCCGCACCATCCAGAATTCTCGGCATGTTGGGCTCCAAACACCCATCGTATCGCGTCGCGGTTGCGGGCATGGCTGCATACCGCGACCCCAGAGGAGAATGGGCCGGCGGGCATGCGTGCTACTCCATCATGTGATCTTCCTCACATACAACCGTTGGATAAAACGCGGAATGTTCACGCGTAGGAAAAGTGAGCTTAATCACATGTACGAGATTCGCTGTACCGCCCGGCTGGATCGTTAAGGAGAGGGCTCGATGAGTGTTTTCAAGGATGCAGGGCATCTTTTTCGATTTGCAGGGCTTTTCGTCCTCGCCTTTGTGGTGTTCCTGGTGGTGCGCCACTATGTTGTGCCCAAAAGCTTTGGCGAATACGGGCACTACCGCGGCAATTCCATTGGCGAAATCGGAGCGCTTCCGGTCAAGTATGCCGGCCATCAGGCCTGCGAGAGCTGCCACACGGACGTTCTGGACGTGAAGAAGAACGGCAAACATGCCCACGTGAACTGCGAGGCCTGTCACGGGGCGCTGGTCAAACACGCCGACGACCCAACCTCGGTGACCCCGCCGAAACTGGACACGGCTGTACTGTGTGTACGGTGCCACGCGGCCAGCGGCGCCAAACCCAAGGGCTTTCCGCAAGTGGCGGCGCAGGAACACTCCCAGGGACTGGCATGTGAGACCTGCCACCAGCCGCACAATCCGGGGATGGAAGCGGGAGGTGCAAAGTGAATATTTCGCGGCGTCAAATCCTGATACTTTTGCCGGCTGCGGCGGTGGCCTGGAAGTCCGTCCTGGCCGGAACTCCGGAGGCCTCGCCCAACTACCAGATGTCCGAGCACTGGTGGGGCCTGTTGATCGATATCTCCAAGTGCATCGGCTGCGGCAACTGCGTGCGCGCCTGTCAGACGGAGAACGATGTGCCGGACGGGCATTTCCGCACCTGGGTCGAGCGCTACCATGTGTCCGACGAGAACATGACCGAGCCTCAAGTCATCTCGCCCGATGGCGGCAAGGAGGGGTTCCCGCCGGTTGCCGCGGGAGACGAAGGCAAGTATTTCTTTGTTCCCAAGATGTGCAACCACTGCGCGGATTCGCCCTGCACGCAGGTGTGCCCGGTGGGCGCCACCTTCATCAGTCCGGATGGTGTGGTGCTGGTGGACCAGAAGTATTGTCTGGGCTGCGCCTATTGCGTGCAGGCTTGCCCCTACGGCTGCCGTTACATTCATCCGCAGAAGGAAGTGGCGGATAAATGCACGCTTTGCTACCACCGGATTACCAAGGGGCTGACCACCGCCTGCTGCGAAGCCTGCCCCACCGGGGCGCGCCAACTGGCCGACCTGAAGAATCCCAAAGATCCGATCCACGAGTTTCTGAGGACCCACGCCGTGCAGGTGCTGAAGCCGCAGATGGCTACCGGCGCCAAGGTCTTCTATAACGACCTGGACGGTTCGGTGCGGTAGGCAAGACAGCTACTAGCCTCTAGCTTCTAGCTGGTTATCGATGTAACTGAATTCTTCGCAGCTCCGCAAAAAGGAGCTAGGAGCTAAAGGCTAGAAGCTGATCCAGTGAGGGCTTATGAGCGGTGTTGAAGGCTACATGTATCCAAACGAAATCACGCTTTATTGGAGCGTGCTCATCGTTCTGTACCCCTACATCACGGGGCTGGTGGCGGGCGCATTCATTCTGGCTTCTCTGGAGCGCGTCTTCCGGGTCGAGGCAGTTGCGCCCACCTACCGGTTGGCGCTGCTGACGGCCTTGGCCTTCCTGCTAGTTGCGCCCCTGCCGCTGGTATTGCACCTGGGCCACCCCTTCCGCTCGCCGGAGATGTACTTCACTCCCCATAGCACCTCGGCCATGGCCATGTTCGGCTATGTGTACATGTGGTACCTGATGGCCGTACTGGTACTGGAGATTTGGCTCGACTACCGGCGCGAGATCGTGCTTCTGTCGCAATCGAGCAAAGGCCTGCTGCGCCTGGTCTACAAGGTGATGACACTGGGGTCGAGCAACGTCAGCGAGCGCTCGCTGGCCATCGACGAACGGGTGGGCTGGATCGTCACCCTGGTCGGCATTCCTTCCGCATTTCTGTTGCACGGTTACGTCGGCTTCATCTTCGGCTCCATCAAGGCCAACCCCTGGTGGTCTTCGCCGCTGATGCCGGTGGTCTTCATCTTTTCCGCCATGGTTTCGGGGATCGCCGGGGTGATGCTGCTGTATATGGCGCTGACCAAACTGCGCAAGGAAAAAATCGACATGCGCTGCGTGGATACCATTGCGATGTACATGTTCTACATCTTCATCATCGACTTCAGCCTGGAGATGCTGGACCTGATTCATCGCATCTACGAGGCCGACGAGTCCTTCCGCAGCTTGAACTTCATGGCCCATACCAAGCTCTTCTTTTCGCAGATCGTGCTGCAGATACTCATTGGCACCGTCACACCACTGGTTCTGCTGTTCCTGACCCAGGTGGTGAAGCTGCCCGTGATCGCTCGCAAGTACATGTATGTCATCTCCGGAGCTCTGGCGCTGATCGGCGTTCTGGCCATGCGCTGGAATGTGGTGATCGGCGGGCAGTTGTTCTCCAAGAGCTTTCTGGGGTACACGACTTACAAGATGAGCCTGGTTACACGCGAGGGACTGCTGATGGCGATTGGCTTGACGCTGCTCCCGCTGGCTTTCCTGTGGGTGCTGGTGAAACTGTTGCCTCCCTGGCCTGAGAAGAGCGCTTCCGGGGCCGTGGCGGCAGACTGAGGCATTTTTCGCCGTCGCGCCGTCGCTGAGCTTGGAGCGCCCCACCCTCGCCGCGTGTTTTTCGAGGAGAGACGTTTGCGGCCAGGGTGGGATAGAAGGAAGCGCGCATCTCAGGAACAGTAAAAGTGCTCTGAAGCGCATTGACCCTTGTTGAAACGGGTGAAGACGATGAGCGATCTTCCCGGAGACCTGGAACGGCTGGCCACACGCCTCTCGGCATTGGAGCGGCGCGTCGACGCACTGGAGCACACCTCGGAGGCGTTGAGTCCAACCCCCTCGCTGACGCCGACCGCACAGCCAGCGGCACAGGCCGGAGAATCGTCTTCGCAGGGAGAGGCCGGCAGCCTGTTTCCTGTGCTGGGCAAGGCCCTGCTGGGCATCGCGGGCGCGTACGTTCTGCGGGCCGTGGCGGAATCGAGTTCTCTCCCCAAGCTGGGAATTGCGGCCGTTGCCCTGGTCTACGCCTTTCTGTGGCTGGTGGGCGCCACGCGGGTACGGACCGGGGAGTGGCTGGCAAGCACCATCTATGCCTGCACCTCGGCTTTGATTCTGGCTCCCATGCTGTGGGAACTGACCCTGCGCTTCAAGGTGCTGCCGGCAGTGGGCGCCGCAGGTGTGCTGTGCGGGTTTGCGATTGGCGCTTCAGCGCTGGCCTGGAAGCGCGATCTCGCCTCGGTGTTCTGGGTGGCCAATGGCGCCTCGGCCCTGATGGCCCTGGCCTTGACCCTGGCCACGCACGAGATGGCGCCGTTTGTGGCGGCGCTGCTGCTCATGGCCCTGGTTTGCGAGTTGGCGGCCTGGCGCTATCACGCACTGAGCGTGCGCCCCCTGGTGGCGGCGGCGGCCGATCTGGCGATCTGGGCACTGATTTTCATCTACGCCGCCGCGCCCGCCACACGCGCGGATTATCCCATTCTGGCCACGCCGGCATTGCTTGCGTTCGGCTTCATCCTGTTCCTGATTTACGCAGTCAGCGTGGCCCTGAAGACGACGCTGCGCCAGCAGAGGATTACAGCGTTCGAGACGATCCAGTGCATGATTGCGCTGTTGCTGGCGGCTTCAGGCTTGCTGTTCTTTGAGCCGAGCGGCGGCGCGGCTGTGCTGGGCGTCCTGTGCCTGCTTTTATCGGGCACAACCTATGCCGCCGCCTTCACCCTCTTTGACCGCGCCGCGGACCCGCACAACTACCGGGTCTTTGCCACCTGGAGCGTCGCGCTCTTCCTGGCCGGCAGCCTGCTCAGCCTTCCGCCGCTGGGCAGGGCTGTGGGTCTGTCGGTTGCCGCCATCATGGCCACGGTTCTGGGTGTGCGGCTCAAGCGGCTCACTCTGGAGTTTCACGGCTTGGTGTATCTGCTGGCGGCGGCGGTGGTCTGCGGCCTTCCGGAGTATGTTTTGCGCTCCCTGGCCGGAACCCTTCCGGGTGCGCCAGGGTGGGGCGTTTCCCTGGTCTCCGCCTGCGCTGTTCTTTGCTATGCCGGCGAGAGGCCGGAACCGGCAGAGGGGTGGGAGCAGCAGCTTCTTCGCCTGGTCTCCGGGTCGCTGGCGCTGGCCGGCGCCGCGGCGCTGCTGGTGGAAGGCCTGGCCTGGCTGACCGCATTGGGCGTCAACCTGGGCGCCCATCACCTGGCTTTCATCCGCACGTCGATCCTCTGCGCAGCGGCATTGGCCCTGGCGTACAGCGGCGCCCATTGGCGGCGGATGGAGTTGACCCGCATTGGCTACGCCACCCTGGTGCTGGCCGCGGTCAAGCTGCTGTTTGAAGACCTGCGCAACGGCCACCTGGAATTCATTGCGGCTTCGATCTTCCTGTTTGCCCTCACTTTGATCGCGGTTCCCTGGCTGGCGCGCATGGGCCAAAAAGCGAAAGTGCCTGCCCCAAGGCTCTGAATCCTGAAGGATGGGTGGCTCAAGAGGCTGCGGAAAAGGGCTGTTTGCACGCGAATCTCCTGAAAAATGTTCCTCCGTGGCTAAAGACGGCGTTGATTTGATTGCGTTTGCGGCAGGGCTGAAGCCGTGCCCTTGCAAAACCTGGGCCCCCAGCAAAGGCCTCTTTCGCTGGAGCGAACAAGCGCATCCAAACCGCCTTATTTCGCCGGATTCACCAGCGCCTGATAGACGACGCTGCGGCTCAAATATTCGAGGTTGGGACTGGCCGGGCCCAACATGCGCTGGATCATGCCGATGAAGATCACGTCATTGGCGGGGTCGGTCCAGAACCAGGTGCCGGCGGCGCCGTCCCAGAAGTAGGTGCCTTTGCCCTCCGGCAGGTTGGCCTCTGGCGGATCGAAGACCACAGCGCCGTTGTAGCCGTAGCCGAAGCCGGGCCGCAAAACCTGGAGGCCGATGCCGAACTCCCCGGTGAGCAGGCTGGCAGGAACGTGATTGGAGGTCATCAGCTTCACCGTGGCCGGGGCCAGGATGCGTTTGCCGTCGAGTTCCCCGCCGTTGGCCAGCATCTGCGCAAAGCGGTAGTAGTCCTCCGCCGTTGAAACCATGCCGCCGCCACCCGAGGGCATGGATGGCTGAACGTCATAGTCGCCGGCCCTGCGGCTGGCGCTGGGGTCAGCCAGCAGCTCGCCATTGGGGCCGGTGCGGTACAGGGTCGAGAAGCGTCCGCGCTTGCCGGCGGGGACAAAGAAGCCTGCATCCCTCATGCCCAGCGGCGTAAAGATGTTCTGGCGCATGAAGTCGGGCAGCGGCTGGCCGGAGAGCTTCTCCACGATGTAGCCTTCGATGTCCATGGACATGCTGTACGTCCAGCCCTTGCCGGGCTGGTAGAGCAGCGGAATCCTGGCCAGCTTCTCGATGAAGTCCTGGAGGTTTTTTGAGCCCAGCAGGTTGGCATCGCGGTACATCTTGTCGACGGGCGTGTCGCCAAAGAAGCCGTAGGTGAAGCCGGCCGTGTGGGTCATCAGCTCGCGCATGGTGGGCGCATGGACCGGGTCGGCGAGGATCATCTTGCCGTCCGCATCCACGCCCTTGTACACCTTGAGGTGGGCGAACTCCGGGATGTATTTGGCGATGGGGTCAGAGGGCAGCCACTTGCCCTGCTCGTAGAGAATCATCATGGCCACGCCGGTTACCGGCTTGGTCATGGAGAAGTCGCGGAAGATGACGTCCCTGGTCATGGGCGCGCCGCTGGCCATATCGCGCTGGCCATAGGCGCGGTAGTCCACCACCTTGCCGTGGCGCGCCAGGATGGTGACGATGCCGGCAATCTGCTTCTGGTCCACCGCCTGCTGCATCAGCGCATGCAGACGCTCCAGGCGCTGGGACGAAAAGCCCACGGCCTCGGGGCTGCTGACGGTGAGGTCCAGCGTGTGGCGGGGCGCTTGCTGCGCGGGCGACGGCTGGATGGCGAAGACAAGCATCCCGGCCGCCAGCAGCATGCGGGCGGTGTTTTGGAAGCGATGGACAATCATGCGATTTCCTCACAGTCCCGCGCGGCAGGAGCCGCCCGGTTTGCGCACCCTTTATAGCAAACGGCGGAACAGGCGGCAAATCGGGGCACGGACTGCGATCAGAATTGCAACGGCATGAATCGATTGGATTGTGGCTTCCCATCCTTTCCGCAAAAGACGCGGAAAGGATGGGGCACCCTGCGGAAATTCTTATGAGGCTGGATCAATAGATCAGCTTGAGCGAAAACTGAATCTGGCGTGAGTTGCCGGCGGTCCTGCTGATCTCGCCAAAGCCTGAAGCGTTGAGGATGTTGGTCGGCAGGCCCATGGTGACGATGTTGAACAGGTTGAAGAACTCGCTGCGGAACTGCAGGTTCACCAGCTCGGCTCCGCTCTTGCGGCGGCCGAAGGGCGTGTCTTTGATGAGCGCGAAGTCGAAGTTATAGAAGGCCGGTCCGCGGAAGGTATTGCGGCCCAGAGTGCCGAAGCGTCCCTGGTTCGGCCCCGTGCCGCCCGCCACATGGATCGGAATCGAGAAAAAGTCCGCAGCATTGTTCGCGCCTTCGCCAAAGTAGTCCTGGCGATCGTGGCGGGCAGTGGAGAGATGCGGCTTGGCAATCTGGTCGGGCCGGTCCGAGCCGCCTGCGCCCGCGCCGGTTTGCTGGATGCCGGAATAGATGGAGAAGGGCGAGCCCGAGCTGATGCTGGAGATGCTGAGCAGTTCCCAGCCGTCGGTGGCTTTCTTGCTGATGGGATGCAGGAAGTTCACGCTCTCCAGGTGCAGGTCCTGGGCCACACTGAGGCCGAAGCCGTTGGCCACGTCAAACGCCGACGGGCCTTTCTCCGGGTGCGTGTCGTAAGGGTTCTGCGGAGAGCCCGCGGACACCGCGCCCGTGGAGCCGGTGCCGCCGATCACCGCGCTGGTGTCGTCAATGGACTTGGCCCAGGTGTAACTGGCCTGGACGCCGGGACCGCCGTGGCCCATGGTGCCGGAGAGCGAAGTTTGCAGCGCGTGATAACTGGAGTGGGCGGTAGCGGTGATTTCGCCCTCGGAGCCGAAGCCGCCAATCACATTGCCGTTGCTGTCGAAAAGGGTGCGGGGTGCGAAGGCCGGATCGGCGCCGGGATAGGCATTGGGATAACTGATGCGCGGCAGCTTGGCTGCGGCCGTGCCCACATAGCTTGCGTCGGCGGTCAGGTTGCCGAGCTTCCGCTCCAGGCCGGCCGTCCAGGTGTAAAGGCGGGCGTTGGTGAAGGAGCGGTTGATGCCGTTGAGAGCCAGATCGCTGACCACATGGCCCGGCGTGAGCGCGGCCACGTCCTGTTCGTACCGGTTCACATCCATGGCCGTGTTGGGCGCAACCTTGGTCGGGCCTGCTGCGAAGATATTGGCGCCGGTCAGCGTATAAGCCTCCGGCAGCTGCGCCGGGGTAATCTGGAATCCATAGTGGATGGGCGCGTTGGAGGCGGAGAGCAGCCGCGGCATGACGGCAAAAGGCGTGGACCCGGTGAGGAAGTTATCCTGCCATATATTGGGCTGGATGACCATGATGCTTCCGCCGGCGTGGGCGGATAGCTTGTTATTCACTTGCCAGGACGCCTGGACGCGCGGCTCCCATCCCTTGTGATCCGTTTGATAGCCGGGCTGCGGGTTGACCACATACTCCTGTGTGCCGTTTACTTCGAGGAAACTCGCAGTACGGCGGGCGCGCTCGGTAATGGGCGTGTACAGATCCCAGCGCATGCCATAGTCGAGCGTGAAGCTGGGAGTCATCTTCCAGGTATCTTGCAGATAGAAGCTGAAGTTGTTGCGGGTGATGGCCGCCGGGCCAATGTGAGCGCCGTCTGAAAAGTCGGGAGGCGCAATGGCCACGGTGTAGGCGAAAGGACTGCCGGACAGCAGGCCGGAGAGCGTATCCGGCAAGGGATCGCCGACTTGCAGATCGTGCTTGCCGCTTTGCGAAGAGATAGCCTTGGTGGCATAAGCGGTTCCGCCGCCGAAGTCGTATTCGCCGTTGGGACTCATGCCAAAATACGTGGTGTCGCGATTGATGCGCACCTCGACGCCGGCCTTGACGGCATGGCGCGCGGTGGTGAAGGCCATGGTCTGCCGGCCCTGGAAGAGATTCCCGTAGGCCTGCATCACCGAGCCAGCGGCGGAGTTGAATGCCTCGAACAGCCCGTCGTTGAACTTGACCGCGGGGTCGGTGCGGTTGGGCGTGGGAAAGCCCGGGGTGGAGCGCGTGATGCTCAACAGGGATTCGAGGATCAGCCGCGGAGTAACCGTGCGCGTATAAGTGCCCACCACGTTGCGCTGGCGGTCAATGTACTGCACGCCGAAGGACGGATCGATCGCCGTCTGGTCGGGATTGGTGGTGGGTCCGGTGAGATTGTCGAGGTTGAAGCGGGCAAAGAACTGGTCTTTGGCTGAGAACTTATGGTCGATGCGCACCGAGAACTGATTGGCGTCGGTGGCAACCTTGGAGGCGGTGGCATAGGTGTGCGCCTGGTATGCGCCGGCCGCGTAGTTCGGCAGGGGATAGCGCGCCAGCACCGCCGCTATGCCGGAATCGACCGGTACATTCAAGGTGTCTGTGGAGCCGTCGGCGTAAGTGACCACGTCCAGGCCGGTGCGCTCCGCCGCGGTGGGCACAGGCATTACCTGGGTAGTCCCCAGCACCTGGCGAAAGCCCTGGTACTGTGCAAAGTAGAAGGTCCGCTTGCGGCCGTCGTAGACGCCGGGAACAAACACCGGACCGCCGTTGGTGAAGCCGAACTCGTTGCGGCGGAAGGGCGGAATGCGGCCGGGATAGGCGGGCGTGGGATGGTCAAAGAAGTTGCGCGCGTCGAAAGCGGAGTTGCGCACGAACTCAAAGACCGACCCGTGGAAGCCGCTGGCGCCGCTGCGGGTGTGGATGTTGGTAAATCCAGCGGCCCCGCGGCCGATCTCGGCAGGCATCCAGCCGGAGCTGGAATCGATCCCTTCCACTGCATCCACGTTGAAGTTGCTGAAGGTGGCCCCGCCCATCTCCGGATCGCTGATGTCAGCGCCGTCCATGGCGAAAGTGGCCTCCACGCCGCGCTGCCCGTTGATGGCAAACTGGGCGGTGAAGTTGGTGGCGCCATTGGCGTCGGTCATGGTGCCGGCGGCCAGCAGCAGCAGCGAACTGAAGTCGCGCTTGTTCAGCGGCAGCTCACTGACCGCCTGGCTGGAGAGCTCTTCCCCGCCGGTGCCTTCCTGGCCCTTGAGCACAGCCACGCTGAGTTCGCCGCGTTTGGAGAGAGTGAGCGCGACGGCGGGCGCAGCCGCATCCAGCTCGATGGACTGCGCGTATTCGATCTTGCGGCGACTCGATTCAACCGTGAGCCGGTATTGCCCGGCGGGCAGAGCTGCCAGACGAAAGTGCCCATCCTCACTGGTGACGGCCTCGGCCTGCGCGCCCTTCCCGGCAAGGCGAATCTTGGCATTGGCGATGGGAGCGCCGGCGGGATTGCGCAATACTCCGTGCCAGATGGGCTGTGCGGCCGGCTGGGCCCAGGAGCCCGGCGCGAACAGAAACAGCAGCGCAAGCGCCAGAGAGCAGAAACCGTTTACCCAGCACGTCGCCTGTGAACCCCTCAGCACGCACCTGTTCCCCAAGATGATCTTCAAGTGAATTCAGCTTTCAATATGAAATGGGCGCGATGCCGGAGCGATCCGGCGCGCGAAAAATGCCCTCGCCGCGTTGCCCAGAATTATAGCGGATTACCAATAGCTAAAAAGTTTGTGCAGACGCTGCCGGAGGCCACCAACGGAAGACTCCCGTCGCCATCCCGAGTGGCGACTGATGAGTTCCGCGCCCATTGCCCGCAAATTGCTCCGTGCCCCATCCTTGCGATTTTTCCTGTCGCAATGGTGGGAGACCAGGTACACAGGGCGAGATCCGCGAATCAGCGCCAAATAGCCGGAGGCTTCTACACTATCCTCTACCTGAGGTGCACCTCCACGACGAGCATCGATACCATCGCCGCCATCTCCACCCCGCCGGGCCGCGGCGGCATCGGCATTGTGCGCCTGAGCGGCCCCCAGGCCGCCTCCATCGCTGTGCAACTGGTGCGGCTGCGCCATCCGCTGGAGCATGGGCACGCCCGCATGGCCGATGTGCTTGATTCGGATTCGGAAGCAAGTTACGGCGCGGCCGCACGGATCGACGAGGCGCTCGTTACCTTCTTTGCCGCTCCCCACTCCTACACCGCCGAGGACTTGGTGGAGATTGCCGCGCATGGGTCGCCGGTGGTGCTGGAGTTGCTGCTGCGCCGGGCCATGGGCCTGGGAGCGCGGCTGGCCGAACCGGGGGAGTTTACGCAGCGCGCCTTTCTCTCTGGCCGGCTGGACCTGACCCAGGCCGAAGCGGTGCGCGACCTGATCGAGGCGCAGACGCTGACCCAGGCCCGCGTGGCCGCCAGCCAGATGGGCGGAGCGCTGAGCCGGCGCGTGGGACCCGTCAAGCTGTCGCTGGTTGAGCTCATTGCCCTGCTCGAGGCAGGCATCGACTTTGCCGAGGACGACGTCGACGTGACTCCGCCGGCTGAGATCGCGCGGCGCATCGATGAGTTGACGCCGCCATTGAAGGCGCTGGAAGCTTCGTTTGCTCGCGGCCGCATCGTCCACAGCGGGCTGACGCTGGCCATTGTGGGCCGCCCCAACGCCGGCAAAAGCTCGCTCTTCAACCGCTTGGTTGAGCGCGAACGGGCCATTGTGACGGCCACCCCCGGCACCACCCGCGACACGGTCACGGAGCGCATCTCTCTGGATGGAATTCCGCTGGAACTGGTGGATACCGCCGGCCTGCGCGAAGGCCATGAAGAAGCCGAGCAGTTGGGCATTGCCCGCAGCCGCGAGGCGCTGGCCGACGCCGCCCTGGTGCTGGTGGTGCTGGACGCCACCCAGCCGCTGAACGACGAAGAGCACCGCTTGCTGGCGGCGGTCGAGGGCCGGCCCGCGCTGGTGGTCATCAACAAGAGCGACCTGGCCACGGCGAACCCGCTAGAGCACCAGATTGCCGGTGTTCAGTCGCTGCCGACCTCGGCGCTCACAGGCGAGGGCATACCCGAGCTGCGGGAACGCATTCTGGCCCTGGCCACCGGCGGCGCCGCCGCGGAACCCGGCATGCTGACCAGCCTGCGCCACCAGCAGGCCGTGGCCACCGCGCTGGCCGCCCTGGCGGACGCCGCGCTGGCCAACGCGAACGCCATCCCCCACGAGATGATTTTGCTGGACCTTTATCGTGCCCTCTGGGCACTGGATTTCCTCACCGGCCAAACCACTTCCGACGACATTCTGAATCTCATTTTTTCGAAGTTCTGCATCGGAAAGTGACCCGGCTACCTAGCAGGGTCCTGGCCGCATAGAGGGTGCGCTCTATGAACTCGGCGGCTCTCTCCGGGTTGGAGGTTCCTCGCGAATTCCTTCGATGGTGATCGCGGTCCGCTTCATTTTCCGATAGACGTTCGCGACCGCCAGCGTCCAGAAGGGAACCAGGTCGACTCCCGGCACGAGCTTGCCGACAAACGATGGCAGAAACTCCCAATGCCAGCCAAGCAGGCGCACCAGCACGGCGGCAACACCAAGATCGAGCACATCATCGGCAGGCGACTCAGCGCCCTCGACGAACAAGGGCAGGACGACGATTTGCAGCGCATCCGCAAGGATCGCCAGTGCGATAGCGGCTCGAAAGCGCGAACCCGGCAAGATTCTGAGGTCGTTGTTGGTCACTTGGGCCTGCTGCATTCACAGTCGTGCTTATTTTACGCGTAGTGATCCGGCCCAAATGAAGTGATAGCTCTCCCACCAGGGCATTTGGATGAGCAGCGATCCTGTTCTTCCTCAGGATTCGATCCACCCCTCCGGGGGGGATTCCTACCCCTGAAATGCATTCCCAGGGCTTCGCCCTGGGCTATTTTCGCCGCCTCCCTCCGGGACCCGTACCGAGACAAGCTCACGCGAAAGCCATATTGAATTCGGTCCGGCAACAATGAGCGTTCAAGCGATTGCCCTGAGAGATTGGGCCACCGTGTGAAAAGCCTCCCCCGAGCGGCGTATCATGGCTGGAACGTTAGCGCGTACGCCTGGTTCGCAATCAAGAGGAGTTTCCGGATGATGAGGATCCTTCGCTGCCGCTCTATTTTTCTTTTATCGTGCATGGTCCTTGCCTACGGCGGCCTCGCTTCCGCTCAACAAGCAGGCGAGCCGCAGGCATCTTCTTTCAAGATTCAAGTAAACGTTGTCAGGGTGCTCGTCCCGGTGGTCGTCCGCGACAAGCAGGGCCGCCTGGTGGACGACCTGAAAAAGGAAGACTTTCAGGTCTTTGACAATGGCAATCCCCAGCCCATCTCTGCATTCACGGTGCAGAAGCGCGGGGAAGCGGAAAGCGGCTTGCAGCCGCCCGCCCCTTCGGTTGTGACGCCGCAACCCTCCCCCCAGCCGGAGCGCACCATTGTCTTCCTGTTCGACGACTTGCACCTGAGCGGGGAGGAGTTTGCGCAGGCCAAGGCCGCCGCGGCCAAAGTTGTGGCAGCCGCTTTGTCCCCTTCGGATATCTCGGCCGTCGTCACGCTTTCCGGAAAAACCAATAGCGGCCTCACCCGCGACCGGGCCAAGTTGCAGGAAGCGATCAAGAACCTGCAACCGCGCGGCCTGCTCTCCTCTGAGAACGCCGCGTGCCCTCATATCGGCTATTACCAGGCCGACCTGATGGAGAACCATCACGATCCCGCGGCAACCGCGGACGCCATACGGCAAGTGTTCGATTGCTCCCCAGGGCTGGACCCGAAGTACAACTACAACGCGGCGCAAAGTCTGGCGGAATCCTCTGCCCGCCTGGTTCTGAATCGCGGCCGTGAGGATATTCAGGCAACCTTTGCGGCCATGGCCGAGTATGTGCATCGCATGTCCACGCTGCCCGGACAGCGGACGCTGGTGCTGGTGTCGCCCGGCTTCCTTCCCATCGAGCAGGAAGCAAGGACCGACGAATCGCGGATTCTGGACCTGGCCGCACAGTCCAATGTCACCATCAGCGCCCTGGATGCGCGCGGCTTGCACACCACGGAAGCGAACGCCAATGAAGCCAGCCCTGGGTTCACCACCATGCTTGCCGGCGGCGGCAGCCTGCAACTGCAGCAGGAATACCGCATTACCGGCAGTTCCCTTGCCGAGGACGCGATGGGTGAACTGGCCGAAGGCACCGGCGGCACTTTCTTTCACGGCAGCAACGACTTCAAGACGGGATTCCAGGCGCTGGCCGAGGCGCCGCAACTTGTCTACGTGCTGGAGATCGATCTCGGCAACGTCAAGCCCGATGGCTCCTATCACCGCCTGAAAGTGAAGGTGGACCGGGACGGCCTGCAATTGCAGGCGCGCCGCGGATACTCGCTGCTGAAACCGATAAGTCCCACGGCGGAACTTGCCCTCAGTGGCGACGAGATTCGCGTCGACCTTGTGGTGCTGGACAAGAAGGATAGGCCTGTGCTCGACCTCAAGCCTGAGCAGATTGCGGTCACCGACGCCGATTCTTCGGTCGAGCTCAACAACTTCCGCCTGATCACCGGCAAGGACAAAAGCGTGCATCCGGTGGCGCTGCTCTTTGATCGGCCCATCGCCAGCGCGGACCCGCACCAGTCCGTCGATCTCTCGGCGGTGAACCAGACGCGCGAGGTTGCCGAGAGGATTCTCAAAGTCTTCCCCGAGCACGATTTTTCCTTTTCCGTGCTGGATGTGGAGGGGCGACTCCAACTGCAGCACGGTTTCAGCACCGATCGCAAAGCTCTTGCGCAGGCCATCGCCGCGGCCACTCAACCCGCCGCATCGGAAAGCGGGGAGGCAGCCAACCCGGCAGAACAGGAACTGATGGCAGAGGCCCGCACCGGCAACGACGCCGCGGGAAAGCCTGTGGGCATGAACGATCTGGCTCTCGCCAGGGCCCTGTTCGCGGCGCTGGGGAGCTCGAGCCGGATTGCGCAGGAAGAGCACCTGCAGCACTCCATGGCCGCTCTGCTGGCGTTGGCCCAAGCCATGCAACCGGTCGCGGAGCGAAAGGCGATCGTCTACTTCACCTCGTTCGGGGGCGATCAAGCCGATTCCCGCACCATGGAGGCCATCGACTCCATCGTCGGCGCGGCCAACCGGGCCGGGGTCACCATCTATGTTGTCGATCTGAATCGCCTTGACCGGCGGGCTGCGCAGTTGGAGGCGGCTGGCATGACAATGGCGCTGCCTTCGGATGCGGCCCCGGTGGAAGCGCATGCAACTTCCGGCGCGGCCGCCAGCCAGGAAGCCGTCAATAGCGTTCTGCAACATCTGGCCGAGGGAACGGGTGGCAGTTACATCGTCGCCGAGGACGATTACCTGAAGCCGGCAAAGCAGATGATGGAGGACCTGACCACCTATTACGAAGCTTCCTACCTGCCGGACATTGACACCTACGACGGAAAGTTCCGTCCGGTTGCGGTAAAGGCTCTGCGGCCAGGGCTCACGGTACGCTCTCAGACAGGCTATTTCGCGCTGCCTGCGCGCGCCGGGGCCACTCTTCAGCCCTTCGAGTTGCCGCTGATGAAGATCCTCGGCGAAACTCAGTTGCCCTCCGATCTGAACTTTCGCGCCGCCATTCTGCACATGGAAGACGGACCCGAAGGAAGTGTGAACACACTTGCCATTGAGGCGCCGCTCTCCAGCCTGGACGTTCGCGAGGACGCCAGCACAAACCTGTATTCCGCGCACGTAGCGATCGTGGCCGAACTCAAAGACAAGACGGGCGCGGTCGTTGCCCATTTCAGCGAAGATATTCCCCGGCGCGGCGCGCTCAAAGACAATGAGAGTTCAAAGTTCGAAGCCATCACCATGCAACGGCATTTCATTGCGCCTGCGGGCTCCTACTCGCTGGAGATTGCCGTTCTGGATCGCAACAGCGGCAAGGCCGGGGCGCAGCGAGTGACCTTCGAGCTGCCTGGCGCGGCCGCCGCGCCCTCGTTGAGCGCGGTGGTCCTGGTGCGCAAGACGGAGCCGTTCCGCGCCGCCGACGACCCCTCGGAGCCGCTGCAGCACGGCAGCGACAAGGTGGTGCCGAATCTTTCTGGCCAGTTGCCGCCGGGGGCCAGAGACTTCTCCATGTTCTTCATCGCGCACCCCGATGCCCACGCACCGGAGCCCGCCATGCTGAGTGTCCACGTGTTCCGGGATGGGAAGCCGATGGAGGGAGCACCGGTGATCTCGCAGCAAGCCAGGAAGGCGGAATTCTCTTCTTACCTGGCGAACCTCTCCATTGATCAGCCCAAAGGCGGTCTCTACGAAGTGAGGGTCGCTCTGACCCAAGGTGGAAAGGTCGCGGAATCCCGCGCCTCCTTCACGCTGGCAGGCATTCGGCAGCCCGCGCAGGACAAGGCTCTGGCGAGCGCCACCGCTCCTGCAACCCAAGCCTCAACCGCAGCGCCTGAACTCGACCTTGCGCAGGTCCCAGCCGCGCCGGCCAGTTCGCTCGTCATCACTTTCCCTACCAATCCCATGCAGCCTCCGGCGCCCGAGGAGCTCAAGTCCCTGATCGAGGATGCGCGGCATTTCGCCCTGGACTACAGCCATTCGCTGCCCAACTTTGTCTGCGAGCAGGTGACCAACCGGTCAGTCAATCCCAAAGGCACGGGAGCGTGGAAGCACAAGGATAAGTTCACTGAACTGCTTACCTATGTCGATCAGGTGGAGGCGCGCACCTTGCTGGTGAAGGAATCGGGCGCTGGGCGAAGCCACAAGGACACGGGAGACACGGCGGGAGCGATGAGTGCCGGAGAGTTCGGCGGGGTGCTCGAGGGCGTCTTCCGCCCCACGTCGAAGACCAGTTTCGAGTGGAAGCAAACCGGCGTGCTCGGCGATGGAACGGTGCAGGTATTACTATCGCGTTGCCCGCGAAAACTCCATCCTCGACATCGGCGCCGGAACAACGGTGTTTGTCGGCTGCCATGGACAGGTCTTCATCGACAGCGCCACGAGGGGCGTACGGCGCATCACCATGGAAGCGGACGGCATTCCGGAGAACTTTCCCATCCGCGCCACTTCCCTCAGCGTGGATTACGACTACGTGGCCATCAACAATCACGACTACCTGCTGCCGGTTGGCGCGCAAATCGTGGTGATTCACGGCCACGGCAGCCATGAGGCGGATTTGAACCAGATCGAGTTCCGCAATTTCCGGCGCTTCGGCTCCAAAGTCAGAATCCTCAAGGATTCTCCGGCGGTGAAACCGTGAAGCGGCGCGACGTCAACTGAGCGAAGGGCGTGCGGATTCCAGTCTGGCGCCCGCGGCTTCCATGAGGATGCAGAAGGCCTGGGCTTCCGTGGAGGTTCCGGGGCGGTCGAAATCCGGCGCGCCGCAAGCGCCTTGCACGTAACCCAAGGCGTCCATTTTGGCGCGGGCGGCGGCGCGCATTCCGTCTGCCTGCGCACGGTAGCCGGCGGGAAGCCAATCTGCCGCAACGCCCTCATAAACGGCATAGGCCAGCATCTGGGCCAGGTTAGTTTCAACGAATGTGTCTGGCTGGTCCACCACGTTGTGAAAGAGCCTGTCCCGGCGCTGGTGGCGGAGACAGCCGTCCACAATCTCCCTGGCAAAGGCGGCCAGGCGCTCGCGGTCCTGTTGGCGATTGCGGGGCAGGCTGCGGATCACGCGCGCCAGCCCGGCCGCGGCCCAGCCGTTGCCGCCGCCCCAAAAGCTCCCGTCCTTGAATTGCCGTTTGCCGTCGTCCCAGATGTGCGCCAGCAGTTGCTTCTTCGGATTCCACAGCCGCTGACGAAAGCCCTCGATCTGGGCCAGCGCCTCGTCATGGAAGCCCATGGCTGCCAGGAACGGCGGCGCGCCGTTGAAGCCGTCGGACCACATCTCTGGCGCTCCGAAGACGTGGTAGAGCACGCCCTCGGCATTGCGCGGCGCCTTGTGCCTGATCCAATCCAGCAGCCCGTCGACCGCCTGCCGCATCTCCGGGTCGCCGGTCCACTCCGCAGCCTTGGCATAGGCTGCGCCGCCCATTGCGGGGTCTGTCGGGCTGCCGGAGACCACCACCCCCAGACGCCCATCCGGCGTGCGCTGCACAATGGCCGCCTTGGTGAGCAGAATGACTTTCTCGCGCTGATTGGCCTCAAGCAACGCCTGGGCCAGGATTCCCTGCTCCCAGTCGCGCCGCTGCATGGCCATGCCAGCGGCCGCAGCCTGCTCGATCCTCCGCGCGGTCTCGGGGATCTGCTGGCCTTTGGGATCTTCGAGGGCCGCACCACGCAGCGCCTGGGCCGCACCGGTGGAAACGCCTACCAGGGGCGCGCTCACCGCAGCCGCCGCGCGCAGAAACGATCGCCGATTCATAACTACTCCTGAAGCGTTTTCATGGTTCCACCAAGGTGGCTTCACGCACGGTGGCTTCACGCGATCCCACCCTGGCCGCAAAGGCAAAATCGTGGCGAGGGTAGGGCACCCAGAGGTTACGCCGCCAGCCTACTTCTCGCTGGTCAGGCTGCGGATGATCTCCACTTCGCGCTGGCGATAGGGAGTGCCATCGGCGTGAAAGACGTCGTGAAACCAGATGGCGGGCTGGTCACTGACATAGGGGCGCTGCCAGGAGTCCCAGGGCAGGTAAGTCTGGCTCTTGCCGGCGACCAGGCCCCAGTTGATGGCACCGACGCGGTAGCGGTGAGCGATGGGCAGAATCGTGTCGAAGGTGCTGCCGGCGCCGCGGGCCATGTATTCGGTGCACAGCAGCGGGCGGTGGAACTGCTCGAGCATCTTGACGTGCTGCTCGAAATCCTCAGGCCAGCCGTAGTTGTGGAAGCTGACGATGTCGGACTGCTCGATCTGGATGCGGGCCAGGGGTGGCATGGTGGCCAGCGAGGTCCAGTCGCCATGCCACAGGCCGCTGGTGAGCGGCTGCGTGGGATGGGCAGAGCGGGCCCAGGCAAAGACCTGCGGCAGGAGCGCAAGGACGATTTCGTTCTTGTTGCGCGGATCGCCTTTGGCATAGGAGCTGTCGTTGCCGTTGTCCGGCTCGTTCCACAGGTCCCAGGCCAGGATGCGCGGATCGTTGGCGAAAGCGCCCACCACACCCTTCACATAGGCCTCCAGGCGGGGGTATTGCGCGGGGTCGGAGAGGGCCTTGGCGCCGGGGCTCTGCACCCAGCCGGAATTATGCACGCCGGGGATGGGCGGATGCTGCGGCCCGAGCTTCGGGTACGGGTCCCAGCAGGAGTCGAAAAACACAAAGACCGGCCGGATGTGATGGCGGGCGGCGATGGTCAGGAACTGATCCATGCGCTGTTGGAAGCCTTTGGGGTCCTGCTCCCACAGCAGGTCATGCAGAAAGACGCGCATGGTGTTCATGCCGATGGCCTGAGCCCAGCCCAGCTCCCGGTCGATGGTAACGGGGTCGAAGCTGTCAGCCTGCCACATCTCCAATTGGTTAATGGCGGTGGAGGGCAGGAAGTCGGCGCCCACGGGCCAGGGCTGTTGAGCGTACCAGGCGTTGGCCTGGGCCTCGGTCCAGCGCTCCTGGGCGTTAAGGCAAGGGATGAAGGCGCACAGCAGCGCCAACGCGAGAAACCAGCGGCAAGGCTTGCAGAGTGACAGGTGCATCGGGGCTCCTTGAAAATTGCGGAAGGAGCATTCTAATTCGCTGGCGCAAGGCTCGTCGCCTTGGCGCGTTCGGCGGCGGCTTCTTCGGCACGGCCCTGGCGCTCATAGGCAATGGCGAGCTGATTGTGCGGCTCGGCAAAGGTGGAATCGGCGGCGATGGCTTCCTGGTAGCGGGCCACGGCATCGGCGATCTGGCCGCGCAGCATCAGCTGATTCCCGGCGTTCATGGCAAAGTTGGCCCGCTGGCGGCTGACCGCGCTGCGCGCCAGCACAGCCCCCTCGCGGCGATACTCGACAACCTGGGCGCGCAGTTCCTTGACCTGGGCGCGAAGCGCGCTGGCCTTCTGCTGGTCGCCGGCGGCCTCGCTGGCATCGGCAGCCGAGGAGAGGGTGCTGGCCTGGTCCGCCAGAACGCCCGCCAGAGTCACCCTGGGACCGGGTTGTCCAGGAAGCAGCGGAATCGCCTTCTTGAGGGCATCCGCGGCTTCTTCGAGGCGCGAGTCCTGCTTCAGTGTGCTGCCCAGGATGGCCCAGGCGTCGCCGTTCAGCGGGCGCAAAGCCACGGCCTTCCTGAGCTCGACAACCGCCTCGTCGAGCCTGCCCATCTGCATCAGCAGGATTCCCAGCGTGTAGGGCGGGTCCTGCAGGGTCGGGTCCAACTGGCCGGCCTTGGTCAGCTCCACGATGGCGTCGTCGAGACGGTCCTTGAACTTGTAGGACAGGCCCAGGTCATAGTGCAGTTGGGAGTCGTTGGGGTCCAGCTTCAGCGCGGCCTGGAAGTCGGCGATCGCCTCATCGAAGGCGGAAAGCTGCACATGGGCCACTCCCAGGTCCTTGTAGATGACTGCGGCCTTGGGGTCTTCGGCCAGGGCGCGATGGAACGAATCCAGGGCCTCCTTGGCTTTGCCGGTCAGGGTCAAGGCCAGTCCCAGGTTGGTCAGGATGCTGGAGTTGTGAGGGTCGCGCTCCAGGGCGGTTTGGAAATAGGGGATCGCTTCCTGCTGGCGTCCCAGCCGCTGCAAGGTCATGGCCAGTTCGTATTGCACGCCGGGTTGGGCCGGGTTGAGCTTGACGGCTTCTTCCAGGCGCGGCTCGGCGGCCTCATCCTGGCCCGCCGCCTCCAGCGTGCGCCCGTACTCAAACTGGGCCAGCGCATTGGCCGGGTCAAGCTTGATGGCGCCTTCAAGATACTTGAGCGCGGCGTCGTTCTGGTGCTGCTCGCGGAAAAGAACGCCTAGATGGATGCGCGGCAGAACCATGGAGCTGTCCTTTGAAAGCGCCTGCTCGAACTCGATCCGTGCTTCATCCCAGTGGCCCAGTTGGGCATGGAGCGCGCCGATGGCGTCGTCGAGATCGGGCCGGTCGGCGCCGCGCTCGCGGGCGGTGCGCAGCATGTCCAGGGCATCCACCGGCTTGGCGGTTGCCACCAGCGCCCACCCATAGGCCTCGCAAAAGGCGGCGTCGACCGGCCGCTGGCCCGGCTGCTCGAGCGCCTGGAACGCGGCCTTGAAGTAGGGAATCGCCTGGGCCGGCTGCCCGGCCTTGGCATAGGCCAGCGCGAGATTGGTCTCGATCCCCACATCGGCGGGCTTGAGCTTCAGGGCCGCTTCCAGCTCCGCAACCGCATCGGCGGGCTTGCCCAGCTCAACCAGAACCGCGCCCAGGGCCTCGTGCGACTCCGGAATCTGCGGCGCCAGGCGGGCTGCCTTGGCAAACTGCGTCCGCGCCAATTCCAGGTTTCCTGCCTGACGGGCTGCTGTGCCGGCGCGAAAGGCCTCGCTGGCGTGCTTCAACGCTGAGGTCTCTTTGGGCTTCCGCGCCTGGGCAACCAGCAGCAGCGGGAGGGTGGCGAGCGCAACGATGAGGAGAGCGCGACTGGAGCGACGCATGAAGTCCATGAGCTATCTTCCTGGGGTCTGGGCCGGTTCATTGTGCTGCAGTTCCACGCCCGTCTTGTACTCGCGGTTGGCCTCGGCCATTTGGCCCGTCGCCTTGTAGGCCTGGCCCAGCAGGTTGTGGGTGATGAAGTTGGAAGGATCCATGCGGACGGCATGATCCAGGTAATGCAAAGCCTCAATGGGCTGTTTGAGCTTGAGGAAAACCTCTCCCAGCAGGATGTAGGGCGCTGTGGCGCCCGGCTCCAGCAGCACCGCGCGGTTCAGAGCCTGCTGTGCCTCGGAGTACTGCCCGTTGCGCAGATAGGCGTCGCCCAACCGGTCATAGAGCGGGCCGTTGAGCGGATTGATCTTGCGCTCCGCTTCCAGCTCGCGGATGGCTTCGGGCGTGTCCCCTTTGGCCAGCGCCACCTCGCCCAGAAGCTGATGCGCCAAAGGCAGCGTTGGCTTGAGTTCGAGCGCCTTCCTGGCTTCCACGGCGGCTTCGCCCGCGGCCTCGCGGCGCAGGAACAGCCGGGCGGCCAACAAGTAGGCTTCCGCGGAATCCGGCGCAAATCCGTATTGCGTGGCAAAGGCGTGGCGGGCTTCCGCGTAGCGCTGCAGGTCGGTGTAGCACAAGCCGAGCACATACTGGGGATCCACGTTGGCCCGCTCCACGGCGGCGTGGCCCTTCTCCAAAAAGGGGAGCGCTTGCGCTGGCTGGCCCTGGCGGTAGAGAGCCAGGCCGTGCATCTCGATGGACTCGCGGTCGCCCGGGTCCTGCGCTTCTGCCTTGGCAAAGGCCTGGATGGCCTGGGGAAACTGTTCCTTCTGATAGAAGATGATGCCGCGAAGTCGCTCGACGCCGGCCGGTTCCGGGCTTTGCGCCGCCAGTTGATCGAGCTGCGCCTGCGCCTGGTCCAGGCGGCCCCTGGCGGCTAGATCCTGGGCAACCGCGAACGGCGTGGGGACGGGCGGAGGCGCTTCAGCGCCGGGCTGGGTTGCATTCTGTGGGGCCTGGGCGCCGGCGGACAGACTCAGCAAGGTGCTGAAAAGTACGGCAATGAACGTGCGCTGCATGGCAATGACCTATCTTGCAGTTTAATTCCTTGGACGCGATGGTTCCGAGGCTCCAGAGAATGGCTGGCCCCCGCGAAAGATGGTTGGAATGTGGAGTCGAGAAAGAAAGAGGGGAGCCGAAGCTCCCCTCGTAGTTTTGTTGCGGCTCCTTCGCGGAATTAGAACTGAACGCGGAGGGAGAATTCGAGCTGACGCGGTCCGCAATCGTTGCCGGGGCCGCAGCCGCCACCTTCACCACCGATGGTGCCTGTCGACTCGATGTTGCCGCCGGGGTTGCCAGCGTTGATGTGGTTGAAGGCATTGAAGGCATCCATGCGGAACTTGGTGACGATGTTCTCGTGGATGGTAAACGCCTTGGTGATAGCCAGGTCGGTGCTGAAGAACGACGGGCCGCGATAGGTGTTGAGGCCTACGTTGCCGAAGTGATCCAGTCCGGGACTGACAAAGAGTCCGTCGCCCAGAGAGTGCGCCGGGTAGAAGGTACGGGTGCCGGTGCCGCTGGAGTTGGTAACGAACGAGGTGAGCTTGGTGGCCATGTGGCCGCCAGACACAACGCTCGGATCGCAAGGCCCATCGTTGACGTTGGAACCGCACTCGTTGTAGCCCAGGCTGAACGGCAGACCGCCCGACCAGCTGAGAACACCGCTCAACTGGTAGCCGCCGATGATCAGGTCGGTGATCCGGTTGACGCCAGGGGCATACTGCTTGCCCTTGCCGAACGGCAGGTCATAGCTGCCGTAGGTGGTGAGCTGCTGATCGCGCACGTTGCTGTCGCGCATGTGGGTGATGCTGTGATCCCAGGTGTAGTAGCCAGATTGCTCGTCGAAGGCGCTGGCCCACTGGTAGTTGCCGGTGATTGCGAGTCCATTGCGGAACTGCTGGGCAAGGGTGATCTGCATGGCATCGAACTCGGTGTTCTGAGTATCGCCTCTGTAAGCGATGCCGTTCGTCCAGCCGCACATGCCGGCTGTCACGTAGGGCTCGTTGGGGGTGGTGTAGTTGGGATCCGAGCAGGCTGCCAGCTTGCCGCCGTAGTAGCGCTGCAAGAAGTTGTTGGTGGAGGTGCCGCCGTCGGCCGCAATCGTGCCACCCTTGACCGAAGGATCGAAGTGCAAGGCTTGCCCGTTGACGCTGAACTGCGCCGGCAGGTTGACAGCCGCTTCGTTGGGGTTGGTGCCGTTGCTGTCGCCGTCGCCCAGGGTGTGCGTGCCCTTGTTGCCGACATAAGCAACGGTCAAGCTCAGGGTCGGGGTCAGGGAGCGCTGCACGCTCAGGTTCCAGGCATCGATCGTCGGGAAGGTGAGCGGGTTGTTGCGGGCGCTGGAGCTGACCTGCGATCCGGGATTGGGCAGCAGGCCGTTGGCGGGAACCGTCGGGAAGGTGCCAGCCGTGGGGCCCACATTCAGAGCGAACGCGCTGCCGGTGTTGGTCGGCGAGGTGATCGACTGGTTGCCGAGGACGGGCAGGTTCTGGGTGACGGTGTGGCCGAAGATGGAGCCGAACACGCCGGTGTCAAAGCTGCGTCCATAACCGGCGCGAATGACGGTCTTCGGGTCAAGCTGGTAGGTGAGGCCAAGGCGAGGCGCAAACATCTTGTCCTTGCTGATGCCCCATCCCAGGTCGGAGGGTACGCCGCCGATGCCGGCCACGTGCAGGTAGCCGTCGTTGATGTTCAGCAATGCTCCGTTGCCCGCGGCATTGACACTCTCTGGGAAGTAGAGCTCCCAGCGGAGGCCAAGGTTCAGGGTCAGGCTGCGAGTGACGCGCCAGGTGTCTTGTCCGTAGAAGAAGGTGCGCTTCTGGAACTCCTTGGCGTTTGTGGAGGTGGAGTAGTAGCGGCCGAAGTTGTCTACCTGGCCCAGCATGAAGGTGGCGAATCCGAGACCGCCCTGCGTTGCGGCGTTCGGGTCCTCGGTGGGGCCGTTGTCGAAGTGCATCAAGCCAGCGCGGTCCGTATCGGAAGGCACGCGGAGGTTGCGGCCGTAGCGAAGATCGGCGCCCACCTTGACGGTGTGGTTGCCAATGATCCGGGTCCAGTTGTTGACAATCTGGAACTGGTCTTCGCGCTCGGTGAGGGGGCAGTTGCAGCGGTTGATGCCCAGGCCGGCGCCATAAGCCGGGTAACCCTGAGTTCCGCCGCCGCCACCAGGCAGGTTGGAGATCTGGAAGCCCGACGAGCCGGAGGTGAAGTTGCTGCCGGTGTTGATGCCCGGAATGCCCAGGGTGTTGGCAAATTCCGTACCCTGGTCATACTTGGTATCGATCACGTTGTAGCGGTAGTAGCCGAGGCGGAAGTCGGTCAGCATCTTGGGGCTGATGGCGATATCCATGCCCGAAGCCAGACTGTCGTTGGCGCCGTTCGAATTGCCGCCGTAGTTGTTGATGCCGAATCCGGGGCCGCCCGCGTCGCCGAACATCACCTTGCCGGAGAGCGTGTCCCAGAACCGGGAGAAGCGCGCAAAGGCATGGGATTTGTCGTTCAGCGTGTAGTCGCCGCGAACCGTCCACTGGTTGCTGTTGAAGAGGCCGGTGCCGGTCTCGTGGAAGTTCTGATCGAGGCCATTGAGGGAGCCGCCGGTTCCCCACGCAAGACCCTTGGTGTAGGGCTCGAGGATGGTGAGCAGAGCCAGCGCCGGGGAAGAAGCCGCACCCAGCTCGGCGCGCGGAATCACGTTGCCTACGTACGGGGTCGGTGCGGTGATGTTGGGATTGCGCGAGGGCTGGTCATAGATGATGCCGGCCGCGCCCAGATTGAGATATTCGCTGAAATCGGCGCCGGGGATGCCGCTGGGGCCGACGGTCTTGCCCAAAGCCGTCTCGGTAAGGAGGTTGGTGGGCAGGGTGTCAGTAGCCGCGGTGCCGACCTTCTGGCGCTGTCCTTCATAGTTGCCGAAGAAGAAGAACTTGTCCTTCAGGATCGGGCCGCCGATGGAACCGCCCATGCGGTTCTTGAGGCCGGCAGGAATGGAACCCGGCGCTTCACTGAAAGGATCGCGGGCATAGTTGGCGTTGCCGGTGCGGAAGTCATAAGCGCTTCCGTGGAAGTTGTTGGTGCCCGACTTGGTCTGGGCGGTCACCACCGCGGAAACGGCCTTGCCCAGTTCGGCGTCAAAGTTCTGGGTGGTGATCTTGGTCTCGGTAACCGAGTCCATGGCGGGATTGATGACGATGATGCCCAGAATCGGGTCCTGGTTATCGGTGCCGTCCAGCTCGAAGGCGGTTCCGCCAAAGGCCTGGCCGTCTACCTGAATCTGTTTGGAACCCTGGGGGTTTTCGTCGGCAGCGTGAGACCAGCCGAGAAGCTGGGCGCCGGGGAGCAGAAGTTGCAGGTTGGTAAAGTTCTGGTCGCCGACCGGCAGGCTGGAAACCTGCTGCTGATCGAACACGGTTGAAACGTCGGCGCGGTCGGTCTTCAACTCCGGCTGCGACTCTGCATTCACCGTGACGGTTTCGGTTTCGCCGCCAACTTCAAGAGTGGGATCGATGCGGGGGGCGGTATCGGCTTCCACCGAGATACCCGTCGTGGCAAACGACTTGAAGCCCTTGAGGGTGACTTTCAGGTCGTACACATCCGGAATAAGGTGGGGGACGCTGTAGTCGCCTGAGGCGTTGGAGGTGGCGGTAACGACGGTGCCCTTGGCCTCGTCCTTTACCGTGACCGTGGCGCCAGCAATGGCTGCCCCGGTCTTATCGGTCACAGTGCCAAAAATCGATCCGTAGACCGATTGCGCACTGGCCGGCGCGATGAGCAGCAAACTCGCGCAGGCAAACAGCGCCAGCACAAGTGCTGTACGTAAGTTCTTGTTCATGCGGTCTCCTGAAAAATGCCTTTTGTTCTCTGTGTGAACTTCTGGTCTATCCATTTCGCCTGGCAGGTTTAAATCCGCCAGCAGGCATGCAAGGCTCCCCTGCCGCGATGGCAAGGTCGCTAAAGAATCGGAGCGGCTGTTCCCTCAGTTCAGACATAGCGGGAGCAAAAAGAGCAAACTCCGAAGCAAAACGAAACGATACCCAAATCCAGGTACCGCTGTCAACGTCTAAAGCGGAATACTTAGGTGGTTTGAGGAGAAATAGGTTATATCAATCGATGGAAACATTTACAGGGTTCCTCGGGGCTACGGAAAGGCTCTGAGATTCTGCCACTCGACAGCATTAACTTCACTATATAAAGCGATTTACTGAAAATGGTCCCGTGTTACTGAGAGATGTTTCGCGGCTTCTCGATCCGCTCGGCAATTGGTATTTACCGGGTGAATGTGACTTTTGAGCAGAGCAAATATCTATTTATTGCTATGACATTGTGCGCCAGATGTTCCTACGTTCTTCGGCTGCCTTTTGACCGCCTTGGCGCGCTTTGAACCCCAGTGCATCCACTCCTTTGGATTGGGAGCCAGCTCAACCAAATGGTTGATTTATATGGGCTGGCGCGCGTTGCCGTTTGTTGCCGGCCATCGCCTCACCCGTCCAACTCGGGCGGCGGGCACGGCCTGCCGGCGCGCCTCGGCTTTCCCCTGCGGGGCTGCGTGCAGCCTTCTGCGCCTCTGGCCGGGGCTGGTCTTGGGCATGACATTTTCGTTGCCGCCCCGGATTTTTCCCATCCGTGTTGACCACAGGGGTACTCCTGGAGGCAGAACACAGACATTTGCCTCCCCTCGGCGATGCTCACGAGGCGCAGGCGTGGCCTGATGGGCGGTGGTTCACTTCCCCATCAGGCGCCCGGTTGACGGCAGTCAGGCCTTCTTTGTTGAGGCCGTGAAGGCATCCGTCTTGAGGATTTTGCCGCCTTCCTCAACGACGTAAAGCCGGTTCACATCCAGGTCCTGCAGTGTGTCTACCTGGCCGGATGGCCAGCGAATCTCCACCAGGTCGACCTTCTTGGCGTCACCCAGCCCAAAGTGGATGCGCAGATCGCTGGCTGAGAAGTAGCCATTGCAGGAATGGACCTCTTCGATCTGGGTCAGCGGGGTTCCCGGCTTGGCGGTCAGAACCGGAGTTCCGGTCTGCGCCACAACCTTGAGCCGGGCGCCGATGCCGGTGCGGTTGCTCTTGGTCCCCACGACGCGGATCTTGACCCAACTGCGATTCAGCGTCGAGTCGCAGCGCAGCAGTTGCGGAGGAGCGTTCACACAGTTCACCACCGCATCCAGGTCGCCGTCGTTGTCGAAGTCGCCCACGGCAAAGCCCCTGGCCTTGGCCGCGGTGGTGATGCCGCTTCCGCCAATCCGGCTCAGATCTTCAAACTGGCCATTGCGCAGATTGCGGTAGAGGTACTTGTGCTCGGCATAGGCGGCATCCACCTGGGTACCGTCCACCTCGGGGTAGACATGGCCGTTGGCCACCAGAATGTCGAGCCAGCCGTCGTTGTCGATGTCCATGAAGCTGACGCCCCAGCCCAGCAGACGCGTGTTGATGCCCAGGCCGGCCTGGTAGGTGCGGTCGTCGAAGGAACCGTCTCCCAGGTTCTGGAAGATGGAGTCCGTGTCGCCGGCGAAGTTGGTCTTCACAATGTCCAGCAGGCCGTCGCGGTTGTAGTCGCCGATGGAGACGCCCATGCCGGCCTGCGGCTTGCCGTCGGGCGAGTAGGCCACGCCCGCCTCGATGGCCTGGTCCTTGAAAGTGCCGTCCTTCTGGTTCACATAGTAGGTAGCGGAGGTCGAGTCGTTGGCCACAAAGATGTTGGGATAGCCGGTGCCGTCCAGGTCGGCCACGCCGCAACTCAGCGCATACGTCCCCAGCGTGCCCCACATGCCGGCTTTCTCGCTCACGTCGGTGAACGTGCCGTCGCCGTTGTTGTGGTAAAGCAGGTTCTTGCCGCCCTCCAGGCCCGGCGGCCCGCAGGCCACCTGGATGCCCTTATAGGTGCAGTTGGCATCCTCCGGAAGCGGCGCTGTCTTCACGTCGAAGTCGATGTAGTTGCCCACATAGAGGTCGAGGTGGCCGTCCTTGTCATAGTCCAGAAACGAGCAGCCCGAGTTCCAGCGCAACCGGTCCTGCAGCAGTCCCGCTTCCTTGGTCACTTCAGTGAAGGTGCCGTTGCCGTTGTTGCGGAACAGCGCGTTCTGGCCGTAGTAGCTGACGAACAGGTCGTTCCAGCCGTCGTTGTTGTAGTCCCCCACGCAGCAGGCCTGGCCCCAGCCGGAGCGCGCCAAACCAGATTTGAGGGTCACGTCGGTAAAGGTGCCGTCGCGGTTGTTCTTGAACAGGTGGCACACCGGCTCCTGTCCCTTGGGAAAGCCCTCCAGCCGCCAGCCGTTCACCAGGAAGATGTCAAGCCAGTCGTCCTGGTCGTAGTCGAAGAAGGCCGCGCCGCAGCCGGTCGTCTCCAACAGATATTTGTTGCGGTGTTCGCCGCCGAAGATGGTTTCGACATTAAGCCCGGCCTCTTTCGCCACGTCCACAAACTGCACGCCCATCGGCGTACCTGTGACGGGCGAAGGAGCGCCCTTGGGCGCGGGCCGAGCCTGCGCCTCATAGGCCTGGCGAGCGCTGCCCTTCACTTTGGGGGCAGGGGCAGGCTGCTGGCCGCCCAGCCCAAATGCTGGCCTCGCCAGCCTCAAAACCTCTTCCAACGGTAAAACCAGTGCGGTCCGCGATAGCGACTTCAAAAAACCTCTACGGGTAAAGGTCAAAGCTGGATTCTCCCTTAGGCGCGCCGCTGTCAGTCGCTGCTACGCCCTGAGAAGCGAGTATATCGGGTAGGGTGCGGGGGATGCAGCGCCAGCTGCCAGTGGCAGCTGGGCGGGCCTTCATTTCGCCGGCTTGTTGAGCAGTGCGATGACCTTGGGATCGTTGGGCCAACACTCCAATAGTTTCGCTTTGGCCTCCCTTTTTTCCCAATCGAGCACATCGAGTTCAGCCCGGATCAGAAGCAGCCGCAGCGCGTCGGGATCGTTTAGCCAGCCCCGGACGATGGCCATGACGGCATCATGCTTCACAGAATCGTTTTTGTCGTTTCGTGCCCTATCCTTGAGGATGGCGAGTGTTCCAGGATTGTCAGGCCAGCCATGCGCCACGGCGTTGACCAGCGCGGACCGGACTGCGGGATCGTCTTCCTGCCTAGCTAGCATTTCGAGGAGGCCGAGCACTTCGGGGTCTCCAGGCACAATCCGCGCAAGGGCTTCGATAGACTCTGCTCTTATTCCTCCGTCCGCATCGTTCTGGGCAGCTTCCCTTAGGATGCTGAGCGTCTCGGAGTTCTTCGGCCAGCCTTCCTCCAGTAAGTGGATGGCCTTCTCGCGGACCTCTGCCGCAGTGTCATTCAAGGCCCGTTGCATCAGGCATTGGAGGGTTTCCGGCCGTTTCGGCCAGGTGCTTGCCAGACTCTCGACCGCCACGCGCCGAACCGACTCATGGTGCTCGCTGTGGGTGCGATCAATGAGGAATGGAAGAGTCTCCGGAGAGTTGGACCAGCCGCTCGCCAACTCCCGAAGTGCGGGTTGCCTTATGAAGATATCGCGATCTCGAAGCGCAGCGGACTTGAGCCACTCATGTGCGTTTTGCCCACGCCATGTGACGGCGATCCACTTGACCGTTGTTGCCCGCATCCATTGCACCTCCATGATGCGAGAGATATCCTCTGGATTGCCCGGCACTTCGTAGCGAAGAGCTTCGCAGACGAATCTCTGCCACAGGACCTGGTCCGTAGCCAGAATTGTGTTGCGGTTGCGCACTTCGTAGAGACACCCGGCGGCCAGCATCAAGTTTGCCAGCTTGTCCTGGGCGCCATCCTGTTCCATGAGGAACTGGATCAGCTTTTCAGCTTTGGTTGCGTGGACCATGCCGGCGATGAGGCGGAGAACCTCGTGCCATCTCTCGTCCTTCCAATGCCCGCCAAACACCTCGTCGCGCAATTGCTCAAAGCTCAAATAGAGGTCGCTCTCTTTCTCGTGCCCGAGGCGGTCAACGAACCATTCAGCGCAGAAGTATTCGAGAAAGGTGCGGTGAACGAAGCAAAATTGGTTCGCGCCAGCATAGGCGAGGATAAAGTTGCGTTCCGTAAGCTGTTGGACGAGCAACTTCGCCTTCTCGAAGCTGTCCCCAATGCCGAGTTGGTCGAGAAACGTGCGAATCAACGCGAGAAGGCGATCGCGGTGGATGAGATTTCCCGCAAGGCCGCCCCTGGCCTGCTGCATATCTCCGGCTAGTTTGCGCAACAGGGCTCCCTTTTCCTGCCAGGCGAAGGTGTCTTCGGGCAGGGCGTGGTGCGCATCCCATTCATACAAGAGAACCTTGCTGGCCTCGAAGTAAAGTTCGACACGGTCTCGAGGCAGTTCCTGATGGCGGTTCAGGATGGCCATCATAGTGAGCAGCAAGGGATTACCGGAAAGTTCGCGGATTGCGGGCGATTCATCAATAGCACGAGTGAGACGCTCATCGAGCTGCTGCCGCTCTGCCTTGTTCTTCTCGGCCTGAAAGTTCCATTTTCGCAAGAACTCGAACATTTGCTGCTGGTCGAAGTCCTCAAGTGTGGCATGGAGGAAATGCGCATTGGTCAGGTGCGTGGGGTTATATCCAAGCTTGCGGGAGGTTACCACAAAACGCGCGCTGCGGTAACGGGCCGAGAGAATGCCAATCTCCTCCATCACCGCGTTGCGAACTGGGCCGTCGAAGATCTCATCCAGTCCGTCAAGATAGAACGCGGCTTGGCCCGTCTTTAGAAGTTGTTCAAGTTCGGTCGCATCCAAACGGTAGGTTTCGCACCCGAATTGGCAGTACTCTAGTAAGCCTTTCCGGTCTCTGGCGTAGTCTTTCAGATCGATGAACAGCGGCACGGGCCCTTTGTTCTTGACGGCCCACATGAGAGTGCGGTATTTGAGCAGCGAAGATTTACCCGATCCCGGGTCGCCCGTGACGGCCACCAGCCGTTCACGGTCGAGGATTTGAAAGATGGGACGGACGGGACTGGAAAGGTAATGTCGCTGCCAAACACCTAGCGCGGCCACCTTATCCGATTCTGCCGCATAGCCGTTTTTGCGATGGTGGCGCAGAAACTCCGGCGGCAGATCGAGGATGGGCGCAGACTCACGAGCGGATGGTTCGACAAATACGCTCCAGAGGGTGAGTTTGCGTTCGTCATCGTAGGCGCTGGCGTGCATGACGGCGAGTTGCAGCCCGTTGCATCGGTTCTCAATGAGGAATTTCCGGTAGGCCTCCAGATCAAAGCCGGGAGCGGGACCGCGGAGATGCTCGACGGCTTTGACGGTGCGCTCGCGGAGTGCGGTGTCGTAGGCGGCGCGCAGCGCGGCGTCTTTCTTAATGTAAGTGCGAATGGCCTGAGCGTAGCTTTGAGCGACTAGTTTCCAGTCAAAGTCTTCCGGCAACGCATCGAGCCCCAGTTCTGCCCAGGTGGTTTCTATGCGCCGAAGATCGACCGTTCTGGTTTCAGGGTCCATCCACTCGGCGATCTCGGCCGCTGCGGTTGCGATCAGCTTCTGCAGTTGATCCTTATAGCCAGGCAAGGCTTCAGTGAATGAAGACCTGCTTTCAAGCTCATTCGACCATGCTTCCGCGAAGAGTCGGAGGGCTTGCCGCGCCGCCTTTTGGCGGTCAGTGGGATGCAGGCGGCGGAGCAGGCATTGGACGCCGCTTCCCATAGCCTGCTTGGCGAGATCCGTGGTTTCCTCTGAGGCAAGATTGTGGATGGCGCTGAGGACTTCGGCAGAACTCAGAATAGAGGCGATCATGGACATGACTGGCTCCATGCGGGGAGTATAGCGGAGTTTTAGTGGATGAATCTGGAAGGTCCCTGAATCTGCGCCATCGTCTGGGATCCCCTCCAGCTGATTTCTCCGCGCTTGCGCAGAACCAGTTTCCAAACACGAAGGCTCCCGGCACCAGAGGTGGGCAGCGCCCCCTTACTCCCCCGCCAGTTGTTCGAGCAGCGTGTCGAAGTCTTCCAGCTTGGCGTATTCGATGATGACTTTGCCGCGGCCGCGGTGATCCTCGATATGAACTTTGAGCCCCAGCGCGCGTTGCAGGCGGTCCTGGACTTCGCGAACATTGGGGTCGATGGGCGGTTCGGGCTTGGGGTCCTTCTTGTTGCGCTCGGGGTGCAGCAAACCCTGGACGTAGTTCTCCGTCTGGCGAACAGAAAGCGAAAGTGCGACGATCCGTTGTGCTGCTTTCTCGATCTCCTCGGCGTGTTCGAAGGCCAGCAACGTGCGCGCGTGGCCAAAGCTCAGTTCGCCGGACTCGACCCGCGTCTGCACGGTAGAGGGCAGCCGCAGCAGGCGCAGGAAGTTGGCCACCGTGGCCCGATCCTTGCCGGTGCGCACCGCCATCTGCTCCTGGGTCATATGGAATTCGCGCGAGAGCCGCTCGAAGGCGCGTGCCTGCTCCATTGGGTTCAGATCGGCGCGCTGCAGGTTTTCGACGATGGTGATCTCCATCGCCTGCTCGTCGGAGACCTGGCGCAGGATGGCCGGAATGGTGGCCTTGCCAGCCTGCTTCGAGGCCAGCCAGCGGCGTTCACCGGCGATGAGCTGGAAGCGGCCGTTGGGCTGGGGGCGCACCAGGATCGGCTGCACCACGCCGTTGGCGGTGATGGAGGCGGCCAGCTCGGCCAGCTGATCCTCATTCACATGGGTACGGGTCTGGAAGGGATTGCGGTCGATCTGATCCAGGGGAAGTTCGCGCGGCTTGCCTCCTTCGGAGTCAGCGGCAGGAGCGGCGGCGGCCTGCACGCGCGGCAGAAGGGAGTCCAGCCCCTTGCCCAGGGCGCGGCGTTTTATTTCGGGGGGAGCAACGGTCATGGTTCAAAGTCCTCTATCCCGGCGAAATTCCGCCGGGCTTTCTTCAAGTGTCTTGTTCGAGTGCAGGCAAAAGCTGCTGCGGCATGCATGGAAGCAGGTATCAGGAATATGGCCAGAAGCGGATTTTGGTCTCACGCCCGGTGCTCGGAGCGGATTTGCGCTGGAGGGCTCGCGGGCTCTCGATCTGATTACGCGCCAGAAACTCACTCGCCAACTCAAAATAGGCCTCGGTACCCCTGGAGCGGGCATCGTACAGGGCGACCGGCTTGCCATAGCTGGGTGCTTCCGCCAGGCGCACGTTGCGCGGAATGACGGTGCGGAAGAGGCGATCCTTGAAATATTCGCGGAGGGTTTCGGTCACCTGCTGCGCCAGGTTGGTGCGGTCGTCGTACATGGTGAGCAGAACGCCCTCGATGGTCAGGGTGGGGTTGAAGGCGGCGCGGACTCGTTCCAGAGTCGAGACCAATTCCGAGATGCCCTCCAGGGCGAAGTACTCGGCTTGCATGGGCACGATCAAGGTATTGGCGGCGGCCAGCACGTTGAGGGTGAGCAGATCGAGGGCGGGCGGACAGTCCAGGATGACCAGGTCATAGTTGTCCTGGACCGGCTCCAGAGCGCGGCGGAGGCGGAGGGCGCGATCAGTGGCGGCAGCCAGCTCGATATTGGCGCCAGTCAAATTCTTCGAGCCCGGCAGAAGCGACAGGAGATCGATCTCGGTGGGCAGGATGACCTGCTCGGCCGGGGAGTCGCCCATCAGGACGTCATAGATGGAATGGCGGTTGTCGTCGCGCAGGAGACCGAGACCGGAAGAGGCGTTGGCCTGCGGGTCGCAGTCGACCAGCAGAATCTTCAGCCCTTCGAGGGCCAGGCAGGCCGCGAGGTTAATGGCTGTGGTGGTTTTGCCAACTCCGCCTTTTTGATTGACGACGCCGAGGATCTTTCCCATGGGTTACCAGAGTAAAGGCAAGGGCCGGGGTGAGGTTGGGAATTGGGCTGTGGAGAACCGGAGTTCGCTGTGGATATCTTTCGGCAGGGGAGGGGCAGGTGCGGCAGGAAGCCCATGAGAGACAAGGGGTTTTGAGGAAGTGCGCCTGGGGGGGATAAGGAGCGGACAAACGGGGTTATCGGTGGAAAACTTTTGTAACTTCGGGGCCAGCAGAGGGAGCGGAGGAGGCGGTCCCAGATTGGAACTGTGCCCAAATTGGGCCAAGGCGACTTTTGTTCCACGTGGAACATTTCCCATTTCGGTTCCCGTTCCCAAATTGTTCCACGTGGAACAAAACCAACCGCCCCCCCCATTCCCCATGCCCCCTTCGGCCTCCTTTCACGTCCGCCGCAACGCCCCTTCCAATCTCTCTCCAACATCATGCCGGAACCAGTCGCCCGACGCCTTCAACGCGCCAATCCACCACTTACGAAATCCGCAGTAAACGCCAAGAGGTACAATTCTCTTCGATTCAAACCAACCCCAAATACGGTTGTCTTGTCCTGTCCTGCGGTTCTCTGCCGCCATCAGCCGAGCCGCTCGCCAAGACCCTACCAACCCCACCTCGCCAGCGAAAGAAAGGACTCTCATGGAAATCCCCAACGCCTTCATCTCCAAAATTGCAAAACCCACCGATGAAGAACTCACCGCTGCCCTTGGCGCTTCTGTCGAGGTTTGGAAAGAACTGTTGAACTGGTTGGCTGAGGACAAGGGCGTAACCGACCAGGAGTGGAAGTCGACCTCCCCGAAATACGGATGGTCGCTGCTCATGAAACTGAAGAAGAGGACCATTCTCTACCTGGGTCCATGCGATGGGTGCTTCCGGGTGGCCTTCGTCCTGGGTGATCGGGCTATCGCCGCCGTCAGTCAGAGCCGGCTCCCCAAAAGCACGCTCAAGGCCCTTGATGAAGCTCCTCGCTATGCCGAAGGAACCGGATTACGGCTCATCGTGAAGGGGAGCAAGGACCTGGCTGCCATCCGCATCCTCACGACCGTCAAGCTGGCAAACTGATCGTTCGCTTCCCAAGCGAGAGAATCCGATCTTCGCCGCCAGGCATGCGCACTGGCTCCTGCCAGCCGAAGCCGGCCCCGGCCGCGACCTTCAGCTTCTCCAGGTCGCCCCGCGTGGTCATCGGCGCAAGCCAACCCTCGGGGCCAACCAGGCGGCTAGCGGCAGCAATTGCCCCTTCCATCCGGTCAACCGCCCGCAAGGTTACGCAATCAAATTGGTGGGTGAGCAACTCGGCTCTGCGGCTCTGAACAACCGCTGAGCCCCCGAGCACTCGAACCGCCTCCTGCAGAAAAGCCGCCTTCTTCCCCTGCGACTCAGCCAATGTCACGGTCATCTCGGGACGACAAAGAGCGATGGGGATTCCGGGGAAGCCCGCGCCCGAACCAAAGTCCAGCAGAGTAACGATCCCGTCTGGCAGAGCTCGGGCACAGGCAATCGACTCGACAAAATGCCGCGACAGAATCCCTTCCGCATCCCGAACCGCTGTCAGGTTCACACGCGCATTCCAGCGCAAGAGCAGCCCAAGATACGCCTCGAAGCGCCTCGTCAACCCGCCATCCAACGCCGCCAGGCCAGCTTCCGCCAGCAACGCATTCAGCCGCAGGCCAGCGCGCTCGGTCTCCTCACTCATGCCGGCGTCACCGACTCTTCCACCCTCCGCGGCTCCCAGCTCTCCGCAGCTCTCACAAAAGCCGCAAAGATGGCTCGCGAAAACGCGCTTGCGCTGTAGGTCCGCTCCGGATGCCACTGCACCCCCAACACAAAGTGCCCCGCAGAGTCCAACTCCACCCCCTCGATCACCCCGTCGCGGGGAGAAACCGCGCTCACCAGCAAATTGTCGCCGGCCTCGCGAATAGCCTGGTGGTGGCTGGAGTTGACCTGCACCTCAACCGGTACGCCCGGCGCCAGAAGCCCGGCCAGCCGCGACCGCTCGGCGAGACGAACCGGGTGCGCCTCCACCACTTCTCGTCCGGGCCGGTGATTGACCACAGTCTTCAGGTCCTGAATCAGCGGCCCATTGCGCCACACGTTCAGAGATTGAGCGCCGTGACAAATGGCCAGGATTGGCTTCTGCAGACTGAAGGCGTCCTGTAGCAACAACTCGTCCACCGAGGTTCGGGCCGGGTCAGCCTCACCGCACTCGGAAATCGGATCTTCGCCATATCTTTGTGGGTCCACGTCGTAGCGGCTCCCCGGAAGCAGAATCCCGTGCACCCCGGCCAGCAGCCGGGCCACCCGGTCCTGCCGCTCATGCAGCGGCACAACAACCGCCCTCGCCCCCGCGGCATGGAGGGCAAAAAGATAAAGCGGAAGCGATCGCTGATTGTAAGCCGGGTCGGAACTCGTGGGCTCGGGAATTGCGATATGAACGCTCATGGAAGCACCAGTGTACTGACAGACCCGGACCACGCGAAAGAGGATTCAGCCAGCCTGGCTTTAGACCTCGGCGTCGGCTGCCGGCTCCTCGAAGGAATCCCCGGCCGGCGCACTCTCCGTCTCCATCAGAGCTTCCACCGCCGCGCGCAGACGAGCGGTCAGCTCTTCAGTCTGGCGCATGTTCATCCCCGTGGTTTCAATCGGCTCACCCACACTCAACGTCAGCTCTCCCGGATAGAAGTGGTGGGTATGAATGGGCAGCAGATCGTAGACCCCGGTCAGCGCGATCGGCACCAGCGGAACCTGCGCGCGGATGGCCAAATAGGCCGCTCCAGAAAGAAACGGCCGCAGATCCCCGGTCGGAGTCCGGCCGCCCTCAGGGAAGACAAACAGCGGCATTCCAGAGCGCAGAGCTTTTACCCCGATACCCAGGCTGGAGAGCGATGCCCGCGGGTTTGCGGTATCGATCGGAATCTGCCCAGAACGATCCAAGTACCATCCAATGAATGCGATAGGCCACAATTCCTTCTTCGCAAGAATGCGGAATTGGAAGGGAAGTGCTGAAAAGATGACCGGCGTATCCATGTACGAAGTGTGGTTTGAAGCATAGACAGCGACAGGACACTTGCGCAGATTCTCCGCCCCGCGCACCGTCACCCTGGACCCTGAAAACCAGACGCAAAGGCGCGCCCACACCTGCGCGATCCGATGCTGCACCCGGCCGCTCTTGTCGACAAACGACAAGAGGAGAGAAATCGAGCCGCAAAGCACTGTGACCAGTGCAAACCCCGGCGTCTGGATCAAGTTGGTGCGCCAGCGGCAGAGCCTCGGCAGCGGATCGGGCCGTCGACTCATCATTGCTCTCCTCTTTCGCCGAGCAGCAAGCTACGCGCTTCACCCACCAGATACACCGACCCTGAAACCACGATCACCCCACCCCGAGCGTCCTCCTCGGCCACTTGCAGCGCCTGGGCAACTGACTCAGCGGCAACCGCTGTGGTCCCCGCACTCTTGGCCGCAGCGATCAACTCCTCCAGCCCCGTGGCGCGGGCCGCACGCAGCGGAGCCACGATCACGCGATCGAACAACGGAAAGAGGATCTGCGCCATCTCCGTCACGGGCTTGTCCCGCAGGCAACTGAAGATCAGCGTTCTCCGCCTTTCTTCCTTCAGAACGCCGTTCAAGCCAGCGCGCAACGCCCACGCTCCGGCGGGATTGTGCGCCACATCCAGAATCCACTCCACGCCGTGCCTGCTGATGAGTTCCAGCCGGCCCGGCCAGCGCGTCTGCCGAATTCCCGCTGCAATGCTGGCCGCCGTGACCGGAAAGCCTGGCTTGCCAGCCAGTTCGACGGCTGCCGCGATGGCCAACGCCAGGTTCCGATGCTGATGAGCGCCCCTGAGCGGAGAATCCACCTCGATGGCTTGCCCCAAAACATCCACGGAATAGGGCCCTGCCGGGTCCACTCCCACCGCCGGCATAAATGCCGCGGCGCTTACGCCCCGCACGCCCAGCCTTGCTGCCTCCTCCCCCAGACCCTGGTTGGCTTCCGGGTGCTGCGGCAGCGTGACGAGCGTCCCACCGGCCCGCAGGATGCCTGCCTTCTCCCGCGTAATCGCAGCAATGGTCGGCCCAAGCCACTCCGTATGGTCGAGCGAAATGTCGGTGATGACCGAAAGCAGCGGATCGAGAATGTTGGTGGCATCCAGGCGACCGCCCATGCCCACCTCGACCACGGCGATCTCCACGCCCGCCTCGGCAAAATGCCGGAACGCCATGGCCGTCAGCACTTCAAAAAAACTGGGCAACTGCGCCAATTGGCCTTCGCGCACCAGTTCTTCGGCAGCCTTCTGCACACAGAAAAAAGCGCGCGCAAATGCCTCGTCCGCAATCTCCACGCTATCTACGCGAATGCGCTCGTTGGCCCGTGCCAGGTGCGGAGAGGTATAAAGCCCAGTGCGCAGCCCCGAGGCCGTCAGGATTGAGGCCAGCGTGGCCGCCGTCGAGCCCTTGCCGTTGGTTCCCGCAATCAGCACCGCCGGAAAGCGCTGCTGCGGATCGCCCAGCGCTCCCAGCAACGCGCGAACCTCGCCCAGCGAGAATTTGCGCCGCGCCTGGCCGGGCCGCGTGTAAAGCTCCGCCACCATCGCATTCAGTTGATCGATCGCCGCTGTATAAGACATGGAAAGATAAGTATAAAAGCCGCATCTCCGGCAAAGCGCAATCCGCTTACTTCCGCAACAGCAGTTGCAGCGCCAGGCGCGCATCCTGAAGGCACGCTCGCGCCTCATCCTCCGAAAGCAGCCCGTGGTGAACGGCTCTTTTCCCTGCATCATTCACCCGGTTGGCCACCCCCGGAAACCCATCGTCAAATCCGGTCAACTGCAGGTTGTTGTTCACCTCGTGCAGCAAGTTGCCCAACGTCGCGGCGTTGCGGTACCGGGTGCGCACCAACCGGCTGAGGGGCGCCGGCAGTTTTTGCCTGATCGCTTCCTCCAGCACCGACCGGCACATCACCGCGCAGGCCGTGAACAGGCCAAAGAAGTAGCAACGGGTAGCCTCATCCAAGTAGCGGTCGGCCTCCTCAGAGCTGCTGGTGGCCACCACACACTCCCGCAGGTGCGTCGCCCGTATCACCGCTGGTTCCACCATCTCCAACAACTCCAGCGCAAAGGCGGCCCGCAACAAGTCGTTCTGCTCTCCGTCCAGCGCCCTCTGGATCTCCTGCCATACCGGCACGCCAGAGTCACTGCCGGCCTGCTGCAACCTCGTCAGTGAGGTCAGCCGCTGCCGCGCGTGCTGAATGAACCCCTGGCGCATCTCCTGGCCCAACATCCGCCACCCGGCGACAAACGCCTCAGTGTCCTGCTGATACCGCGCCCAGAGCTCGTCGTAGACGACCTCCGGCACCACATTCCGCAACAGCGAAAATCGCCCTGTCTGCGCCAACTCGGACACTGCCGCGCAAAACTCCCGCCCCGGCGCCCCCTCGGCCGACATTTCCAAGAGCTCTTCCTCCAGACGCGCAATTTTGATCCCCATCCCCAGGCTCCTCTGCACCCGAGTCTAGGTCTCGCACCGATCAATCGCCGCTCTTGATTGACAGTTCGTCTCGCCTCAAGTACGGCAATGGGAACAAACTCCCTTCCCAATCCCGGATGGGAATCAGCCCCTGGCAACGACCGCGTCTCCCTATCTCCTCAGTCGCCTACACGTGCAACTCCCCCGCCTGTGGATCACTCGGCCGTTCCAACGCCTTGCTCCACACAACTCAGGACTGCCTTTTCACACAAAGCCTCCCTTTTGCATAGGCCATTTCGCCTTGCCTGTGAGAGTCGTGGGAAACAAGGGTCCTCTCCGCCCCCCAAACCGCCACATATCCAAACGTCCTCAATTCCACAGCCTGGATTTGGAAAACCCTCCCCCTCCCTACGCCCATGAAATCAGTTCACTTGTCCCAAATATCCACTTTTCCTGCGGCAACTACGGGTACTACTTATTTAAGTAAGTCTTTTCTCCTGTTTAAAAGCACCCGTCACCCACCCTGCCCCGCCGCGCGCGCCGGCCTTCTGTCTCCCTCCGCAACCCTCGGACTCCGAACTGGAAACCTCTTTCCCCGCAGATCTCATCCCTCCGCAGTTGCGTCACCAAAAGCAGAATTTCTTCCCAACGGAAGTTCATTCCGAGAAAACACTGCCCTTCTCCCCGATCCCCGCGCTCTGCTACCGCAACCCCGAAAGGCGCCATTGTTAATCGCTTGTCCTTTGCAGGCCCTTGTTCCCAGCGGCAAAGACCGGCCTTTTCACACAACTCTGCGGATTTACACAGCATCTTTCGCGCCCCCTGTGACAGTAGTGGGAAAGCAGGGGCACCTTTCACTCCAGCCAGGCCACATTTCCAAACGTCCTCAATTGCACAACCCGGATTTGGAAAACGGCGCCCAAGGCCAACCCCCGCCTGATCAGCTACTTCGCCAGAATTTCCACTTTTCCGCTCTCAACTACGGGTACTACTGCCATCTATATGTATTTTCTTTCCTCATTCCGTTCCCGCCTGTCCCCGCGCGGCATCCCGATTCACTGCAGTGCCCCGCTTTCCGCTCGAACTGCCTTTCCCACGGCTGAAACCCTCCCCCTGCTTGCGTCAACTGCCACGGTATCCAGACAAGCACCCCTGTTTTCCACGCCTTCACCGGGCAGCCGGAATGAATACAATCAAGAAGTAGAGAAGACAGTCACTTTCGCATCGCCGCCATGTGTTGTAGAGTGTGGCCAGCGCCGGATGTGCATCAATCGGGTATTTTGAGTAGCCGCACAACGAGGATGGGTATATGTCGATCGTGGAAACAGAAGTGGAGACACCGGCTGCGCAGGGGGAAGCGATGGAGATTACCGTAAGCCGCCAGGACCTGGTGAAGGAGCTTACCGCGACACAGAGCGTGGTGGAGCGCAAGACCACCATACCGATTCTGTCGAACTTTCTCATCGAGGCGGACGGTGACCGGCTGAACATCACGGCCACCGATCTCGACCAGGCCATCCGCACCAGCACCGAGGCCAAGGTGAAGAAGCCTGGCGCCTGCACTATCCCGGCGCGCAAGCTCTACGACTACATCAAGCTCCTCCCCGAGGGAGAAATCTCCATCAAGCTGCTGGAGAACCACTGGGTCCAGATCCGCAGCGGCCGCTCCAACACCAAGATGGTCGGCATGGCCCGCGCCAACTACCCGCAGGTTCCCGACTTCCCCGCGATCGCGGCCACCAGCATCCCGGCCCTGGCGCTCAAGACGCTCATCGCGCGCACCATCTTCGCCATCTCCAACGAGGAGTCGCGCTACACGCTGAACGGCGCCCTGCTGGTCATCAAGGCGGAGTCGCTGGCCATGGTGGCCACTGACGGCCATCGCCTCTCCTACGTTGAAAAGCCGAACGAGACCCTGGAAGGCATCAGCGGCGAGAAGCGGGTTCTCATCCCCCGCAAGGCACTCCAGGAACTCCAGCAGTTGCTCAATACATCCGACGCCGAAAAGGTGGAGTTTGCCGACGACGAGCACACGCTCTTCTTCCGCGTGGGTCATCGCACCCTGAGCACCCGCAAGCTCTCCGGCCAGTTCCCCAACTTTGAGGCCGTCATGCCCCGCGACAACACCAAGTTTGCCGTGGTGCGGTGCAGCGAGCTTTCCGCTGCCATCCAGCGCGTGGCCCAGTTTGCCGACGAGCGCTCCGGCGCAATCCGGCTGCGGCTCGAGGGCAACGAGCTGAAGATCAGCTCCAGCTCCACCGAGTCCGGCGAGAGCGAAGACACCATCGATACGCCCTACTCCAGCGACCCCATCATCGTCGGCTTCAACTCCGGCTATATTCTGGACTTTCTCAAGGCCATGGGCAACGAAGGCGAAGTGCGCCTGGAGTTCAAGGACTCCCAATCCGCCGGCCAAATGCGCCCCGAAGACCCCGACGCCGAGTACAAGTACCGCTACGTCCTCATGCCCATGCGCATCTGAGCAGGCAGCAAGTCAGCGCCACACAAGGGCGCGGCAAGCAAGTCAGCAACTCAGCCAAAAGGCCCGGCAGCAATGCCGGGCCTTTCTGCTTTTAGCGCTCTCTTTACGAACCGCACAAACGTACGGGTGCCCCATCCATGCCGCGTTTTGTGCGGCATGGATGGGAAAGCACAAACCTAGGAACGGAGCCTACCAGGTAAGCGTCACGGTGATCGTCTTCCAACCCTCGCCTGCCGGGAAGTGAAGAACCAGAGGAAGCAGAACCTTGGGGTCCGCGACCGTGGCGCTCTGTCCCGGACCCAAAATCGAGCCGCTGGCAGTTCCGCCAGGCTCAACACCGACCTTCGGTGTGACCAGGATGCGCCGAGCCAGGTTCAGGTAGGCAGTGCTGTCTGCGAATCCCTCACAGACCATCGTGAGCTTGTGGTTCGCATACTCTGTGCTGAGAACGCGAAAGTTGGTTGTACGCGCTCCAGGAGCAGTCAACTCCTGTTGTGGAAGCACGATATCGATTGGCGTCAGCGGGATGAAAACCGCTGCCGGCGAGCCCTTTGCTTGATTCGCCAAAGTCCCGGGAATATCGGACCGCAACTGCCAAGCCGTATATATTCCGCCAGAGAACGAGACCTTCAGCTTCCCATCTCTTTGCTCAAACAGGAGGCTAACCGGCCCGCCAGGAAGCCGCAGCCCGCGAACCTCCGCGCGGTCCCACCCCGCCGGCAGATGCGGGTTCACGGTGACAGTCTTCTTCTGCGCGTCGATCTCGATGCCGAAGAGACCGCGCAAAACGGGCGTAATGACCATGGCCGAGGACCAAAGCTGGTGGCTTGTGCTGCGGCCGAAGGGCACAAAAAAATCGCCTGAGAGCAATTCCGTATCCGCGCCCAGATCTTGCGCTCGGGTCAGGTTGGCGTTCTCCATCAGCATCTGGTAGCCGGCCAGGGGCTGCCCGCCGCGGTACTCGGCCAGAGCCGCCCAGCCGGTGAACAGCGGCCACACCGAACCCTGGTGATAGCTCATGCCGTCGTAGAACTTCTCGTTGGTGGAGACGTCGCGCAAACCCCAATCGGTTTGCAACGTGTGTTCCGCAAACTGCTTCAGGCACTCCTCGGGATGCGCCAGCACCGGCTTCCCGCTCCACCACGCCAAGGCGGGATACACAGTCGTAGCGCGGTCCAGCGAGCCATCGGCATTGCGGCTGAAAGCGTAGCACGATTTCTCTTTGTCGTAATACTCAGCCTCGAGGGTCTTGGCCACATGCTCGGCACGCTGGCTTGCGGACGCGGCGTTTTCTGGGCTTTGCAATAGCGTTTCCAGTCCCGCCATGGCCGCCGATGCCTGCTGATCGAGCAGCGCCAGATAGACCTCCTGGTGGGGCAGGCCGCCTGGCCAGCTTTCCACCCAGCCTGTGCCCTGCGAATTGTCATAGATGCCGTCCCCATCCGAGTCGTGGCTCGTCTCGAAGGTATACGCCTTCTCGACCGCATCGCGGTTGGCGGTCAGGAAAGCCACATCGCCACTGGAGTGCACATAGTCGGCCACGGCCAGCAGGAAGAGCGGCGTGGCATCGGCGGCCGCGTACTCGTAGGGAAACATCTGCCAATCGATGAAGCCGGCGGTCTGCGAGTACTCGTGCATGATCTTGCCGTCGGCGCGCTGGCGGTGAATGAGGAATTCAAGCTCCTCCTTGCTGAGCGCGAAGTCGCCATAGCCGTTGACGGCGAAGAGCGTGTAGAGCGCGTCGCGGCCAAAGAACCAGCCGAAGCCGGGCCGCGCGGAGTCGCCTGAAGCATAGTAGCCGGCCACCAGGGCGGTCTCAGGGGGCGCATCGGCGTGGGGCGTGGGAACGTGGGCGCGCAACTGCTCGATCGACACCACGGCCCACTGGAAGGCCTCGTTGAGCGCCTTGTCCGGCGTCTCGACGGTGGTGGTGCTGGCCAGCAGCTTGCGGTACTCCTCGGCGTGCGCCTGGTAGCTCGAGGCCAGGCCCGCATTGAGCTGGGCCAGCGTATCGCCCAGGGCGGGGTTGCTGGCCGCGGCAGGCGTGGTTCCAACGGCCATCAGCAGGGGGAACAGCCGGTCGCGGTCGCGCACCGGGTCAATGTGCAGCCTGAGCTCGACGGGATGCACCTGGGGCCGCTCCTGATAGGGTGCCAGGATGCCGGGTTTTGCGCCAGGGATGGTGACCGCGCCGGCCAGGTCGGGATAATCCGAGTGCAGCACATAGTAGCCGCTTCCCGCGTCCTTGCCGGCCACCCACTCCGCGTTGGGAACGCCTTCATTGCGGGACGGCCACATCATCTCAAGGTCGGGTGTAAAGCGAAGCGTGAAATCCGTGGGGCGGACGCAGTCGAACTGGAACAGCACCACCGGGCCGGTGCCGGGCGGCGCCTGGTCCGGAGAAAACACGATCTGGCGGACGGTGAAGCCAATGTGGCTATAGGTGAGGATGGTGCGGTCCGGCCGGACCTCGATAGCCGCCGCCTGCTGGTTCACGTCGATGGGCACCGTGTACCCCTCGATGTCGGCCTCGATGGTCAGGTGCGAGAGCAGCTTGACGGGCAGGACCCAGGCCTCGAAGGTGCCGTCCTGCTGGCCCAGCAGCACGCCGCGCTCCCCGGCCACCGTGAAGGGCTTCTCCGATTCGGCGTGGGCGCGGATGACGGGACCGGCGGTCGAGAACGGGAGGCCTGGGATTGCGGAAAGGGTCTGCGCACTCGCGCTGGAAAACAGTGAGATCCAAATGGAAGCAGCAAGGACAGAAGAGGCAATGCGTCGCATCGTTTGCTCCGGGACAACCACCTCATTCTACGGTACGTTGATTCCCGCAGCGGAGCTGGAAGAGTCTCAAAAGGTCCAGGTCGGCACAGCACCAGAACGGCGCATAATCCCGATTCTCATATCGCGATATTGAATTTGGAATGAATGGCGGGTGCGAAATCCTGAAATTGTTTCCATCTGTTCTCAATCGAGACTTCAATCACTCACATATTGTGCTTGTAATAAACAACTTACGATAATCAGACCGGCCACACAAACCGCCGGAAACTTTGGCATGCAGATTGCAACATGACACCCCAAGATACCAAGCCTTTTTGCCGTCCCCAGGGTTTCAGCTTTTTCACATTCTGCCATCAACAATAGGAGATGCTTCATGTCCCAGCACCCCTCCCGTTTCGTTCAGTCGTCGTCATTGCCGACACTGACCGCCTTTCTGCGCTTAATTTGTTCGCAGAGTATTGCCCTTGCGCTCAGTCTGCTGACTGTCGCCGCCTTGCTTGGCGGAGCTCCGGCGGCATCGGGTCAGTCCACCAGCGGAAACATCGTTGGGACCGTGTTGGACAAGAGCGGAGCCGCCATCCCCGGTGCCACGGTTACGGCGAAGCATCAGTCCACTGGCATTGCGACCATAGTTGAGGCCAACAAGGTCGGCGATTTCCGTATCCCGAACCTGCCGGAAGGCAAGTACAGCATCACCGGCAGCGCGCCGGGCTTTGCAACGCTCACGCTGAAGGATTTCGATGTCCAACTGAACAAGACATCCACGGCGACCCTGATTCTGCCCGTTCACACGGCAGCGACCAATGTTGAGGTATCTGCGGAAGCTCCCGCGGTGCTGGATACGACGACCACGCAACTGCAAGCATCCTTCGAGACCGAAGAACTGATGACGATGCCGACCGCGAACGTCGGCGCCGGCGTTCTGAATCTCTCCCTTCTGGTTTCCGGTGTTGCCTCCGGCGGTGGCCTGGGTGACGGCACTGGCCCCTCCGTGGGCGGCATGCGCTCGCGCTCCAACAACTACACGATCGAAGGCATCGACAACAACAACAAGTCCGTCACCGGACCGCTGGTTTATGTTCCATCCTCAGCCGTAGGCGAGTTCACCGTCATTACCAACCAGTTTTCTCCCGAATTCGGCCACTCGGTTGGCGGGCAGTTCAATACGGTGATCGTCAGCGGCGCCAACAAGATTCACGGCAGCGTGTATGAATACATGCAGAACCGCAATCTGAACGCGGAAAACGCCGTTCAAGGCGGCAAGATTCCCAATCCGCGCTACGACAACAATCGCTATGGCGGTCAAATTGGCGGCCCGATCAAGAAGGATAAGCTCTTCTACTTCGCCAACTACGAGCGCAACCCGGTTGGACAGAGCGGCCAATATTGGATTTGCACACCGACCACAGGCGGCATGACCACCCTGGGCGACGGCACGCATAACTTCAGCGCGAACAATCTTGGAATCTTCACGAAATACATGAACCCCTATGCCTCCGCGAGCCAGGTGACCAGCGCGACGGATCTTGCCTGCGGCAATGGGCCCGGCCCGCAGGTTGCTCCCGTGTTCAGCGATGGCGTCTACAACTCCAACACGGGAATTTTCGGCACGGCAAACGAAGTCGATATTCCCTTGGGCAACTATTCCGTGGCGGCGCCGAATTACAACAACTTCGCCGCTCTCACCACCGGCGGCAACTGGACCATCTCTTCCAAGGACAGCTTCCGCCTCCGCTACATCTACAACAACTACGCCGGGATCGACACGGCCGCGTCCCTGCCTGCCTTTTACATGGCGACTCCCGACAAGTATCACCTGGTTGCGCTCAGCGAATATCACAGCTTCACCACCAACCTGAGCAATGAAGCGCGCCTTGGCTTCAATCGCTTCTACAGCACAACCCCCTCAGGCAACTTCGCCTTCCCCGGCTTGAATGTCTTTCCCAACCTTACCCTGTACGACATGGGCGGCATCAACATCGGCCCGGACGCGAATGCGCCGCAGGAGACGATTCAGAACACCTACCAGTTCACCGACAACGTAAGCTGGGAGAAGGGCAAGCACAGCCTGAAGTTCGGCTTTGACGGGCGCAAGTTCATCTCTCCGCAGAGCTTTACGCAGCGTGTGCGCGGCGACTACGAGTGGGATAACACGACGGAGTATCTGCACGACCTGGCGCCGACCTATTTCGGCGAACGGTCGACCGGCAACTTCATCTACTACGGCGATCAGACCGCCTTCTACGGATTTGCCAACGATATCTGGCACGTTCTGCCGAAGTTGAGCCTGAACTTCGGACTCCGTTACGAGTTCACCAGCGTGCCGAAGGGCGAGCGCAATCAGGTCTTGAATGCCGCCGCCAGCGTACCGGGGCTGGTCGTCTTCTCTTCGCCCCAGCCGCAGTACACCAACCTGATGCCCCGCTTCGGCATCAACTTCGCTCCAGACCAGAACACATCGATCCGCGCCGGCTTCGGCATGGGCGTCGACGTGCTCTACGACAACCTGGGCATCCTCTCGAATCCGCCCCAGTTCTCCGCGACCAACGACGTAGGTTCCGGGACGAGTGCGAACTATGGCGATCCCAACTTCCTTGCCAATGGCGGCTTGCCGGCCGGGGGCAACCTGGCTACCTTCCCGACCGTCGCCGATCAGCGGGCGGCAACTGCAGCCTATATTCCGGATCAGAAACTGCCCTACGCGGAAAACTGGTCGTTGGGCGTACAGCATGTCTTCCACAGCGACTATACGGCTGAAGTGCGCTACCTTGGCAACCGCGGCATCCATCTTGCCACGCAGATCCAGTTGAATGTCGCGCCCGAAGTCACCGCGGCCAATCAACTGCCGACCTTCATCGGCAGCGCGCCGGGCGCATCGGCTCTGGCGTCCTTGCACAACACGCTGGCGACTATCGAGTCAATCTCCACCAGCCATTTCGTTCCGGCGTTCTACGCCGCCGGTTTCACAAGCAAGATGACCTCCTACCAGCCGTGGTCGGAGTCCAACTACAACGGATTGGCCGCCAGCCTCAACCGCCGCTTCAAGAGCGGTCTCCTCCTGGACTTCGCCTATACCTGGAGCAAGACCATGGATGACGCGACGGCGACGGTGAACTCGACTTCGCTGACGCCACGCCGTCCGCAGAACTCGCAGAATGTGTCGGCGGATTACAGCCGCTCCGCCCTCGACCGCACACACCGGCTCACGCTGGCAGCGGTCTACGACTTGCCCTTCTTCAAGTCGTCCCCCTGGCTGGAGAAGAACTTGCTCGGCAACTGGGAGTTCGCTCCCTCCTACACCTACGAGTCACCCGAGTATTTCACCGTTCTGTCTGGAGACAACTCCAACCTGAACGGAGAAGGCGGCGGAATCGACCGCACCATCATCAACCCCAACGGAGCCAAGGGCACGGGCACAGCGGTCACGCCAATCTACGATCCCAGCCGCTCCGGCTTGTGCAAAACACCTGCGACAACATGCAATGCCAACCTGGTGGCCTATATGGCGGTCAACTCGAGCGCGAGATATGTCCAGGCCGCCCCCGGCACCCTGCCGACCTCATCCCGCAATACCGAACCCACGCGCTCGACGAACAACTTCGACGCCACCGCATCAAAGAAGTTCAACGTCACTGAGCGCTACGTTCTGGAGTTCCAGGCGCAGGCCTTCAACGTCCTGAACCACTCGCAGTTCACTCCTGGAACCCTTGACAACGTCAACTCCACCAGCCCACAGGTGGCGGCAGGTTATCAAGAGGTCGCCAAAACGCTGGGAACCACGAATGGCCTGTTCAACCAAGCCGGAAAGTTCTTCCTGGCCAATGCGCGTACCATGCAATTGTCCCTGAAGGTCGATTTCTAGGCATCGCACGAATCCTCAATCCGAATTTCTCAGAGCGGCTTCAATTCTCCCAGAAAGCCTCAGCACAAAGGGCGCCCATCGGGCGCCCTTTACGTTGTGGGTGAGATCGGGTCACTCTGCTGCGGGGATGACCAAAGCGGCTTTAGCCGCCTTTGCTGCCTTGTTTCTTTCCCGCTTAACCTTGGCCCAGCGCTTTTGCTGAGCAGCGGCGATCTTGGCACGGCCCTCATCGCTCATGCCGTGCTTAGCGGCCTTTTTTGCTGGCGCCTTTGTAACCTTGGCTGTCTTAGCTGCGGTTGCCTTAGCTCTCGGTGCAACAGCCTCACCTTTCAAACACAAGGCACGAGCCTTCTGCAAGGCGTTGACGCCGCGATCGATTTCAGCCAGTAGTTGCTTCGTGCTCATTCAAAATCCTCCCATCTGAGTCTACACGAGGTGCAAATATGGTTATGGGTGAACGGCAGGTGAACAGGGTTCCGGTGTGGCGGCCGATTTGGCGAACAGTACAACCGGAACCAAGTGACAGGTCCGAGTCAGAGCTGGAAGCGCGGTTTGGCGGCAACAGTTGATACAACTTCGTATTGCCCGTCATTCGCCCGCCACTCGAACCGGGCTGTTCCTGAGCGCACTCACTAGCCACTTAGCCACTTGACAGGCGCTCTTCGCCTCCGCGATATGGCGCAATGCGACATGTTGACCCAAGGTTGTGGTCAGCCTGCTGGTCAATGAGAACCGCGATCTGCAGGCCGCCAATGCCCGCCTTACCAAGAAGCTGAAGAACGCCGAACTGATCATCGAAGTTCAAAAAGAAGTGGCTGCGCTGTTGGGCAACCCGATTCCGAACATCCAGATCGACGAGGAGAACTGATGAGCGCGCCTTGGAACCGGGTGACAGCGTCGGCAAGGCGGTTGCCTGTCGTGCCCTGGGTGTGCCGCCTGCGTCACTGTATCGGAGCGTGCTGCCCGCCGCTTTGCGCCTGGTTCGGCCCCCGCCGCCTCGGGATCGCTCCCAACAAGGTCCGTCAGCTTCTTGGATCCCTTGTACCAACTGACGCAGTACTCCGCTGAAGACAGCTTCGAGAGCTCCTCAGAGACCTTGCAATAGGCCCATTTGTTCTTGATTTCGATGCGTTGATAGAGAACAACTGACGATTAGCCAAGCCCTCTCCCCTTCCATCCGTTAGGCGGAAGCTACGTGGCTTGGAATCAGTAGCTTTCAGTGGTTCCCGACTGCTTCCAGCGGTCTCCACTAGAAGGCAGCAAATAGTAATACAAACAGTAACAAGCAATCTAAGCGATTGATTCTAAATATCTTGGTGCCGAAGAAGGGACTCGAACCCCCACACCCTTGCGAGTACGTGGACCTGAACCACGCGCGTCTGCCAATTCCGCCACTTCGGCACGGTACACACGTCCAGCGAACCCTGCTGGACTGGCAGCACTTCTTGAGTCTCGCAAATGCGGGACCATGTGTCAAATCCTCGCCCCGGAGACCTGCTGGGCGCGCTTCCCGGCCCGAAATTCGAGTCCGGCTCAGGCTGACTCGGCAGCAGGAGTGGCCCCGGCGTTGACGACGAGAACGGCTTCCGGATCGAAAGGCAGCAGGGGGCTGAGACGCTCGGCGCTGGAAACGTGGGAAAAGGCCAGGTGCGGGTTGGCGATCAGCGCTGGAATCTGCCCTGGCGGCACCGGGCGCGACAGCAGAAAGCCCTGCAGCCGATCGCAATGCAGCGCACGCAGGCAATCCAGCTGGCCCGCCGTCTCAACCCCTTCGGCCACCAGGTTCAAGCCCAGCGCATGCGCCATGGAAATGACCGCCTGCACGATGGAGTAGGTTCCGTTGTGCTGGCAGAGCTGCTCGATGAACGATTGATCGATCTTGAGTACGGAGATGGGCAACTGGTGAAGCCGGCCCAACGAGGAGTGCCCGGTACCGAAATCGTCGATCGAGAAGGCAATTCCCTGTGCGGTGAGGCTGAGCATCCGCTCTGAAACCTCGGCCAGATTGCGCATGGCGACCGTCTCGGTGACCTCCAGGTGGATCCAGCGCGGATCGACGCTGTGCCGCCGCAGCGTTTCCATCACGCGCGCGGCGAAATCGAGGCGCATGAGTTGCAGCCCGGAAACGTTGACTGCGACGGGCACCAGGCGCATCCCCTGGTCGCTCCATGTTCTGACCTGGCGGCAGACCTCCTCGAGCACCCACTGACCGAGCGGGATGATGAGGCCGGTCTCTTCGGCGATGGGGATGAGCCGCACCGGGCTCACCTCTCCAAGTCTGGGGTGTTCGAGGCGCAGCAGGGCCTCCATGCCCAGCACCGTGCCGTCGAAGGCGTAGAACGGCTGGTAGGCCAGATGGAACCCGCCTTCTTCCAGTTGCAGGCGCATGTACGCTTCCAGTTCGATCTGCTCTTCCGCGTCATGGCTCAGCTCCGGGGAAAGCCAGACTGTCTGTCCGCCGCCGGCATCCTGCGCCAGGCGCAGGGCGCGCTCTGCGCCGCGCCACAGGGCGGTCGCCCCGCTGCCATCGTCGGGGCAGACCGCCAGCCCCATGCTGAAGGCGAGCTGCACCTTGTAGCCTTCGATGAGCAGGGGCTGGGCGAGGACTTCTCGCAGCTCACTCACAGCCTGCTCCACCATGGCCGGGCTCTTGATGCCGGCCAGCACCAGGGCAAACTCCTCGCCGGCGGTGCGCGCCACCAGATCCATAGGGCGCACGCGCGCGTTGAGGATGGCGCCCACACGGCGCAGACACTCGTCCCCGACGCGCGGGCCATAGGTGTCGTTGACGCGCTTGAAGCGGCGAATGTCGAGGCACAGAATGGCCAGCTTCTGCTCCGCCTGGATGGCCGCGGGAACCGCTTCCGCCAGCAGTTTCTGGAAGAGCATGCGATTGGGAAGTCCGGTAAGAGAATCGTGCTGCCACTGGTGCAGAAGCTTCTGCTCCAGCTTCTCCCGTTCCGTCACGTCGATGCCCATCGCCAGGCGGCACGATCTGCCCATGAAAGCGATGTCGTGCGCGGTAATGTCCATGGGCAGAGTGCTGCCGTCCTTGCAAACATGGCGCAAGACCCGGCTGGCCATGGGCCCGGCAGCGGCGGCATCCTGCAGCGCCTGCGGCAACATGCCGGGACTCAGAATGTCGGGCAGCTTCAGGCGCAGGAACTCTTCGCGCGTGTAGCCGTGTTTGTCGAGCGCAGCCTGGTTGACGTTCAGGAGCTGCAAGGTCGTGTTGTCGAAGATCCAGAGCGGATGGGGGTTGGATTCAAAAAGGAGGCGGTATTCCCCGGCGAGGGCATCGGCCCCGCGGGTGTCTTCCTCCATCACCACCAGAATCATGCCCACCGCAACACAGAACTTGGGAATGTTCCAGACCTCGGGATTGAGAACGAACTGTGGCCAAAAGTGGCTCACCAGGAGCGACGCCGGGAAGACCGCGGCCCAGGCAACCAGCCCAACCAGCATGGTCCTCAAAGCCATCGTCGACTCCCAGCCGTTGCGCCGGAATTCGATAGCCGTGACCAGGAAGACCTCAGCGAGCAGAGCGCTGATAACGATCTCCGCTTGCCCGGTTACAGCCCCATAGATCATCCATGAGCCGGAGACCAGGCAGACCATGCCCGCGGCGGCTGCGCCGAACCGGCGGTTGGAACGTGCCCTGGCGGCCAGAACGATGCAGGTCGTTTGCCGCGCCAACACCAGGAGGCTGAGCAGCCAAACGCTCCCTGGACGCATGCTCGCCAGGCTGAGCAGCGGAAGGGTGAGAACCGTGAGCAGAAGGCCCAAACGAATGGCAGCCTTGCGGCCTTCGGTCAGGACCATAGTGGAGACAATCAGGAAGATGCCTGCCAGGGCGAGCGCGTCCGCGCCGACGCAGTCCCGCACCTGGCTCCAGACAGCGCTCGCGGGGTTGAACAATTCGGTGGCGAAATGCGTCAGAACGCACAGCCAGGCGACAACCCAGCAGCGCAGACGGTCGTCCGGACGAACCCAGAAGGTCGCGCCAAACAATAGAATCAGGAGACCTAAAACTGCAATATTTACGATGATGGCCTGCAACGCGTACACCAACTTTGAGAATGAACCAGATGATTCTAATGGGCGGCCAGTAGCGAATTCTATTCCCCAAAAGAGCCATTAGGCAGAAAGATTTCGCGCCGGTAAAGCGTTTAAGTTGCGATGCGCTGCAACCTCTACCGGTTTTCTCCCTGCGGAATCTGAAGGGGGGCGAGGTTTCTATTTTATATATAACCGAAATGTCTTATCAAACAGCATCAAGGTCGACTTTGGAACGGCTTCCCGGCCGAGCAGGATCACCCGGTCTATTTTCCCCAGGGAAGCCATTCCGGTTGTTGTACTTAGACCAATTTGGCGTCGAGTAGAATCTCGGTATTGTTGGCAAACAACTTGGAGATCGGGCAGTTGGCCTTGGCTTCCGCCGCGGCCTTGGCAAAAACCTCCGCGGTAGCGCCCGGAACGCTGGCGGTGGTGGTGAGAGCGATCCTGGTGATGGCAAAGCCGCCCTCGACCTTGCCCAGTGAGACGGCCGCCTGGGTTTCAATCTTCTCCGGGGTCAGGCCCGCGCCGCCCAACTGCGCGCCCAGGGCCATGGAAAAACAACTGGCGTGAGCCGCCGCAATCAGCTCCTCGGGGGTGGTTCCGCTGTCGGCGCCTTCAAACCGCGTGGCGAAAGAGTAGTTTGCGCTGCTCAGCACCCCTGTTGCCGTTGAGATGGTGCCCTTGCCTTCCTTCAGTGAACCTGTCCAAACCGCACTTGCCTTGCTTGCCATTGTCCCTCCTTGGGGGATATGAAATCCGGTGACTGCCTTCCTGAATGTGGTGCGCGCCCATGGGGACCGTGAAGTCCGGGCGAGGCCGCAAATGATCGTCCCTTACAGTGGATGCGCGAGGCCCCGTCGAGGATGCTGCGCACGAAGAAGAGCCGGGTCGAGTGCAGTGGTTTCCCACCCTGGCCGCAAAAACAAAAACGCGGCGAGGGTGGGCCCACCAGGTTGTTGGGGGCTTCTGGGTTCGGGTCACTTTGCCTGGCTGGCTTTGCGGGCGGCGTCAAACTCGTCGCCGGCATGCCATTCCACGGTCTTGGGTTGGGCGCTGGCCAGCCAGCCGAGCACAAAGCCGAAGCGGGCCAGTTTGGCGTTGCCGCGGAAATCCCAGTCAGCGCGGTACTCGTCGGAGGGCTGATGGTAGTGGTGGGCGACATAGTCCTGGTCCTGCTGCCGGCCCCACTCCGGGGTGTGGCCCTCGAAGAGTTCCCCCTGATCGATGGAGAAGGCGGGAATGCCCACACGGGCCAGCGAGAAATGGTCGGAGCGGTAGTAGTGGCCGGCCATGGGAGCGGGATCGGGCAGAAGCTCCAGGTCAAAGGCCTTGGCCACCCGCTGCACGGTGGGCCAGAAATCGAGCCGCTCGGCTCCGCTCAGATCCACGGAGCGCGGAATGCCGATGGGCAGCAGCATGTCGTAGTTCAGGTCCAGCGCGATCTGGTGTGCGGGGATGGGCGGATGCATGCCCAGGTATTGCGAGCCCAGCAGGCCCTGCTCCTCGGCGGTGACTGAGGCAAAGTAGACGGCATGGGGCGGGCGCAGCGCCGACTGCGCAAAGGCGCGGGCCAACTCCAGCAGAATGCCGCAGCCGGTGCCGTTGTCGGCAGCTCCGTTGTAGATGCCGTCCCCCTTGGCGTCGGGGTCAATGCCTAGATGATCGTAGTGGGCGGTGTAAAACACGGCCTGGTTTGCGGAGCTCGCTCCTGGCACGCGGCCCACCACGTTGGTGCTGACGTAGCGGCGGACCCGGCTCTCGATGTGGGCGCGTAGGCGAAGCGGAATCTCGACGGCGTGAAAACCGCGCTGGCCGGCGCGGTCGATGGCCTGATCCAGGTCGCCCAGGCCGGCCATCGTGAACAGCCGCTGGGCAACATCGTGCTGAATCCAGGCCGCGGCCCGCAGCGTGGCCAAGGGATCGCCCTGGAGATAGCTTTTTTCAACGGCTTGCGAGTTGCGGACCACATTCCAGTCATAGCTGGCCAGATCAGTGCGGTGGATGAGCAGGACGCCCACCGCGCCGCGGCGCGCCGCTTCTTCGTACTTGTAGGTCCAGCGGCCATAGTAGGTGAGCGCCTTGCCCTTGAAGAACGCTTCGTCGTTGGAGGGCGGCTCGTTGACGATGATCAGGGCGATCTTGCCCTTCAGGTCCACGCCGGCGTAGTCGTCCCAGTTGTACTCCGGGGCATGGATGCCGTAGCCCACATAGACGATGGGCGCATCGAAGTCGGCGGTGGGCTGGCCGGTCTGGTCCTTGGAGACGATCTCGGTGCCGTAGGCCAGGTCGATGGGCTGACCGCTGGCGGGGACGAAGGAAAACTTGGTCTTGTCCTCGATGGTGTGGATGGCCAGCAGCGGAACCTGTTGGAAGTAGGTGCCGTGGTCGCCAGCCGGTTCGAGGCCGTCCAGGGCAAACTGGGTGGCGATGTACTCGGCGGCCAACTCTCCGCCCCGCTTGCCGGGCCCGCGGCCCTCCAGCAGGTCGAGCGAGAGAAAGCGCACATGGGCGCGAATCTTCTCAGAATCAATGGACGCGGCGGCGGCGCGGGCGGCCGGGGGCAGGCCGGCAATTTCGGGAACGGGATTGGATACGGGCTTCTGGGCATGGGCGGCGGGCGCGGCCAGCATGGCGGCGGCCACCAGTGCAAAGACTTGCTTGGGGTGCATTGACTCTCCCTGTGGTTGCGCGCCTCACGGCAGAGGCGCTGGAAAGAAAAGACGATTGAGTTTCAGAGTACGTCCGCTTCTGGCTGCGGGGCAATTGCATCCAGCGACGCGGCGGGAAACAGGCGGGCGCGCGCGAGCACTTTGCGGGTCAGGCCGGTAAGCGCCATGACGGCGGCCTCGGCCAGCGGAACCCAGCGCCGTTCGCCGCCGGGAAGGGTCATCGCCTCCGCGTCGTCCTCAAAGACGGTGCGGATGCGGACGTAATAGTTCACCTGCATGATGGCGTGGCGCACGGTCATGCGCAGTTCCGCTTCAGGAACAGCGCAGTCGCGCAGCAGCGGCAATTCCCACAGGCCGGGCATCACGGTGAGCGCGGCGGGCCGCTGTTCCAGCAGCACCTCCCGGTGGGCCTCGCCCGGTTGCCGTCCGGTGCGGACGGAAAGGGCGTGGGCCACCTCGCGGCTCAACATCCGGGCCCGCGGTTGGGTCTTGTGTTCGCCGCGCGTCTTGCATTCCTCGCGCAGCGGACACACCAGGCATTGCGGATTGCGCGGCAGGCAGACGGTCGCGCCCAGCTCCATCACCGCCTGGTTGAAATCGCCAGGCCGGGCTGGGTCGACAAGGTGCGCGGCCAGTTCCTCGATCTTGCGCCGCAGGGCCGCGCCGCCGGTGCGGCTGCCAGCTTCCCATCCGCTCAGCCGGCACAGCACCCGCTCCACGTTGCCATCAACCACCGCCACCCGCTCGCCGTGGGCGATACTGGCGATGGCGGCGGCGGTGTAAGAGCCGATGCCGGGCAGCGTGCGCAGCTCCTCGGCTGTGGCCGGCAGGTTGCCCTGGTGATGGTCGGCCACAAACTGGGCGGCCTTGTGCAACATGCGCGCGCGGCGATAGTAGCCCAGGCCGCTCCACAGTGCCAGCACCTGCTGCTCCGGGGCCAGGGCCAGCGAAAGCAGCGTGGGAAAGCGGCCCATGAAGGCCTGATAGCGCTCCACCACCACGGCCACGCGCGTCTGCTGCAACATGATCTCCGAGACCCAGATGGCGTAGGAGTCCTGGCTGCGCCGCCAGGGCAGGTCGCGCCGGTTGCAGGCATACCACTCCAGCAATTGGCAGCGCAGCTTGTCGGTCTTCTCGGCTTCCCGGTCCAGCTTGGCCATGAGCCCAGCTTAAGCCATCGCCCAACTGCGAGTTCGCCGGGGCTGTTCCAAATGGCTCATCCTTCCCTTCCAGAAGCGTGAAACAATCCAGCTCGAAACGTGCCGCGGTCTGAATTGGGCATTCCGGTATTTTCCCCAGGGACTCAACGTAGGGAGCTCGGCTCGGCGTGGTAAGTTTACGGCAAACCCTGTTCGAGGCGAAGTCGCGCAAGTTGACGCCGCGAAAGTCTGCTGGTTCTCCGAGATCCCACAGTTTTCGGCAGTCCCGCCAGACAACGGGGAAAGCATACTTCATCTGCCAGGAGGCCCTTCCAGTGAAACGAATCCTTTTGTCTGTCTGCGCCACAATGTTGATGGCGACTTGCGCACTCATGGCCCAGTCGTTCAGCTCTTCCTCCAGCCTGGTTGTAGCCGAACCCAGCGCCGAGAACGGAGGCGGCCAGGTTGTCTCGCCCGTCAGGAGCGGGTCCGGGTCTCTCAAGCCGCTTTCCCACATCGCCGTCGGCGCCGGCTTCTCGCCGCTCGGCATTAACCTGATGGCCGCCACCAATCTGAACCGGTATCTGAACCTGCGCGCCACTGGCAATGTCTTCAACTACACCGCCAGCAACATCTCCGCCAACGGCTTCGACGTGGATGCAAAGCTGAATCTGGCCTCGGCCGGGGTCTCGGTGGACTACTACCCGTTCCCCAATCACGGCCTGCGCTTCAGCCCCGGAATGCTCTTCTACAACACCAACAACGCCAGCGCCATGTTTGCCACCAAGCCCGGCACCAGTTTCACACTCGACGACGTCACCTACTACGTTTCGACAACCAGTCCGGTGGCAGGCACAGGGACCTTCGGCCTGCACAGCCAGACGCCGGCCTTCACCATGACCACCGGCTGGGGCAACGTCATCCCCCGCAACGGAGGACATTTCTCCTTCCCGGTTGAGGTGGGTGTGGCCTTCATCGGCTCTCCCGCGGTCAACGTAGCTCTGACTTCCGGGCAGGCTTGCAACGCCCAGGGCCAGAACTGCGTCAATGTGGCGACGGACCCGACGTTGCAGGCCAACCTGCAAGCGCAGATTACCAAGTACAAGAGCAATCTGGACCCGCTGAAGACCTACCCCATCGTCTCTTTCGGCGTGGCTTACAGCTTCAGCGTCCGGTAGAGCGCAAACTCGCTTGCGCAGAATGGGCCGCTCCCGGATGGGCGCGGCCCTTTGTGCTGGGCGCACGCCTTTGTGACGTTTTGCCCATGTACATCAAATGGGCGCCCTATCCTCCGCGTCTCTTGTGGAGGATAGGAAGCAGACGGGCTCTTGCTGGTTCACCCAAGAGCGTTTTCTGCTTAAGCGTTTAGAGTGGATATCTGAATTTATGCTCTCCCACCCATGAATCAAAGAACGATTCATGGATGGGGCACCCAAATTACTGTTCGCACTCGCATCGAAAACGTTCCGGCCGCAAAGACAAAGGCGGTGCCCAGAGGGCATCCAGAGATTCGTTCCGGAATGGATCGGCCACGCAGGGATCTGCTTTATTCCGCCGGCAACTGTTCCAGCTCCGCGACGGGCCGGGGCTTGGCCTTGACCCGCGCCGTGGTCAGGAGAAACACCGCCAGTACGATGCCGCCCATGCCGGCAAATTCCGCTGGGGCCGGGCGCTCGTGGAGCAGGAAAATGCCCAGCACCACGGCGACCATGGGGTTCACGTAGGAGTAGGACGAGACCTTGGCTACCGGCACGTGCTCGATCAGGTAGATGAAGCCGGTGTAGCCCAGCAGCGAGCCCCCCGTGACGAGATAGGCCAGGGAACCGACGGAGGCCACATTCAGATGAAATTGCGGCCATTGGCCCAGCACGGTGCCCAGACCGGTGGCGAAGATGCCCGCCGCCAGCATTTGCCAGGCCGCGGCAACAAAGCTGTTGACCGGCAGCCGCGCGCGCCGGGAGAGAATGCTGCCGATGGCCCAGGAGAGAGCGCCCGCCAGCAGCGCGCCCAGGGCCAGCAGACGGGCGCGGTCGCCGCTCAGACCGCTACGAAGCGAGGGCCAAACCAGCGCGGCCAGGCCGGCAAAGCCCAGCGCCATGCCCAGCCAACCGCGCGCCGGCAAGGGCTCTCCGCCGGGCAGAAACATCTCAATCAACGCCACATAGAGGGGAATGACGGCCAGCACCAGCGATGCCAGTCCGCTGGGCACGGTCTGCTCCGCATACACCAGGCCGACGTTTCCGCCGCCCAGCAGCAGCAGCCCCACTGCCACCATCATCAGCATGGTCCTGGGGGGCCAGGCGAGCCGCAGCCCGCGCCAGCGGCACCAGGCCAGCAGCAGCGCGCCGGCAATGAGAAACCGCGTCCCCGCCAGCAGCAGCGCAGGCATCTCCGCAGCGCCAATGCGAATGGCGGTATAAGTTGAGCCCCAGAAAAAGTAAACGCTGGCAAAGGCCAGCACGAGGGTTGCCGTGGTGGCGGGTTTCTGCTGCGGAGATGCTTTCTGATCGGTCGGCGTGGCCATGGATTGATTCCATCCTAAGCCGAGCCGGGCCCGGCCGCTTCCCGCTTCATGCGGACAACCTACGAATCCCCCATGGAAAGCCGCTGTTGCCGCGTGCTATGCTTCCGCCAGCGGGGTCCCCATGCCAACGCGCTGCGCCAAAAGTTATCCGCTGGAACCGGCTACCAAACGCTGGTCGCGGTGGCGCGTCCGTTGCCTCTGCCCACGGCAGCACATGCGCAGCCTGCCCGCTCGCATTCGACCTAGACTCTTCGGCGGCGACTAGTACCGGCCCGCCGATGATGCTCGCCGGCTTTTTCTTGCCCTGGCGAGCGAACGGAGCTGGATGATCCCAGCCGCTGGGATTCGTGGCCGACGGGTACATCGGACAAGTCGGGCAGCGAATTGCAGGTCCTTCGACTCCGTTTGGGGCCAAGGCAGCGCAGCGACGACGACCTGTCGCCGCGGACTCCAGACATGCGCCAAACTCCACTCAGGATGACAGGATTTATTGGACTCAGGCTGACAGCCCCTTCGATAGGAGACTGAAAATGACCAAGCAAGAAATGCATGCGCAATACGGACCCAAGCTTGTGTGTTCCCTGCCGGGGCCCAAGGCGCAAGCCGCCGTCGAGGCCGATGGCCGGCTCATCTCGCCCAGCTATACCCGCTCCTATCCGCTGGTGGCGCGGCGCGGCCGCGGCATCCGCGTAGAAGACGTGGACGGCAACGAGTTTATCGACATGGCCGCCGGCATTGCCGTGGTTTCCACGGGTCATTGCCACCCCGAGGTGGTTGCCGCCATTCGCAAGCAGGCCGGCGAGTTGCTGCACATCTCCGGGACCGACTTTTATGACGAGCACCTCACCGATCTGGCCGGCCGGCTCTCCGCCGTGGCTCCCATGCCGGGGCCGCACAAGTTCTTCTACGGCAACTCCGGCGCCGAGGCCGTCGAGTGCGCGCTCAAGCTGGCCCGCTACCACACCGGCCGGCAGCAGGTGATCAGCTTCTTCGGCGCCTTCCATGGCCGCACCATGGGCGCACTCTCGCTCACCGGCTCCAAGCCGCAGCAGAAGCGCCGCTTCTCGCCGCTGGTTCCGGGCGTGACCCATATCCGCTATCCCTACGCGTATCGCGGCTGCAGCGGTGGCGCGCAGGACGAGGAAGCCTTCAGCATGGGCTGCGCGCGCTTCATTGAGGAGAAGCTGTTCAAGACCATCCTGGCGCCCGAGGAAGTGGCGGCCATCTTCGTCGAGCCCATCCAGGGCGAGGGCGGCTACGTGGTGGCGCCGGACAACTTCCTGCGCGAGTTGCGCGCAATCTGCACGCGGCACGGCATCCTGCTGGTGGCGGACGAGGTGCAATGCGGCGCCGGACGCACGGGCAAGTGGTGGGCCATTGAGCACTCCGGCGTGCAGCCGGATATCGTCTGCATGGCCAAAGGCATTGCCAGCGGCATGCCGCTGGGCGTCTGCATGAGCCGCGCGGAGATCATGGACTGGGCACCCGGCTCGCATGCCTCCACCTTCGGCGGCAACCCGGTTTCGATTGCCGCAGCGCTGGCCACCATGGACATCATCGAGCGCGAGGGCCTGGCCAACGCCGCGCGCGTGGGCGAACTGATGCTGGAGCGCCTGCGCGGCTGGAAGGAGACGCATCCTTTGGTGGGCGACGTGCGCGGCCGCGGCCTGATGATCGGCATCGAGCTGGTGAAGGACAAGATCACCCGCGAGCCGGCCACCGCCCTGCGCAACCGCATCGAGACCCTGGCCTTCGAGCGCGGCATGATGGTGCTGGGCTGCGGCGAAACCACGCTCCGCCTCTGTCCTCCGCTGATCATCAACGAGTACGAGGCCACCGTGGCCCTCGACATTCTGGAAGAGACGTTGAGTCTGGTGGAAGATGAGCACGCCATGGCAATGGCGGCTGCAACGGCCTGATGTTATCGATCAGGCGCGAGAACAGCGTTCTGACTTCCACCCTTTCCGCAAAGAACGCGGAGAGGGCAAAGAACGCGGAGAGGATGGGCCGGGGTTGGCATTTTTGTCTGGATTTGCGTCCTTTCCCGATCCGGCAGAGAATGGTCTGCCATGGAATGGCTTGAGCGTATGAAGGTTGCCGGTATGGAGCGCGGGCTGGCCGCGCTGAAATGGGCGGCGCGCCGGCGCGGCCGCTCGGACGAAATGCCTGCCCACCTGACCACCGGGATCGACGGCGAAGACGCGGCGTTCTTTCATCTGCGCCGGAAGGGCTACATCGTGGTGGCGCGGCGCTGGTCTTCAGGTGACGTCCCTGGCGATCTGGACCTGATCGCCTGGCAGGGGCCGATGCTGTGCTTTGTGGAGGTGAAGACCCGCACCGCCCGCGACGCCACGCCCGCCGAGGTTGCCGTAGACTCCCACAAGCGCGAGATTCTGCGCCGCCTGGCTCACCGCTATGTGCACCAGTTGCCCCAGGAGACAGCTCCGCCGGTGCGCTTCGACATTCTCAGCGTGTATCTGCTGCCGGGAAAGAAGAAGGAATTCGAGCACTTTGAAGGTGCTTTTGGGTGGAGCGAACGGCGAGATCGGGATTGGTAGGACCGTCTCCGGGAGAGCTCGCGTCTCCTGACGCCTTTACCCCTGCGCGTCCTGGTGCTCTTCGTGCCAGGCCATCTGGATGGCTTCCAGCCGCGACTCGTTCGATTTTGAGGGGTCGTCGGCAAAGCCTTCCAGTTCGGTGACGTAGCGGTGCAGGTCGGTGAAGCGCACCGCTAAAGGGTCCAGATCAGGGAATTTCTCAGTCAGCTGAATGCCGATTTCTTCGGCATCGGTCCACAGAATCTCGCGCGGCATCGTGGCTCCTTACTTGGTTTCCGCCAGGGTCAGCGGCTTGCCCTCGGCCACGTAGTTGCGGTTCCACTTGGGAATCTCGACCACATACTCGCCGGGACGGGTGATGACGGCCTGGCAGCCCAGCCGCGAGTTCAACTGCTGATCGGCGGCCATATCCAGCCGGTCGAGTTCGTCGTCGTCCGCCGGGGTCAGGCCGTTCTCGCCCTCCTTGATGAGCACATGGCAGGTGGAGCAGGCGCAGACGCCGCCGCAGGCGTGGTCCAGAAAGATGCCGTTGTTTTCGGCCACGTCAAGAAACGACATGGGCTTGCCGTGCCGGTCATAGGGCATGGCGCCGTATTCGAACTCCACCGTTCTGCCCTCGGGAAGAAAGGTGACGCGCACCAGTTTCTCGGCGGGGATGTTCTTGTCGGGTGCTTCGCTCATAGAATCCGTCTCTTTCGTGCTGGTTCAGGTGCCACGAGTCAAGGCCAAATCTCGGTGCAGTTTTCTTAAAAACATACCTCAGGGGCTAAAGCGCGCTTTTTTCGCGGTTTGTGTGTCAGGGCTAAAGCCCTGACCTACCAGCCCCGACCTACCAACCCTGACCTGCCAACCCTGACCTGCCGGCGTAATTCGCCGGTAGGCCGAATCGCTAACTCCGCCAGTCCCGCCGGGTGCCCCACCTTCGCCGCGTCTCTGTTTTTGCGGCCAGGGTGGGCGTCCACGCCGCTAGCTGCTTACTTGAACTCCGCGCGGGCCATGGCGTGGGGCGCTGTGACCGCCTCGCCCAATTCTTCGCCGGCTGCTCCCATGGTCTTGCCGCGAATTGCAGTGGTGACGGCAGCGTCCATCATCAACTCGGCAAAACGGCGCGTGGCCTGGTCCAGCGCCAGAGTCGCGTCGCGAATGGCTGCCGGGTCCTGGCCCAGTTTGACGGCCGCCAGCTTGCTCCGCGCCGCGGCGATGGCCGCTTGTTCCTCGCCGGTCAGCATTGCCCAGGCCGGGTTCTGCGGAGCGCGGTCGACCGCCGCCAGAATCGTCTCCGCCTCATTGCGGGCCTCGATCAGCAGGCGCTTGTAAAAGTCGTCCTCGGCGTGATCGAAGGAGTCCAGAATCATGCCTTCGACCTGCTCATCCGTCAATCCATAGGTCGGCTTGACCTCAATTTCGGCCGCCTGGCCGCTGCGCTGCTCGCGCGCCGTCACCTGCAAAATGCCGTCGGCGTCGATGAGGAAGCGGACCTCGATGCGCGGCAAGCCGGCGCTCATGGGGGGAATGCCCTTGAGGTCGAAGCGCGCCAGCGAGCGGCAATCGGCGGCCAGTTCGCGCTCGCCCTGGACCACGTGAATGGCCACGTTGGTCTGCCCGTCCACGCCGGTGGTGAAGTGCTCGGTGGCCGAGGCGGGAATGGTGGAGTTGCGCTGGATAATGCGCGCCACCGTGCCGCCCAGGGCCTCGATGCCCAGCGAAAGCGGGGTCACATCCAGCAGCAGCATTTCCTCGGTGGATTTGGAGGCCCCAGCCAGAATGTCGGCCTGCACCGCTGCGCCCAGTGCCACCACTTCGTCGGGATTCAACTCGGTGTGGGGCTTTTTGCCGCGCGCCGCCAGATGGAAGAGGTCGTCCACCAGTTGCCGCACGGCGGGGATGCGCGTGGAACCGCCCACCAGCACGACCTCATCGATCTGCTCGGGGGTGATGCCTGCGTCTGTAATGGCCTGCTTGCAGGGGCCGGCGGTGCGCTCCAGAATCGGCTCGATGAGCAGCTCGAAAACCGCGCGCGGAATCTCTCGCTGGTAGCGGTCGCCGTTGGGCAGCTCGATATTGAAACTGGCCGAGGGTTCTGTGGAAAGCTTGATTTTGGCATCGATGGCGGCCTTGCGGACGGCTTGCACCGCGCCGGGATGCTGGCGCAGATCGATGCCGTGCTCGGCGTGAATCTCGTCCAGGGCAATGGCCAGCAGCAGGTTGTCGATGTCGTCGCCGCCGAGGTGCGTGTCGCCGTTGGTGGACTGCACCTCGAAGATGCCGTCGCGCAGCTTGAGAATGGAAATGTCGAAGGTGCCGCCGCCCAGATCGTAAACGGCGATGGTTCCGACTTTGGCGCGGTCCAGCCCATAGGCCAGGGCGGCCGCGGTGGGCTCGTTCACCAGGCGCAGAACCTCCAGGCCGGCCATGCGGCCCGCATCCTTGGTGGCCTGGCGCTGCGCGTCATTGAAGTACGCGGGCACGGTGATCACGGCCTGCGTCACGGGCTCGCCAAAGAAGCGCTCGGCGTTGCGCTTGAGTTGGCGCAACACATAGGCCGAAATCTCCGGCGGGGTGAACTTGAGTTCGCCCAGCGTGATACGCGGCACTTCGCCTGCTTCCACATCCTCGGCCAGGCGGAAGGGAAACAGCTTGAGCTCGTCCTGAATCTCCGCAAGCCCGCGGCCCATGAGCCGCTTGACGGAGTAGATGACCCGCTCCGGCGTCTCGATGAGCGCCTTGCGGGCGGTGTTGCCCACGGTAACCGTGGGCCGGCCGCCGCCGGCCGGAAGAGGATCCAGCGCCACCACCGACGGCACCAGGTTTGAGCCGTCCGCGCCGGGGATCACCACCGGCGCCTCGCCCTGCATATAAGCCACCAGCGAATTGGTGGTCCCCAGATCGATTCCTACTACGCGTCCTTCCGCCATGCGTCTTCTTTCAAGCTCCCAGAGTTTCGGTCACGTCACGAACCAGATTGTTGAGGTAGCGCCGCCGGTCCAGCAGCGCCACCATCTTGTTTTGCGCGGCCGGGCGCACTGAGGCGTCGCCGTCATCCCACACCCGCCACAGCCGGCGCAAATCCTTGTCCACCGTTTCCAGCAGGCCGTCGAATTTCTTCTTTGCCCCGGTCAGGCTGGCCTGGAGTTGGGGATCGTCTTCGCCCATCTTGCGGGCCATGCGCATCTCTTCCAACTGCATGTTGAGGTCAAAGACTTCTTCCAGCAGATCGGCAGGCACGCGCGACGGGTCTTTGCGATCCTGGCCGCTGTGCTCCTCACCGATCTCCGCGCCTTCCAGCTTGAGCAGGTACTCGGTGCGGCTGAGGGGATCTTTGAGGGTACGATAGGCGTCGTTGAGCAGCGCCGTATCCGCCAGGCTCCACTCCCGCTCGATCTCTCCGGCCCGTGCGAAGCGGTCGGGATGCACCTTGCGGCTGAGGCGATGAAACTCCCGTTCCAGTGCCGCCAGATCCACCTGAAACGCGCGCTTCAGACCCAGGACCTGAAAGAAATCCGCGCCCGGCGGCGGCTGAATCTTGCTGCAATGCGGGCAAAAGAGCGTTGACTCGTTATGGCCGATGGAACAGGACCAGCAGGCAATGGGAACGGCGGTATCGAGGACTTTCAACATGATTGAACTCTTGCAAACTGGTCCAAATGCGGGACCGTTGAAGGGTACGGGCCTCAGCCCGTACGGCTGCCATGCAAAATCAAAGCGGCTTCAGCCGCTGAGGGAATGTTTGCGTCTGCAAGAGACTTCCCTCAGGGGCTAAAGCCCCGGTCTCTTGTCTTGTAATTGACGCCAGGGCTAAAGCCCCGGCCTACCAGCAGGTACCCTTCACGAAACGCCATTCATTGAGCAGGTTTTCTCAAATGAGCAGCTACGACGAAAAAGACGAACCGCAGCCGCAGGAGCGCGTCGAGTTGGGATTGATGAAGTTGAACCCCTGCCGCATCAGCGTCTCTTCGTAGTCCAGCGTCATGCCGTGCAGATACAAGAACGACTTGGGATCGACAAACACCCGCACGCCGTCGAACTCGTAAATGCGGTCGCGCTCGCGGGGGCGGGTATCGAACTTGATCGAATAGGAAAGCCCCGAGCAGCCGCCGCCCATCACGCCCAGGCGCAGTCCGCCCTCTTCCGGCGAAATGCCTTCCTTGGCCATGGCCATGCGGATACGCTTGATGGCCTTCTCGGTCACTTGCAGTCCCTGGCTGGGCGCCTGCGCCGCGGCCGTGGGCGCATCAGGCTTGGGGTTGGCTTGTCCCGCCAGCAGCCCCTGCGGAGTTTGCGTTTCGATGCTTACCATGTTGGACATGCTTGCCTCTTCCATTTCCCGGCCGCCTGCTTTGCAAGGGCGAGGCTGGCAGGTCAGGGCTTTAGCCCTGACAAATGCCAATACCAGATTCAACCGGGCTTTAGCCCTGGGGTATCGTCTGGCGAAGCAGGAGCATACCTCAGGGCCTGAAGGCCAGCCTCCACGGCTTCCTGAGTGCCGGGGCTGAAGCCCCGGCCTACCCGCCCGTACCCTTCACTCAAAGCCAAGCCATTGCACAGCTTGTTACTTTGCTGCCGCAACCGCTGCGGCTTCCACCGTCTCGGCTGCGCCGTTCTTCTTCTTCCAGTCGCCAATGGCCGCGCGAATTGCATCTTCGGCCAGCACCGAACAGTGAATCTTCACCGGCGGCAGCGACAGTTCCTTCACAATGTCGGTGTTCTTGATGCCGAGAGCGTCATCGACGGTCCGGCCCTTGATCCACTCGGTAGCCAGCGACGAGCTGGCAATCGCCGAACCGCAGCCGAAGGTCTTGAACTTGGCCTCTTCGATGACCTGCGTCTCGGGGTTCACGCGGATTTGCAGCCGCATCACGTCGCCGCACTCCGGCGCGCCCACCAGACCCGTGCCGACCTCGGTCGAACTCTTGTCCAGTTGGCCCACGTTGCGCGGGTTGTTGTAGTGGTCGATTACCTTGTCGCTGTATGCCATGTGTCTACTCCTCCTGCGGGGGGAAGCCGCTGAAAAACGGTTGTCAGTTGTCAGTGAACAGTGATCAGATTTCCGGGGCCAGCAACCTGCTTTCGCAGTGAGCAACAACTGACCACTGATAACTGATCACTGACCACTGTTCTAATGCGCCGCCCACTGAATCTTGGTCAGGTCGATGCCTTCCTGCACCATCTCGTAGAGCGGCGAAAGCTGGCGCAGTTTCTTCACCACGTCAATCACCTTGGCGGCCACGTAGTCCACCTCGGCCTGGGTGTTGAAGCGGCCCAGTCCGAAACGAATGGAGCTGTGGGCTACATCGTCGCCCAAACCCAGCGCCTTCAATACATAGGACGGTTCGAGCGTGGCCGAGGTGCAGGCCGAGCCGCTGGAGACCGCGATGTCGTTGATGCCCATCAGCAGCGACTCGCCCTCGACGTACACAAAACTCATATTCAGGTTGCCGGGCAATCTATGTTCCATCGACCCGTTCACGTGAACGTAGTCGAGTTCCGACTCGAGCTTCGCCTTCAGCCGGTCGCGCAAGCCGCCCAGGTAGGCCGCTTCCATGGCCATCTCCTGCTGGGCGATTGCGCAGGCCTTGCCCAGGCCCACGATGCCGGGCACATTCAACGTGCCGGACCTCATGCCGCGCTCGTGGCCGCCGCCGTCAATCTGAGCGGCGATCTGCACCCGCGGATTGCGGCGGCGAACATAAAGCGCGCCCACGCCCTTGGGTCCGTAAATCTTGTGGCCGGAGATCGACAGCACATCGATGTTGTCGGCCGTCACATCCAGCGGAACCTTGCCCACCGATTGCACCGCGTCGCTGTGGAAGATGACACCCCGCTCATGACAGAGCTTGCCGATCTCGGCTATGGGTTGCAGCACGCCGATTTCATTGTTGGCCGCCATGATCGAGACCAGGATGGTCTTGTCGTCCATGGCCCGCTTCAGGTCATCCATATCGATGAGCCCGTCGGCCTTGACCGGCAGATAGGTTACGCGGTAGCCGTGCTTCTCCAGCCGCTTGCAGGTGTCCAGCACCGCCTTGTGTTCGGTGACCTGGGTGATGATGTGGTTGCCGCGCTCGCGGTACATCTCCGCGATACCCTTGATGGCCAGGTTGTCGCTTTCGGTGGCGCCGCTGGTGAAGATGATCTCCTTGGCGCTGGCCCCGATCAGCCGCGCAATCTGCTCGCGCGCCGCCTCCACGGCCTGCTCCGCCTCCCATCCAAAGGAGTGGTTGCGGCTGGCCGCATTGCCAAATTTATTGGTGAAATAGGGCATCATCGCTTCCAGCACCCTGGGGTCCAACGGGGTGGTGGCATGGTTGTCCATGTAGATCGGCAGGCTGACGCCTTCCGGCACTTCCACTTGGCTGGCAACTGGGTTCATCTTGGGCTCCATCCTTGGGTTCTGCTCTCCTCTGCTTCGCGGAGGGGGAAGATTCCGTTACAGCGTGAGTTCCACCAACCCCAGGGCTTCCGGGGCAGGCTTCGCGGGTTGTTCCGCCAGATCTTGAATACTGATGCTCTTCAGCACGCCGGCGATGGTCTCGTTCACCCGCGCCAGCGGCTCCTTGATGGTGCAGCTCGGGGTCAGTTCGCAGCCCTTGCTGCCCTTGGTGCAGGAGGTGATGAAAAACGGCCCGTCGATGGCATGAATCACTTCGTAGGCCGAAATCTGGCGCGCATCCCGCGCCAGCGCATAGCCGCCATTCATGCCGGCGTGGGACTTGAGCAGCCCGGACTTGGTTAGCTGCTGCAGAATCTTGGCCAGCAGTTGCGCCGGAATGCCATAGGCATCGGCCACATCCTTGGCACTGAGCGCAGGCGTCTCCGGGTGCTCGGCCAGGTACTTGAGCGCCATCAGTCCGTAATCCGCTTTTTTGGTCAGCTTGAGCATGTAATATCCGACTTCTTCGGTCCGCATTCAGTATACGACCGTTTCTGTCGGGATTTCAAGTCCAGTCTGGGACCGTTTCAGGCCGGCACAGGAAAAATCCGCGTCGCCAGTGGAAGATTCAACAAATATCCGTTTTAAATTGCTGAAAAGACCGATACAATCTGGCGGAAAGAGTAGTTCAAACAACCGATCCAAGAGAGATGGCCACCATCTGCAAACATCCCAAGGTACGAATCGTTTCCCGGCACGAAGACACTGAATATGTCGAGTGCCTGGAGTGTGGCGAAGTCTTTGATTCCGAAGAGTTCCGTGACATGGAGATTGAAGAAACCGTCGAACCAGAGGACGCCTTGGACGACTTCTGAAAAGCCTGCGCCGAGGCCCGGGCGCACCGTCTGGCCGTGATTTACCTGTTGGGGTTGGCGCTGGCCGCCTGCGGATTGACGCGTCTGGACGCAAGCCAGGCGTAATGCAGGCCCGAAGCCACGGTCAGCACCATGGTGCCATCCAGCGCCACCAGGCGGAGGTCCACGATCCAGCGGGCCGCGGTGACCTGATGCAGCAGAACGGCCGCCACCGCGCTCACCTGGACCAGCGTGTTGGCCTTGCCGAAGATGCTGGGGCTGAATTCCCGCCGGCCCGCCGCCGCATACAGGATGGCCGCCACCACCAGGATGCCCACATCCCGGCCAAAGACCAGAACCGTGACCCTAGCGGGGATCAACCCCTGATGGGTGAGAACCAGAAAGAGCGTGCTCAACAGCAGCTTGTCGGCCACCGGGTCAAGGTACTGGCCCAGCATGGTGCGCTGCTTCAACATCCTGGCCAGGGTGCCATCCAGCGCGTCCGTCAACCCCGCCGCCACAAACAGGCCAAAGCTCAGCCCGTAATGGCCATCCAGAATGGTGGCCACCAGGAACGGAGCCAGGCAAATGCGCAGCAGCGTCAGCATGTTCGGAGCCGTGCGGAGGGGGTTCAGTCGTGTCGTCGTCGAGTCTGTCATGACAGGTTCAATCGCCCGCAATTCAATCCCCCCGCCGCAAGCCGGACCACTCCCGGAGCGGCCTGCGGAAGGGCAACCCCGTGCCTGAAGGCTCCAGGGCCACGCAGTCTGCAGATTCCGCTACCTGGTTCACAGACGGAGGTCAGTGCTTCGTTAGTCAATGATGGTACAGCATGGCCGGCACACTCGGCAGCCGCATCTTTCCCCGCCGCTCGGATCCTGATAGACTACCTAATAGTTGTTCGCAGGCGCGTAGCTCAGTTGGTTAGAGCGCTTCCTTGACACGGAAGAGGTCGCTGGTTCGAATCCAGTCGTGCCTACCATATTTATCAATAATTTAGACAGGTCTTACGGTCACAATCCCTGAATTTGTGTCACGGTTTGTGTCATAACCCTCCATTCTGCTGCTTTTGGAGAGGCATTCCATCGCCTTGCGCTTGGCTTCCATGCGGACATGGCTGTACCGCTCCAGCATCCGACGGCTGACGTGTCCGGCAATCGCCATGATGGTGCTGTCCGATGCCCCGCTTTCTGCAAGCGACGTGATCGCGCAGTGCCTTAGATCGTGAAAGCGGAATCCCGGCAACCCTGCCTTTTTCGTCAGAGTCCGCCAAGCTGACCGCCAACTGTTGACGTGCCTTGTGGGGTCGAACTCTGTCAGGTTGCTGCCCACGACCGCCGTACCGTTGAAGACGCGCCGGGAGACGTAGGACGCAAATACGTAATGCGCCGGGTCTACCGGGCCAAAGGATTCCGCCCGCGTCCGTAGCCGCGCCAGGGCAGAGCAAGCAACTTCCGTGAGAGGGATTGCCCGAACTCCTGCATCCGTCTTCGACTTGCGAACTGTCACCGTGCGGTCGAACAGGTCTACATCGGACCATTGCAGCCCCTTCAATTCGCAGCCCCGCGCCGTGGTGTTCAGGCAGAGAATCGCGGCAAGGTAGGCCGTCTCCCACTCAGGCCGCATCATGGCTGTTTTGAGCAGCCGTTGCTTGTCTTCCTCGGTCAATGCCTTGCCGATGGTGGTTGGCTCTCTCAGGGGCCGTATGTCGTCGGCAACCCGCGCCCAGAGCTTCGCCCGCTTCAAAATGCGCCGCAAGATGCCCAGTTCCGCGTTCAACGTTGCCGGTCCCACGCCTTGCTCTGCCCGCCATGCCCGGTATTCCGTGATCCTCTTCGCCGTGATTGCTTTCAACGGTTCCTGTTTGAAGTAGGCCCGCAACTGGACAAGCAACTGTTTCTCTTTCGCTTGGCTGGCCGGTGCCAGTTCCAGCTTCCGGGCAGTCACGTAATCGTCTGCCGCCAGTCCAAACGGTTGCCGGGTCAGTGTGGCTGAGGTCTGGTGCAACTTGCCCTCTGAGGCCGCCGCTATCAATTCCTTTTCTTTCGCTTGCGCCTCTCTCCAGTCCGTTGTTTCAAGGGACTGCCGGAATCGTTGCCCGTTGACAACGAAATGGCAGTGCCATGTTTTACCCCGTTTTTTCAGCGCCATTTATCCTCCTCTTGTTTCCCTTCTCTGTCGCATTTTGCTTCTTTTGTTCCCGCCACCGAGCTACACGATAGGCTTCCCGGTGTGAAACCTTGCAATAGATTTGATCCGGGCGGTCCTGAACAAACCACGCACCGCAATGTGGGCAAATGCAAAAACCTTTGCCCCCCACAACTTTCAGCAAGGCACGTGCGTACCAGGCGGTTTTCATGTCTGGACACCACAAAGCGGGCCTAAAACTCTTGTCGCGCCACCAGAGCACAAGCCGGGCCTCTCGAAGCTCCATTGAGAGCACATACGAGAGCAGCCAGCCAGGGTCTGTTTTCGCGTGTGGCCCAGGACGCAATCCGAGGTTATGCTCCATTAGCTCGATCATCATTTGCGGCGAGTATTTGCCGTGTGCAAAGTCCTCCACCAAATTTGCTGGAACTTCGGGCGGAATTGGTGCGCGCAAAGGACTCTCTGCCCCAGACCGCAGGAGTTGATCCACCTCATCGAGCGCACGAAGTGCATCTTGACGAGCCATCGAGTCATCTGGAGATTCCAATGCTTGCTTTAGCTTCATCACGGCAACCCAACGTTGGAGGGCAAGACCCGGCAGATGCTTTTTCGCCTTTTTCAGGTCTGCATCGACAAAGATGCGGACGGTCTGCGGTGGGCCATCCTCTGGCCCAAAGGTGGCAAACCCCTCCATTTCCGCTGCCGAGCATGGGACTAGGACAGGAAGTTTTGCTTCATCTGTAACGGTATTTTTACTGCCACGTTTCATGAGTAATACTGTAGCACTAGTATTAGCACTGTCAAGGGGGTTTACATGAAGCAAGAAAAGGAAATCAGCGCAATAGAAGCTGCCCGCAGGCTTGGGGTCGGTCTCGATTATCTCTATGGGCTTCTCTGGACCGGAAAACTCGAAGCTCGCAAGGTCAACAAGCAATGGCGAGTCTCTGTCGAATCAGTGGAAGCTCGGCTGAAAATGCGAGGTGAATGATGGCCGACATGGTTCCTAAGCTGCTCACCCTTTCGGCGGTCTCTGAGGCTCTGGCCGTGTCGCCGCATACCGTCAGAATGTGGGTGAGAAAAGGTAGGCTCCAGCCGGTTCGCATCTGCCGACGGTTGCTCTTCTGCCCGGATGAGGTCACACGCTTTCTTGCAGCGGCGAAGTAACAAGATGACTCAACCGAAGAGCGCACCACTGGAAGACGTGCGACCCGATCTCATTTGTCTTGCGACCGTAGCGCCGCGAGCTGTGGATTGGCTATGGCAGCCTTACATTCCGGCGCGGATGCTGTCCATGATCTCAGGCGACCCAGGCGCGGGAAAGACGTTCATCGCTCTGGCTGTCGCCGCGAGTTTCACTACTGGCCGCGCACCAGACGGGAAGCCTTGTGAACCGATCAATGTTTTATACCTATCAGTTGAAAATGCACCGGCTGAAGTTGTGCGCCCGCGCTTCGATTCCCTGCGTGGCGATCCTGCACATCTCTTCCTCTTGGCCGGTACAGTCTCAACAAAGAACGGCGATGCGCAGCACGGAGCGATCAGCCTTGCCGATGTCCCCCTCTTGGATCGTGCGTTGCAAGAGACAGGCGCGAAACTCGTTATCGTTGATCCGATTCAATCGTTTTTGGGCGCGAACATAGACTTGCACCGCTCGAATGAAACTAGACCAGTGCTGGACGGATTAGGGAAGCTGGCAGAGAAACACGGCTGTGCTGTTCTGCTGCTCAGGCATCTTTCAAAAGCAGTAGGGGGAAAGGCAATTCATCGCGGACTGGGTTCGATTGATCTAACCGGCGCGGTACGCTCGGAGATGCTGGCTGGTTCTCTTCCAGATGACCCGGAAGCTCGCGCCCTGGTTCACATCAAGTCAAACATTGGGGCCTTCGGGTCTTCGCGCGGTTACTCAATCGACGGGGAAGGCCGCTTCGCATGGACTGGACGGAGCGAGATTACAGCCGATCAGATGTTGGATGCGCCGTCCAACCCGCGAGACCTGAGCGCATTGGAGGATGCACGGCAGTGGCTCAACGATTTTCTCTCCACTGGCGGCAAGGAGCATCAGGAATGTCGTTTGAAGTCGCAAGAGGCCGGAATATCCTACGCAACGCTCCGCCGTGCCAAAGATGCGCTCCGGGTCCGTTCCTACAAGGCCGCCATGTCAGGCCCGTGGATGTGGTCACTCCCGGAAGGTGGTCACGATAACGCCCAAGGTGCGCACACATGAAACATGAGCAGCTTCGCAAAGATGAGCACCTTGGAAGGCGCTCATAAGCAGTCTGCTTCTGCGAAGGTGCTCAAGTTAAGTCCTTTATCTGTCGAAGATGCTCAAAAGCCTTCTATCTATGATGGATGAGCGTCTTCTTCTGGCCTTGCTGGGCGCTGCGCTGGGCTTCACTGACGCGCTCCAAAGTGCGGAGCGTTCAGTGGGGCTTATTTTTCTTTTCATGTTGGGTTGAAGTACAAAAGCAAGAGCGCCGAAGAGAATGGGGCAATTCTTCTCTTCGCGGGTGAAAGCGACGCTAGGACTTACTATGCGTGCCATTGTGGGCCGTGCTTGGATGTTCATGACCGAAAACCTCTACGATGACCAAGGGGATGAACGGACCATGTATACCCTGCTTGACTTCGCCCAAAACAGCACCTACTCCAACGCTGATGGCTTCGGGCAGGCGTATGTTCCGGGTTCTTGAAGGATCTTCAAGAACGATCTTCGAGATAACTTCAAAGGTTCTCTGCGAAGACGCATTGAGCAGCTCGCTAAGAACTTCAATCCCAAAATCGAATGTCACGCAATAGAGGATTCCGTCGTGAGTCTGGACGCGAGTTGTGCAGAACTGTCCGGCATCAACCACGGACAACACATCCATTTCCCATGATGTGTAAATCAACATGGTCTTTTGATCGCTTCCTATTGCGCGAATGTGCATCCCAAAGTCTGGCAACATATTTGATTGCGCTGGAGCACTGCCCACAGCATTTCCTATCCGGCCCGGCAAGGGGTGGCGCAAGGACGACGGCTGGGCAAACGGTGCGGTGGCGATGCTGGCTCCGCAGGCAGAGCAGAAACGGGCAGTCACCGGTTGCAGGGTGGCGCAGTTGGAACAGTAGACACCCACGTCGGCGTTGGGTTTGTGTCGTTCCGAATTCTTGGCCGGATTCTGAGTGCGCGAAATTGCAAGTCGATACGCCTTCTCTGACGCTTTGGACAATGTCGATACGTAAGCACCTGCAATTAGAAAGAGGACAATCCACAGAATGTTGATTTCTACACCGTCCACAACGATGGTGCCGAGCAGCCAAAAGGCCATGATGATCCAATGCGCCTTAAATTGCTGCTTCTCTATAAAGTCCTCTTCGGGCGTCTCTTTCTTGGCTGGCTTCCTGTAGTTCAATAAGAACATGGTCAGGGTCAGCGTGCAGGCAACTGCATTCAACACCGATAGAACTGAAAATAGCGTTTTCACCTGGGGTATTTTGACTCCTTTCGTTCAGTTCACGGCCGCCCGGTGCGAAATGATTGTGCGACCAAAGGACTGCACTTGAATCTTGGGGTGACAGACACAACCCCGCACAAAATCGTGGAATCCAAAGGAAACGCAGTCCTCGCTAACCTTGTTTTCGTCAATCGGGACAATATGGAACTCGTTCCGGTGTTTCGGCGCTTCAAAGCGTTCCACCTCATCTGGCCGGATGAGGGTCACTTTCCCCGATTCAAGATCCTTTATGCAAACTGCCCAGCGAATTGTTGCCGCTCCCGGTCGTTTGTTAATTGCATATCCAGGCACCTCCACTTTGGGAGGTTGAGGATTTTCTCCAACTCCCGGATGCTGTGGAGTCTCTACTAACCGCTTCTCAAGGTCTTCGAGTTGCAGGCCGGGATGCGCCCCCTCGGACGTGGCAGCTTCCTCTCGCTTTACAGCATCGAATCGGTCCCAGTCCAGAGAGACCACGCCAGAGGAGTCGGTGTGCAGCGACAGCTTCCACTTGCTTCGCTGTGGTTTTGTTTCAGCTTCCTCATTCTCTTGTCTGACTGGCGCTCCTACCACTGCGCTTCCTGTAGCTGCCCCTCCACGCTTGGCTACTGCATATCCAGACACCCCCAACTGGGGAGGCTTAGGAATTTCTCCAACTCTCGGAGGCTTTGGAATCCCAGGTACTCCATCATTCGCTGCTCTTCCTCTGTCGGGTGCTTTGGCATTTTGTACCTCCTGCGTTAATTGTTTCGGCAACTCGGGATCGCGCTCCGGCTCCGGCTCATCGAGTCCAGCCTCTCTCCTGATTCTTGCCTTGAGTCTGTCAATCTTCATCTGGAGTAGACGGCGCTCGAAGGTCTTGAAGGACGGCGTTTCCTTCAACCGCTTTTGAAGTCCTTCGAGTTGCAGTCCAGCATCGGCCGCATTTGCTCGTTCATCAACAACTGCAAGACCCTCCGATATGGACTTTGCTTTCCGGGCGTCTTGCTGCTCGTTCTTTCCCACTGATCCTTGGCTGGGCGACTTACTCGGTTCCGGAAATGCTCTGACCTGGACATCGGTCACGATTTCGGGCCGGTATTCTTTCTCGGTCCGATCAGGCTCGCTATTGGATGATTCCGGCTGCCCTCGCAGATGGGAGTGAACCTCTATCTTCCTTGGTGCGTCGAATTGCCCCGGCGAAGAGAGTTTGGGTTGGAGAGTGGACTTTCGGCCCGCTGAATTTGGGAGCCATTTCAGTTCGCGCGACGAGGATTTTGTCGCACGTTCAACCAGCATCGTATTCCATGGGTGCTGGCTCGCGTGGCAGATCGGGCACAGCGTTACAAGATTGCTCAGCGCATGGATACCTTTTTCTTCGGGACCGAATTCCGAGATTGGTTTTATGTGGTGGCAGTCCAAGCCGGACCCTAAACTCGCCGTAGCGCCGCAGTGATAGCCTTGGCATTTGCGACGGTCGCGGAGAAAAACGAATCCCCGCCGCAATTCCCAATCTGGCGGATATTGCTTCTCTCCCTGGCCTCGATGATCCCGGTAGAGCGGTTCGCAATTCAGCAGCCAAACCAGGTATCCCACGTTCCCCAATGAACGGAGCGAACGTAGCGCCGCATCGGGGGCCAGATTTGGCCAGACTTCACCCGGTCCTTTGGTGAGGAGTTCCGCTTCCAAGGCGAAGTGAGCTTTTCTGCGCTCATTTCTGGCTCGCCCCTCTGCTTCCCGAGCGCGCTTTGCTGACACGCGAGCGGTCACGCGAGCGGTGATGATGATCGCAGTAACGACGATCAGGAAGGTCCACATTGTGCAAGCCCATAAATCGGCCTATCGGGGAGCGCGATTTTGACACCCGAATTAGGCGACCGCTATTCCGCCTCTTCCAACACGCACAGGCAGAGGCTGCGGGGCATGAGGAAACAACAGATAAGGGAATGGTAATACTTATCGTCTCTAGAATCAAAGTATTGGCTGCTTGACCATGAGGGAGTGGCCATTGACCCGCGTACTCAACTCGGTAAAGTTCTCAGGAAAGAGCGTTTACGGCTCGGCCTTTCCCAGGAAGGGCTGGCCGAAAAAGCGGACCTACACTGGACGTACATTGGCGGAATTGAGCGCGGAGAGCGAAACGTCAGTTTGTTGAATATCGTGAAGCTGGCCCGTGCTCTTGGGATGGCACCGTCAAGTCTCTTGGCGGGTATTCAGTGAAATTCTGACCACCTGACGGAGAACCCAACGTACTCCAAAATTTGGAATTCAGCGCGGCAGAGGTTTGGGCATCAGCGGCAATGCGGCCAGCTTCGTGGGGCGCTGTACATTCTGCGATGGCCTATGCAACGATCCCGATGCTCTCGAATCGCTTTGCAATGCCCTGGATCGACAAAAGCCGGGGTCTAGGTTACCGAGGGTTTCGTTCCCCTCTTGATCGCATAAAACCGGCTCCAAAGCGGGGTCCGGTTGTCCCTCATTTGTGGATTGCTCTCACATCTTTTTCGTCTCTCTCTCTGCGGATTAACTCGTTTATTCCCAAACGGTTTCATGCCCTTGCCAATCTGTCTCATGTTTTGTCCATCAACCGTGAGCGATTTTCCCTTGTTTTTTTGATCCTGTCGAAGATCATGGGCCACGGAAAGCACCTTAGACCTGTTACATTCGTGCGTTCGTGTTGGAAGAGGTCGGGGACGGCGCAAGACTAGCACCTCCTCGTTTGGCCGCTCCGGTCAGGATTTCCTCTGGCTTTCAGCCGTGGTGGGCATGGGAAGCAGTGCAACGATCAATGGAAACGGTTTAACGCACGTAGATTATATTGAGATCATGCCCTGTCACGTGTACGACAAACTCACGGACGAGATATACCAAGCCATGAGGTCAGAAGACATGGCAAGAGGCAGTTCGCCCAAACAGTACCCACACAACTCCGATAAGATGCGGCAAGAGGCAATCGTGAACGCTGCTCAAGGTGTTCATCAGGCATATGGGCGCCGGAACGCGCACCTCAGTGAATGCGAAGCGTGCAAGGCAGACAGTCGCAAACAAGAGCAGTACGACTCACGCGGGCACTTCTAAGCCACGTCCCTGCGTATCGCAATCGTGAGAATCAAAATCCACACAACAGCACACAGTATTCAACTCAAACTTTTGGAGTTGAAAAATCTGCCAACATGGGTGGATGGAAAAATCAGAAAATCACGTTATTTTTCGCTGGCCCCGTGGCGGCGGCGGCACAACACCCCCCGTACCCCTTCCACGGCAGTGTGCGCGATGGTCGGCGGCGCTGTGGCAAGTTGCGTGTGGCGCGGCACTCTCTCAGTGGGGCGCACGGGGAGGTACGACGCTGGGTACAGCGGGCACGATCAGCGAGGTAGGCGGGAGCTTGGGAGAGGTCATGCAAGAAGGGGCGAAGGTGCAACGATGAGCCGGAGAGATACGGGGCGCGGTTCATACTCGGAGGAGTGCAACGAACCAGCCAACCGGGCGCGACACTGGTCACTTGCCGGAAGACTTGCGAAACGCCCAATAGCCTGACCAGCCGAGGAGCAAGATACCAAGCCAAAGGTCAACCGGCTGCCATTGCGACCGCTGCATCCGTACCGGCAGGATAGGGTTCAGCAAGAGAGCGACCGCCAGGAAAGCCCACATCCAGTCCCGTGGCCCCACTTGGTACACACGCACCGCCCAATATGCCGCGCCCACGGTTGCAGCTGCCCTCAGCACCATGTAGAAGCCGTAGGGATGCCTCCCCTCGGCTGCAACCAGCAGGAGGATTGCCACCAGCACGGTGAGCGCTACTTCCCACACCCGCTTGCTATCCACGAACGCGCCCTCTGGGAAAATCATTTTACGCCGTAGCTTGCTACGAACGCATAAACCCGGACAGTCCAACATCCGGCGTGACGCAAAGCGATCCCCTGTTTTGTGTCATGGCTTGTGTCATAACCCTCCCATCCCTGCCCGTGTCGCGCCGCCTCTGGCCGTGTCACTCGGATACAAGCAAAAGACAGTGAACCCGTGCCAAGCCCTTATGAACACTGTCTTTCTGTGTCGCTTGGTATCACTCGCCCCTCTTCCGTATCAATGCACCCGGCGATTTGACACGGAAGAGGTCGCTGGTTCGAATCCAGTCGTGCCTACCATATCTTAAACAAAATCAAGCAGTTAAAAGCACGCCCCCTTCTTCCAGGCTGCCTCCGGGGGTGCTGATGGGTGTTCAGCATCGCCCGTTTCGAATCGCCCCTGAAAAGCCAGCCGGGCTGCCACCCGCCCGATGGAAGGGTAGAGGGCAGAATAAGCTTCTACCGCTATTTCACTCGCGGCATGCCTCTCTGTGCCCTGGTAGCCACTTCAAGTGGGCTGCATAGGTTAAGTTGCTAGCGGTGTCCGCCACACGGATGGTTGTTTATGTTTTGGAAGGGCACAACTTCAGTCGTGCCGTAAGCGTCCTAAAGTCAACGGGCTTTAGCCCCTGAGGTCGTGCTCCACCCCTATACCATCCTGAGAACAGCTTTAGACGCTTGCGGCGGCGGGCTGGATCTCTTCCACATCTACCCACTGGGTGGGGTAGTTGCCGGTGTAGCAGGCGGTGCAGTAGCCCTGCTTCTTCTCGTCCTGACAAGAGTTGAGCAGACCCCCGAGGGAGAGGTAACCCAGGGAGTCGGCTTCAATGAACTGGCGTATCTCTTCAATGGACTTGTTGGCGGCAATCAGGTCGCGCTTGCTGGGAGTATCCACACCGTAGAAACAGGGCGAGATGGTGGGCGGGCAACTGATGCGCAAGTGGACTTCCTTTGCCCCCGCGCCGCGCACCATGCGCACGATTTTGCGGCTGGTTGTGCCGCGGATGATCGAGTCGTCGATGAGGATCACGCGCTTGCCTTCAAGCAGGTTGCGCACCGGGTTGAGCTTGAGGCGCACGCCGAAGTCGCGCACGCGCTGCTCAGGCTCGATGAAGGTGCGGCCAACATAGTGGTTGCGGATAAGGCCGAGCCGGAAAGGCAGGCCTGCCTCTTCCGCGTAACCCAGCGCTGCCGTCACCCCGGAATCGGGGACGGGCACGACGACGTCCGCGGGCACGGCGGATTCGCGCGCCAGCTGGCGGCCCATCTGGTCGCGGCTCTCCTGCACCCAGCGGCCAAAGATACGGCTGTCGGGACGGGCGAAGTAGACGTGCTCGAAGATGCAACTGGACTGCGGGTAGCCGGAGGCGTACTGGCGGCTGGTGACGCCGTCCTCGGTGACCATGACCAGTTCGCCGGGAAGCACGTCGCGCTCATATTTGGCGCGCAGCAGGTCGAAGGCACAGGTTTCCGAGGCGAAAACGATGGTGTCGGGCCCGCCGGGGTTCTTGATGCGGCCCATGGAGAGCGGACGGAATCCGCGTGGATCGCGGGCGGCAAAGATGCGGTCGCGGGTCATCATGACGATGGAGAAAGCGCCCTCGACCTGGCTGAGCGAGTCGGCAATCGCGTCCACAAGTGTGCCGGCGCGGGAGTGGGCGATGAGCTGGACGATGATCTCGGAGTCGGATGTGGTCTGGAAGTAAGCACCGTCGCGCTCCAGACGCGAGCGGACGTTGCCCAGATTCACCAGGTTGCCGTTGTGGGCGATGGCGATGAGGCCCTTGACCGAGTCCACGCGGATGGGCTGGGCGTTGAGCAGGGCCGAGTCGCCGGTGGTGGAGTAACGGGTGTGGCCGATGGCCATGTAGCCGGGCAGCTTGGCGAGAACGTCGTCGGTGAAGATCTCCGAGACGAGGCCCATGCCCTTGATGTTGGCCAGATGCTGGCCGTCGGCCGTGGCAATGCCCGCCGACTCCTGGCCGCGATGCTGCAGGGCGTAGAGACCGAGATAGGCCTGGCGGGCGGCGTCCTGATGGCCGTGGATGGCAACGACACCACACTCTTCGCGGAGCTTGGGGTCTGTCGACTCCCAGGTCCCAGAAGCGGGACCTGGGCCACCCGTCCCAGGATGACAGCATATTGAGGGGGTGCTCAGGGCGTTAGAAGCATCCACGATGCCCGCGACGCCCTGGAAGAGGCGTCGCGTCATGCCGTGACCTCGCCGTGCAGGGTGGCTTCAAGGGCGCTGGCCCAAGGCTTGCGCAAGCTCTCAAGCGAGGCGGAGATCATCGGCTGGCGGTAGACGCTGATTTCCAGACGCTCGCCGCCGGTGGTGCCGATGCGCGCCGCGTAATAGCCGAATTCGTCAGCCAACTCCTCGATGGCGGCCACCTGGTTGGGATAAGCGGTCACCAGCATGGTGGAAGCGGGCTCCGCGAAGAAGCCGAAGAGCGGATGGACCATGAGCGTCTGCTCCTGCTCCACGGTGGCGCCAATGCCTTTGGCGAAACCAGCTTGCGCCAGGGCCACGGCGATGCCGCCATCGGAGACATCGCAGGCCGAATGAACCAGTTCGCGATCGGCCAGCACGCCCAGCAGCGTGTGCAGGTCGGCTTCCGCGTCCAGATCGAGCGGCGGGGGCTGGCCCCAGATGCCGCCCAGAACCACCTTTGCGTACTCCGACGAGCCGAAAGAGACCAGTTCCGCGGTCGCCGAGGGGTCGTTTTCCGCCAGATCCTCGGGGCGGATCTGCGCTTGATCGCCGCTCAGCGCGGGAGCCAGCGGATCGGCGTTGCTTTCCACCTGTTCCAAATTGAAGGGAACGTGCAGGTCCGGGTCGGGCTCCTGGCCGGCGGGGATGGGCCAGAGAAGAATGATGGCGTCGCCCTCGACCTGGAAGCTGGAGGGAACGGCCTTGGTCACGTCGTCCAGAATGCCCACGATGCCCAGCACCGGGGTGGGATAGATGCCTTCGCCCTTGGTTTCGTTGTAAAGCGAGACGTTGCCGCCGGTAACGGGGGTCGAAAGCGCCGTGCAGGCCTCGGTGATGCCGTCGATGGCCGCCGAAAGCTGGGCCATGATCTCCGGCTTTTCCGGGTTGCCGAAGTTGAGGCAGTTGGTGGCGGCCACCGGGGTGGCGCCGGTGGAGGCGACCTTGCGGGCGCATTCGGCTACGGCGTGCATGGCGCCCAGCTTGGGATTGAGATAGGCCCAGCGGCCATTGCCGTCCAGAGCCATGGCCAGGCCGCGTTCGTGACCGGGGGTGCCGGTGCCCTTGAGGCGCATCACGCCGCCTTCGCCGCCGGGACCAAGCACGGTATTGGTCTGCACCATGGTGTCGTACTGCTCGTAGACCCAGCGCTTGGAGCAGACATTCTGGCTGCCCAGCAGCGTCTTCAGGTCGGCGGCGAAGTCGCGGTCTTCCGCAAGTTGGGCCAGAATCTCTTCCGAGGGCTCCAAAGCAACCGGCGCCTTCCAGGTGCCGATGGGCCGGTGGTAGAGCGGAGCTTCGTCGGTGAGCGACCGGTTGGGAATGTCGGCCATGAGCACCCCGTGGTGGCGGATGCGCATCCGCTCCTCCGCATGGACCGCGCCAACGATGACTCCGTCCAGTCCCCACTTCTTGAAGACGTCGAGGACCTCGTCTTCGCGGCCCTTGGTGGCCACCAGCAGCATGCGCTCCTGGCTCTCGGAAAGCATGATCTCGTAGGAGGTCATGCCGGTTTCGCGCTGCGGAACCAGGTCCAGATCGACGTCGAGACCGACGCCGCCGCGGCCGCCCATCTCGCATGTGGAACAGGTAAGGCCCGCCGCGCCCATGTCGTTGATGCCGACGATGGCTCCGGTCTTCATAGCCTCAAGGCAGGCTTCCATCAGCAGCTTTTCCATGAACGGGTCGCCCACCTGGACGTTGGGCCGCTTGGCCTCGGTACCCTCGTGGAACTCTTCGCTGGCCATGGTGGCGCCGTGGATGCCGTCGCGCCCGGTCTTGGCGCCGACGTAGATCACCGGATTGCCTACGCCAGTGGCCTTGCCATAGAAGATTTCGTCCTTGCGGACCATGCCCAGGGCAAAGGCGTTCACCAGCGGGTTGCCGTTGTAGCAGGCCTCGAACTTGGTTTCGCCGCCCAGGTTGGGCACGCCGAAGCAGTTGCTGTAGGCGGCGATGCCGCTGACCACACCCTCGGCCACGGCGTGATTCCTGTGCACCTGCTCCTGCTCGGCAGAGCCGGCCTCGATGGGGCCAAAGCGCAGTGAATCCATGACCGCCAGCGGACGGGCGCCCATGGTGAAGATGTCGCGCAGGATGCCGCCCACCCCGGTGGCCGCGCCCTGGAAGGGCTCAATATAGCTGGGGTGGTTGTGGCTCTCGATCTTGAAGGCGCAGGCCCAGCCGTCGCCCACGTCGATGATGCCGGCATTCTCTCCCGGCCCCTGCACCACCCGCTCGCTCTTGGTGGGCAGCCGCTTGAGATGCACGCGGCTGGATTTGTAGGAGCAGTGCTCGCTCCACATCACGCTGTAAATGCCCAATTCGGTCAGCGAAGGCACGCGGCCCAGGGCCGCCAGGATGCGGCCATACTCATCCGCGGTAATGCCGTGGCGGGCCAGCAAAGCCGGGGTTATTTCAACCGGCTCGGGAACAACTGCAGAAGAAGCGGAGTTCATCACGATTGCCTCCATTGTCGCACGGGATTCACATTTGGAGGGCAGCGGGCAGAGCGCCAAAAGCCGCAGCCGGTCTGGAATTGGCGCATTTTCAGTGCACCTTGCCGGCCAACCCCCACACCCGGTTCGGGATTGGCCGCAAAGTGGAACCCGGCTGTGGCGCCGCACACAAGGGCTGTGCGATACTTTTGAAGCAGGTCCCACCCCATGCCGGGATGGCGGAACTGGCAGACGCAGCGGACTCAAAATCCGCCGATCGCAAGGTCATGGGGGTTCGACCCCCCCTCCCGGCACCAAGATTATAAAGGCTTTAATTCGAAACGGTCACCTCTGTGCAGGTGGCCGTTTTTGCTCTGTGGCCATGCTAATGGCTGTTTGCTCCTTCAATGGCTGCTGGCAGTTTCGGTGGCTGCGGCTGCGATGCGGTCAATTACTGACAGCTTATTGATCTGGTGACAGGTGCGCATACCGACCGGACACCGTAATGGCATTGTGTCCAGCCAGTTCCTGAATCTCCTTGATGGTGGCCCCTGCCGAGATCAGCCGCGACCCGCAATTTGCCGACAAGCTGGAAGCCATCGTTGGCTTGTATCTGAATCCGCCGGCTGCTGACCCGCTTGTCCGGTAGTGTGGCAAGGGTGGAGAGGTGACTCTCTCCCCTATGCCGTTTCAACCTCAAATTGAGTCATTTGCCCACCGCGAGACTCGTTCAGACCTCGAGGAAGTCCAGCGCGCGAATCAGATACGCCTTCAGATCCCGGCGATGCACTACCGCATCCAGGAACCCTTTCTCCAGCAGAAACTCGGAGCGCTGGAAGCCCTCAGGCAGCTTCTGGCGGATGGTCTGCTCGATGACCCGGGGGCCCGCGAAGCCGATCAGCGCGCCCGGCTCGGCAATGTTCAGGTCGCCGAGCATGGCAAAGCTGGCGGTGACCCCGCCGGTGGTGGGATCGGTGAGTACACAGATATAGGGCACCTTGGCCGAGTCCAACTGGGCCAGGGCTGTGGAGATCTTGGCCATCTGCATCAGGCTGACCACGCCCTCCATCATGCGCGCCCCACCGGAAGCGGCAATGATGATCAGCGGTTTCCGGTCCAACCGCGCGCGGTCCACGGCGCGGGCAATGGTTTCGCCCACGACGGCGCCCATGGAGCCGCCGATAAAGCTGTATTCCATGGCGCTGACCACCACCGAGTGGGGTCCAAGCTGGCCTAGTGCGTTGAGAATGGCGTCGTCCAGGCCGGTCTGTTCCTGTGCCTTCTTGAGCCGAGCCTTGTAGGGCTTCACATCCGCAAAATTCAGCGGGTCGGTGGAGCGCAGGCCGCCGTCCACCAGCTCATAGCCGGGTTCCAGCAGCATGTCGAAGCGCTGCCGCGCTCCGATCTTGAAATGATGCTGACACTTGGGGCAGACGTTCAGGTTGGCTTCCAGGTCCGCCTTCCAGATCACCGCGCGGCAGCCGATGCACTTGATCCACAGGCCCTCGGTGCGAACCCGCTTCTCGGTCGCGTCGGCGCCATTCACCGGGCCGGCGCCGGACTCATACTCGCCACTTTCACGCTTGAACCAGGACATGCAGACTCTCTCTCAAAACAGCTTACAGCGAACGCTTGACAGCAAACAGTTGGCCTTCGCCGGCCCAATGCGGGCTGCGGCGAGCGGTCAACTGCCAGCTGTTAGCTGGCTGCTGCGCCATCAATATTCTATGCCGCGCTGGGCCAGGATGCCTTTCTGGTAGGCGTGCTTTACCTCGCGCATCTCGGTGACCGTATCCGCCAACTCCACCAGCAGGGGGTGGGCGTTGCGCCCGGTCAGGATCACATGCACCATCTCCGGCCGCTCGCGCAGGGCCTTGACCACCACCGCGGGGTCCAGCATCCCATAGCCGATGGCGTAGTTGATCTCATCCAGAATCACCATATCCCAGTCGCCGGAGTCGATGGCCTCATGGGCCTCGGCCCAGGCCGCTTCCACCAGGCGCACGTCCTCGGGATCGGTCTCCGCCCCGCCCACCTTCACAAAGCCGCGGCCCATCTGCTTGAGGACGAAGTTGGCACCGAAGGCCTGGACTGCGTCCAACTCCCCATAGTGCCAGGAGCCCTTGAGGAACTGCAGCATCAGCACCTTCATGCCGTTGCCCACGGCGCGCAGGGCCGTGCCCATGGCGGCGGTGGTTTTGCCCTTGCCGGGGCCGGTGTTGATCAGGATCAGTCCACGTCGCGAGTCAGTCATATCAGTTGTCAGTTGTCAGTCGCCAGTCGGAAGCCAGATCGCAGCATCATATCGTCAACCACGAGCTGAAAACTGAGAACTGATCACTGGCAACTGCTTTTCAGTGCCCCCCGTGATAGGGATGGCCAGTCAGAATTGTAAATGCCCGGTAGAGCTGCTCGGCCACCACCAGCCGGGCCAGCGCATGGGCCATGGTCATGGGCCCGAGCGAGAGCAGCAGTTTCGCCCTTTCTCGAGCCGGCGCCGACCAGCCGCTGGCCGGCCCGATTGCGAAGACGATATGCTGCGCCCCCTCATCGCGGCGCGTGCCCAGCCAGGCCGCAAAGGCCTCTGAGGTCATTTGCCTGCCCCGGCTGTCCAGCAGCACGGCCACTACCGGCGTTCGGCCCTGCTGGCGGCTGAGCCACTCCAGCAGAGCCTCCTCGGTGCGAAAGGCCTCAGTCCGGCACTGAGCAAAGGCCGAGCAGCGGTCGAGGTAGACGGCGGCAAGGACGTCGAAACCATCCTTCGATCCCGGCCGGGCCCCGACATGGGCGAGGGTAAGGTGCATGGCAAGGAGAATACCCTACCGAGCGGAATCCAGGCCTCGAACTATCCCCGCTGACTACCGAAAAGCAGAGCTAAAACCGGTTTTTGGAATAGCGGCGCAGCTTTATTCTGAAATTCATATTCAAGTCGCCTGTGAACTTTCCACGAATAGGATCTAACCTGTTTATTTACAATATGATGAAAAGCGTACCAAAAGCCAGCGAGTTTGGCATTCATCGTGCAAGCTTTGTATGGGCAAGTAGTCCCTCGCCCTTTTTGGGATAACGTTCACAACCTGTGATCAAAGAGATGAAGCTTCATCTCATCTCTTCCCTTTTTAACGCATTCAAGGTTCCTGTTTCACAGTCGCGGATCGGGTTTCCCCCCAAACCGAGACGCCGAAGCAAAATAAGCGGATCGAGAAGTCCATTAAGGTTTTCCGATCCCCACCAAATCTTGGAGGAGTTCAATGCGAGTTTTCCGGTTGCAGAATGTGGCCCTGGCGCTCAGCCTACTGGCCGTCGCCGGCTTTGTGGCGAATACCACAGTCCCGGTCGCCTACGCCCAATCCAATATTTCCGGCGACATCGTTGGCACCGTGACAGATGCTACCGGCGCCATTCTGCCGGGCGCCCAGGTGAAAGTCACCAGCTTGTCAACCTCCCAAACGAAGGTTGTCACCTCGAATCCCGCCGGTGATTATCGCGTATCCTTGCTTGCACCAGGCAGGTATAAGGTGTCGATCACTGCGCCGGGATTTGAAACGACGACCCAGGATACCGTCGTTTCCGCTGGCACCATCACCCAGGTGAGCGTCAAGCTGACTGTCGGCCAGGCCTCCACTACAGTCGAGGTGTCGGGTGGCGCAATCCAGACATTGCACACCGAGGACGCGCAGCTTTCCACCAGCTTTGACTTGCAGCAACTCCAGAACCTGCCCAACCCCGGCGGCGATCTGACCTTCGTGGCGCAAACCACCCCCGGCGCCGTGATGAACACGCAGGGCGGCTACGGAAACTTCTCCACCGACGGCCTGCCTGGCACCTCGAACACCTTTACCGTCAACGGTGGCTACGAGGGCGATCCTTACCTGAACCTGAACAACTCCGGCGCCACCAACCTGCTGCTGGGCAGCAACGACGTCGAGAGCGTCACGGTTACAACCAACAGCTACGATGCGGCTTTTGGCGGCCTGGGCGGCGCCCAGGTGAATCAGATTTCGCGCTCCGGCGGCAGCAAATTCCACGGCAACCTGGATTACCTGTGGAACGGCCGGGCGATGAACGCCAACAGCTTCTTCAACAAGTTCTATGGATCGAAGCGCAACTTCGACAACGCCAACCAATGGGCTGCCGCGATCGGCGGGCCACTCAAGAAGAACAAGATCTTTGGATTCATCGATACGGAAGGCCTTCGGGTTATCATTCCGCTGATTGGCCCCGTCTATGCTCCCAGCCCCAACTACCAGGCTGCCATTCTGGGCGCGTCCGCCGAGGATAGCGCCAACATCTACGGCTACATCCCCTATGGAAACCTGGCGTACAACGGCCTGTCGGCACAAGCGCCGCTCTATCAGAAGATCTTCGGCTTCTACAACAACGCCAAGAACTACTCGGCAGGAGCCCAGGATCCCACCGATCCCGATACCTGGATCTTCGAGGGCCAGACGACCAACCTGGCTACTGAATGGCTTGTGAACGATCGCGTGGACTTCAACCTTTCCGCCAGCGATCACCTCTATATTCACTCGAAGGTGGATCACGGCATTCAGCCAACACAAAGCAGCTTCCTCGATCCGGTTTTCGACGCGCAGAGCCCCCAGCCTTCCTATGAAGGCCAGATGAACGAGACCCACACTTTCTCCCCGCAACTCACCAACCAGTTCCTGCTTGCGGCCAGCTATTACCGGGCGATCTTCACCAATACCAACGGCCTCAGCCTGGGATCCTCCCTTCCCTTCGTGCTGATCCCGGAGGGGTTTGCGTCGTCCTGCGTTACCGACGCCAGCGGCAACTGCATTCGCACCTTCGATTGGGACCTCTCGGGCAACGCCTCTGACTGGGTCGGCGGCGTGGACTATGCCTTCCCGCAGGGCCGCAACGTAACCGGCTACCAGTTCACAGACGATCTGAGCTGGACCAAGGGCAAACAGAACTTCAAGTTCGGCTACGCATTCCGCCGTGACGACATCACCGACTACACAGCCAGCGAACACAACATCAACTACGGCGGCGGCGAGAACATCATCCTCGATCAGGGCGACTTTGCGGCCGGCTACTCCGATGAGTGGGCTGAGCGCTTCCCCAAGCGTCTCTCCGAGCCTGTCGCGCTCTACGTAGAGGGCTTCTACGCGCAGGATCAGATCAAGCCGGTGCCGAGCCTGACCCTCACTGCCGGATTGCGCGTGGAGCACAACTCAAACCCGCTCTGCAAAACGAACTGTGTTGCCAACCTCGCGCAGGACTTCAGCACGCTCCCGGCCGGCCGGGACACCCCGTACAACAGCCTGATCGCCTCCGGCCGCACGCAGGCCTTCTTCAAGCAGCAGAACATTGCCCTCGAGCCACGCCTGGGCTTCTCCTACCTTCCCGGAGGCCCCGGATCCAAGACCACGGTCCGCGGCGGGTTCGGCATGTTTGCCGACTACTTCCCCGCGCAGATCATGGGCGACTTGGTCTCCAACATGCCCAACGTGGACCGGTTTACCGTCCTTGGCGCGGCATACGGCAATCCCATTACGCTGGATGCAACCCGCTCGGATAGCGGCCACGCCCAGGCAACCACATCGAACACTGCCCTTCAGAACCTGTTCTCCCAGGGCGGCTACTACCGGAATGCCGCTGGCACCTGCCCTGACTCGCTCAGCATCTATTGCGCAACCAGCGGTGTCTTTACCCGGCCCACCATCACGTCGGTTGCGCACAGCGTCAAGCTGCCCACCTATGAAGAGTGGAGCTTCGCTATTGAGCACCAGGTTGCCAAGAACACGGCGATTGCGGTGACTTACGTTGGCAACCACACCTATCATCAGCCGGTCCAGCGGATGCCCAACGCATATGACGCAGCTGGCTCCAACGCCTCGCTGCCTGCCTCCCGCCCCAACGCCTCGCTCGGCTCGGTGACCGAGTTCTATAGCGGCTCAAGCTCCAACTACAACGGGTTGCAAGCCACCGCAACCAGCCGTCTCAGCTGGATCACCTTGCAGTTCAACTACGTCTACGGCCACGCGCTCGACACCAGCTCCAACGGCGGCTTCGACGCCTTCGGCCTGAACGGCGTCGGCCAAGTCAACCCCTATAACCTGGCCCAGAACTACGGCAACGCGGACTACGATACGCGGCACTACATTAGCGCCAACTACTCCATCACCATCCCGCATTTTGCCGGGCCAAGGGCTCTGGTAGACAACTGGGCGATCGCCGGCACCATCTTCCACAACTCTGGCTATCCCTTCTCGGTGACGGATAACACCGGTGACGTTGCCTACGGAGTTGTTCCGCTGGCCAAACAGATCGACAACAACTTCAACCACCACTGCGGTGGCAAGGCGCATGCCTCCACGCCTTGCGACTTTGCCTCCCACTTTACAAACTCAACTGACTACGGCCAGCAGCGGCGCAACCAGTTGTATGGGCCAAACTACACGGACTTCGACATGGATATTTCCAAGGCCTTCAAGGTCCCCGGATGGGAATCGGCCAAGCTGAAGGTTGCTGCGCAGTTCTTCAACACCTTCAACCACGCGAACTTCCAGCTTCCGCTCTCAGACGTGAATGATGGAGCCAGCGATGGCCTCATTTACGCCGCGGCCAGCACTCCCACCTCGGTTCTGGGCGCGTTCCTTGGCGGCGACGCCTCACCTAGACTGATCCAGTTGAAGGCTTCCTTTGTCTTCTAATTGAATCGAACCCAACAGCAAAGGGCGCCCTTCGGGGCGCCCTTTGCTGTTGATCGATCTTTCCTGCCGAACTCGCCACGGACGCCGTTCCCGGGCTCCATCCGAGGCGCAGGGAACTAGGCCTTCTTCACGGCCTTCTTCTTCGCAACTGCCTTTTTGGCAGGAGCCTTCTTCACCGCGGCCTTCGCCGCGGCAGGCCTCTTGGGTGCGGCCTTTTTGGCAACCACTTTCTTGACAGCGGTCTTCTTGGCCGGAGCCTTCTTTGCAGCGGCCTTGGTCGCAATCGCCTTGGGCTTCGCCGACGCCTTCTTGGCAGCCTTCTTGGCCGTCGACGCTGCCGCCGCCTGCTTCTTGGCAACAGGCTTCCTGGCCTTGGGCGCAGCAGCTACAGCGGCCTTCTTGACCTTTGAGGCCACCGGGGCCTTTGCATCCGCCTTCTTCGGATTGGCCTTGACGGCAGGCTTTGCCGCAGCCTTCTTGGGCTTGGCGGAGGCCTTCTTGCGAGCGGCCAGGGTCTTCACGGCCAGCGCGGCCTTCAACTCGGCGTCGAACTCGGCCGGTGTCAGCGGGCGGGCTGATTTGCGCAGTCGCTCGATGTCGTAGAACGCGCGGCGCTCGGTCATGAAGACATGCACGACAAAATCCACATAGTCGAGCAGAATCCACTCGCCCAGGCGGCGGCCCTCGACCGAGTTGGGATAGACGCCAAACTCCTTCTTGAGCCGGAACTCGATCTCATCGGCGATGGCAATGGACTGCCGGCTGTTGGTGGCCGAGGTAACAAGGAAGAAGTCCGACAATCCGGCGTCGATCGGGTCGAGCTCGAGGATGCGGGTGTCTTCGCCTTTCTTTTCTTCACAGACCGCCGCGGCGGCCTGAACTAGGATGCGGGTATGCTGGTGCGCTTCTGCTGTCGTCATGCGGTGAGAATCTTCTCCAACCTTAATCGTACGGCATTTTCCACATTGCCGTTCAATCGCCGAGAGTATACAGGGTTGAATTTGCCCTGGGAAACTCACCTGGCGGCAACGGCCTGGCAGTTAGCTGGCGGGGAAAGCAGGCCTCCCGGAGGAGCAAGCTAGCGATAGAGGCCGCGTGCCTTGATGGCGGCAAACACGGCTGGGGGGAGCAGTTCGTGGCAGTTGCCGTGGCCCCCAAAAGCCGCGCGGATCTGCTCCCGAATCTCCGAGGCGCTGATCTCCACATTGAGGCCGGGCAGCAGATAAAACGGGGCTGTCTGGCCGGCATCATTGCGCAACTGGCAGGATCGGACCTCGACTGCTGAGCCCCTTGCATTCGCCTCCGGCTCGGATTCCATTCTGAGTCCTTCCGGCAGTGAAGCCTTCAGGTCGTCCAGCCGCTGGCCGGGCCGCGAGGCGACGATCAAGGGCGCCACAAAGGGTATTTCCGCCGCTCCGCGCCATCGCCGCAGACCAAAAAACGAGTCCGCCCCCATGAGGCAAAACAGTGTGCTGCCCGGCGGCAGCTCCGCGCGGAGCCGTTTGAGTGTTTCCAAGGTGTAGTTCGGCGCGCCGCCGGACCTGGGAGCGTCGGCCAGCGAGACGGCAAAGCCCGGCTCCCCGGCAATGGCCAGTTCCGTAAGGGCCAGGCGGTCTGCAAAGCTGGCCGTCGAGCCCAGCGGTTTGAGCGGCTGCGCGCCCACCGGGGTAAAGATCACCCGATCCAGGCCCAGTGCCACCCTTGCGGCGCGCGCCACCGCCAGATGGCCCAGATGGGGCGGGTCAAAACTGCCGCCGAAGAAGGCGACGCGCATGCCATCGATTTGCTGCTGCTCCATCCGTTCATGGTAACGTGCCCGCGGCCTGCCCGCCCTCGTTCCAACGGTGAGATGCTCGTTAGCCCCGGATTTACCTCTCACTGGCCCGGCGGCGTGTTCCTCGCTGATAAACTTGAAAGGAAACCATGTTCAAGCAAAGATACGCACGCTGGATGTACGAGTGGGAAACGCGCCTGACCACGCGCGACGAGAACCGTGTGGTGCGCCCGCTGGAGTGGGGCTTCGAGTGGATCGCGCCCTTCCTTGAAGAGCACGGCCTGGGCTCAGCGCTCCCCGGCCCTGAAGCTTTACAGGACGATGCGGTCGCCGAAGCCGCCATGACCCGCATCAACGAACTCCTGGTTCGCCACAGCGACAGCTTCTTCGGCTACCGGCGGCCCACCGACTTCCGCCTGGAAGAACGCTTCCCGCAACTGTTCCCCACCAACGTGCGCCCGGAAACGCTGGCCAAGGACGCCGCGCTCCGCCAGCAGGCCGTCGAGGGCAAGATCGGCAAGGCCCAGTTTCTGCGCTTCACCTCGCCGGAGCGCACGCCTTATCCATGCAACGACCTGGTGAATGCCCGCTGGTACCCGGCCCCGGCGCACAAGGACCCCAAGCGCCCCAAGCAGGCCATCGTGGTGCTGCCGCAGTGGAACGCCGACGGATTCAGCCACAACTCCCTGTGCACCATCTTCAACAAGATGGGCGTCTCGGCCCTGCGGCTCTCCATGCCCTACCACGACATTCGCCGCCCGGCGGAGCTGGAGCGCTCCGACTACGCCGTCAGCGCCAATATCGGTCGTACGCTCTCGGCCTGCCGTCAGGCGGTGGTGGACATCCGCTGCTGCGTGGACTGGCTGGAGGAACAGGGCTACGAGCAGTTCGGCGTGCTGGGAACCAGCCTGGGCTCGTGCTACACCTATCTGGCCAGCGCCCACGACGCCCGCCTGCGCGTGAACGCCTTCAACCATGTCTCCACTGCCTTTGGCGACGTGGCCTGGGCCGGCCAGAGCACCCGCCACGTGCAGCAGGCGCTGGCCGATGCCGGCCTCACCCAGGACCGCCTGCGGGCTTTGTGGTCGTCCATCAGCCCGTGCAGTTACTACGACAAGATCGCCGGAGCGGAAGCCGGCGGACCCGGCAAACGGGTGCTGATGGTCTATGCCAACTACGACCTCACCTTTCCCAAGGAGTACTCGCTCCAGGTGCTGGACGCCTTCCGTAACGTGGACCTCAACTTTGAGGCGCGCATGTTGCCTTGCGGCCACTACACCACCGGTGAGACGCCCTATCAATATATAGATGGGTGGTATCTGGGCTCGTTCGTCTACCGGGCGTTCAAAGCCCTGCGCAAGGAGAAGGCAGCCGGGCTGACTCCCGCCTCCCTGCCCGTGCCGGAAGTGGAAGAGGAAGCTGTTACCCGCTAGGATTTGACGGCAAGGGAAAGAAGCATCACCCTGCGGTCATCCAGGTACCCCGGCTCGCCACGATCGGTTACGGCGGAAGGAATGTGCATCCGCTCCCGCAGAAGGCTCCGTGCTCCATCCTTTCGCCTTCCTTCTGGCGAAAGGGTGGGATAGCAAGAAATCCGCAGGCCTGACACAAGGCAAAAGCTACCGCACCGCACTCAAATTCAGCCTCAGCAGCTTGGCGGGGTCCAGATAGGCTCCCTGCCAGCGGACGGCCCAGTGCAGATGCGGCCCGGTCACGCGGCCGGTGGCCCCGCTGAGTCCGATCCGCTGTCCCGTTGTCACGCTCTGCCCTGCGCGTACGTCGATGCGGCTCAAGTGCATGGAGATCGTGAACAGGCCCAACCCATGGTCGATGGCCACGCAGTTCCCCTCGTAGTAGAGCGGCCGGGCCAGAACCACCACGCCATCGTTCCCGGCCCGCACCGGCGTTCCCATCCGGGCACGAAAGTCCATCCCCTTGTGCACGCTGGCCAGCTTGCCGTTGAACATGCGGCGCGTGCCAAAGCTGTCGGTGGGCGGGGCGGTTACGGGAGCGCGAAAGTTCTGCGTCCACAGCGGCTCAGCGGCGCTCGCGGCAAAGACCTTCTGTTTGAGCTGGACTTCCGCCTCAATCTGTTTGAGCGCTTCCGCGCCGGGCTCTACAAACCTGGGCTCCACGGTAAGCGTGCCCGTGCGGTAGTGGGCGGCACGAATCTCCACCGTGCGGCTCAGGTCGCTCACGCCGCCTTTGGTATGGACCGCGATCCGCAGGGCAGAAGGGCCCTCGGGCGCCTCAACGTCCACGCCGGCCAGCGCAAACCACGCCCGCCCGCCGCGTCCCGCAAAGAACTGGAGCGGCCGGCCCAGCCACTCGCCGTCGATCGTCGCGGTTGCCGGCGCCTCCACGCGAATCAGCTCCGGAGAGCCGGCCTCCACCACCGCCGGGCTGAGCGTGACGGCGGAGGATTGCGCGCGGAGACCCGCAGGGGCCAGAGCAACGATCGGCAAACAGAGCAGAGAAGCCAACCGCAGCAGCGCAGAGAAAGCCTTGAGAGACCGCATCAGTTGAGGATAATTCCGGCGCCGTGGACCCGGGCCCGAAAACATGGATGCTGGCTCCCTCCCGTTCCGCAAGAAGCGCGGAGAAGGTGGGGCACCGAAATCACTCCCTTGCCAGACCCGGACGCTAGCGCGGATGCGCGGCTATCCACTTTGCCACCCGCTCCTGCACTTCAGCCAACTCGTCGGCGGTGATGTGGGTTCCGATCATCTGCCGGTTGGCGGCATACTTCTCCTGGTCCGGTCCTTTGACCGCCGCGGCCAGGTCCAGCCAATAGTAGGCCTCCACATCGCTGTGCGGAACTCCCTGGCCCATGGAGTAAAGCAAGCCCAGAGTGGCCTGCGCCAGCACATTGCCCTGCTCCGCCGCCTTGCGATACCAGGCTGCCGCCTGCGCCATGTCGCGAGCCACGCCCCTGCCGTCGCGGTAAAGAGCGGCCAGATGGAGCTGGCCGCCTGCGTTGCCTTGCTCCGCCGCTTTGCGATACCACTCCGCTGCTTGCTTGCAGTCCTCGTTCAACTGCCTTGAAGTGCGCGCCTGCCCGCCGCCCACAGCGTAGCTTTCGCCCACCAGCACCTGGGCCGCGGCGTCGCCGGCATTCGCCTTGGCCAGCAAGGCAGCATCCACGTTCGCGGTCTGCGCAACGGCATTCGCCAGCGCGCAGGTAAATATTGCGGCAAGTAGAAGGTGCTTCCAGTGGACTCTCATGGCGGCCTCGGCAGGAATCGAAATGCAAACCAGCTTGTATTCCTTCCATTAAACGCGAAGCTGCCGTTGTGGAGGAATCGAAATTCCCCCCGCACGCGCATCTCGTCCGGGACTGCGACTTCTTGCGCGCATCAGCCTGTGAATCGCGATGGAAAAGGGTCTAAAATTCTCCTATGACCGATCGCATGTCTCTGTCCCTCGCCCAGGCCGACCCCGAAGTGGCCGCAGCTCTCGACCACGAAACCCTCCGCCAGCACGAAGGGCTGGAGATGATTGCCAGCGAAAACTTTGTCTCTGAGGCCGTGCTTGAAGCGGCCGGCTCCATCTTCACCAATAAATACGCCGAGGGCTACCCTGGCCGGCGCTATTACGGCGGCTGCGAGTTTACCGACGTGGTGGAGAACCTGGCGCGCGACCGGGCCAAGCAAATCTTCGGCGCCGAACATGCCAACGTGCAGCCGCACTCCGGCTCGCAGGCCAACGCCTCGGCCTACGCTGCGGTGCTGCAAACGGGCGACACCATCCTGGGCTTGGACCTGGCGCACGGCGGCCACCTGACCCACGGGCACAGGTTGAGCTTCAGCGGCAAGCTCTACCGGCCCACCTTCTATCATGTCCGGCGCGACACGGAACTGATCGACTACGACGAAATGGAAGCCATCGCCGAGCGGGAGAAGCCCAAGGCCATCATCGGCGGCGCCAGCGCCTATCCGCGGCTGTGGGACTTTGCCCGCATGAGGCAGATCGCCGACAAGGTGGGCGCGGTCTATATCTTCGACATGGCGCACATCGCCGGCCTGGTGGCGGGCGGCGTGCATCCCTCTCCCGTGCCCCACGCGCACATCACCACCACCACCACCCACAAAACGCTGCGCGGTCCCCGCTCGGGCCTGATTCTTTGCGGACAGGAACTGGCCGCGGCGGTGGACAAGGCCGTCTTCCCCGGCCAGCAGGGTGGTCCGCTGGTGCATATTGTGGCCGCCAAGGCAGTGGCCTTTGGCGAGGCGCTGCGGCCGGAGTTCCGCACCTATGCCGCGCAGATCGTGGCCAACGCCCAAACGCTTGCCCTGGCTTTGCAAGAGGCTGGCTTCCGCATCATCTCCGGCGGCACGGATAACCACCTGATGCTGGTGGATGTTTTCGAGAAGGGCATTCTGGGCTCTGAGGCCGAGCTGGCGCTGGGCAAGGCCGGCATTACGGTCAACAAGAACGCCATTCCTTACGACATCAACCCGCCGCTCAAGCCTTCGGGCATCCGCGTAGGCACCCCGGCCCTGACCACCCGCGGCATGAAGGAACCGGAGATGCTCCTGATTGCCAAGTGGATTGCCAAGGCCCTCGCGCAGCGCAACGACGATGCGGCCCTGGAGCGGATTCGCCGCGAGGTGGCCGAACTGGCTAACCAGTTCCCCCTCTATGCCTGGCTGCGTCCTGCGGCAGCCGTGGGCGTTTAGAGCCAGCTCAACCGGTGAAACACATGAAGGGTACGGACCTCGGTCCGTACCCTTTTCTTCTGGGCAGACATCTGAAATTACAGAATCGCTCAGCGAAGATTTATCCAAACACAACTTGCCTCCTGACCTCGGGTTGGATCTACTGTATGTAGTAGTAAGCATGACCTATCCGGGGACCGGCGCAACACAGAGTCGCTGCCGCCCCGGACGGCATCGGGAGGAAACGATGAAGTCCATTCACCTTGCTCTGGCCACTTTGCTCGTTCTAGCGGTCCCAGCGTTTGCCCAGCATCGCGAAGCAGATTCCCGCCCCTCTGGCGGGAACATGCACCAGGCGATTCCTTCACACGGGCCTTCGGCGGTGAAGGGAACGCCGCATGCGGTCGAACCGAATCGCAACTTCAGCGATAAGGAGGGACACCCCAACGCCCCGCATGTGGACGGGAAGACCTGGGTTGGCCATGACACCGGCCATAACGATGTCCGCTACCACGTGGACCAGCCGTGGGAGCATGGCCGGTTCACCGGCGGCTTTGGCCGCGGCCATGTATGGCACCTCGCTGGCGGCGGCCCTGGGCGCTTCTGGTTCAATGGTTGGTACTGGAGCATCGCACCCGCGGACGTGATGTACTGCGACGGCTGGCTGTGGGACTCCGACGACATCGTCATCTACCAGGACCCCGACCACATCGGCTGGTATCTGGCCTATAATGTGCGGCTCGGCACTTATGCGCATGTGCAGTATATGGGCATGTAATCCGGCAGGATCGCCAGAGACGATTCACATTACCGAGGGGACGGGCCGATGGCCCGTCCCCTCGGCGATTACGCGGAAATCAGGAAGCGCCGGCGTGATATACCGAAAGGCATTTCGGGGAATATAATCGCAAGTCCGAACATGGTAGCCGTTTCCCTGCGATGAAATCCGGCGGCGCCATTCCAATTGCAATCAATGAGGGTCTGAAATGAAGCTTCTGCCTGTCCCGCTTCTCGTTCGCGCGCTTGCCCCGATGCCCGCCAAAACCGCCCTGATTCTCATCGCCCTCGCTGTTGCCTCCGCGGCCGCCGCGTGGGCCGCGCCTGCGCCTATCGTGATCACCGGCGCGGACCGCCGCCCGGCCACCTCGCTCAATGGCGAGTGGGGCGCGATTATCGATCCGTACTTCTCGGGGCTTTTCAGCTTTCATCATGTGGAGAAGAAGAACGGCTGGTTCCTCAACCAGAAGGCCAAGCCCGGCGATCCCTTTCCGACCGAGTATAACTTCGCCACGGCGGCCAAACTGCGGGTGCCCGGAGACTGGAACACCCAGCGTGAGTCGCTGCTCTACTATGAAGGCCCGGTCTGGTATGAGCACGACTTCACCTACCATCCCAAGGAACACACCCGCATCTTTCTCCATATCGGCGCGGCCAACTACCGCTCCTGGTTCTGGGTCAACGGGCAAAAGGTCTGTGAGCACGAAGGCGGTTTCACCAGCTTCAACTGCGACGTAACAGCAGTGGTCCATGAGGGCGCCAACGTTGTGGTTGCCGCCGTAGACAACACCCGCCAGGAAGACGGCGTACCCGGCCTGGAAACCGATTGGTGGAACTACGGCGGCCTTACTCGCAACGTCTCGCTGATCGAAGTTCCCGAGGCCTTTGTGGACCAATACGACTTGCATCTTGGCCGGGCGGAGAATGCGCAGATAGAGGGGTGGGTGCACGTCGACGGCGGCCAGCCTGGGCAAAAGGTCGAAGTGGAGATTCCCGAGTTAAGCGCAAAGGCAACCGCGCAGCTCGGCGAAGGAGGCCGCGCGGTGATTCATCTGGCCGCGCCAGGCCTGAAGCTCTGGTCGCCGGAGTCGCCCAGGCTGTATAAGGTCGAGGTGCGCGCGGGACAGGATGCCACTGACGACCTGATCGGCTTTCGCACAGTGGAGACGCGTGGCACCGAGATACTCCTGAACGGCAAGCCCATCTTTCTGCGCGGCGTTGACATCCAGGGCGAGGCGCCCTATCGCACCGGCCGGGCCTACACGGACAAGGATGCCGAGACCCTGCTGGGTTGGGCCAAGGAACTGGGATGCAACTTTGTCCGTCTGGCGCACTATCCCCACGATGAAACCATGCTGCGCACGGCCGACCGTATGGGCATTCTGGTGTGGTCAGAGAATCCGGTCTATTGGGCGCTCGAGTTCGACAACCCCAAAGTACTTGCCAAGGCGGAGCAGCAGTTAGACGAAGAAATTGGAACCTCGCGCAACCATGCCGCGATCATCTTGTGGTCGATGGCCAACGAGACGCCCAACACCGAGGCGCGCACGCGCTTTATTGAAACCCTGGCCAGCCGCGCCCGCCAGCTTGACCCCACGCGCCTGATTACCGCGGCGCTGCTGGTGCGCGCGGACGGACATACCAAGATAGTCGACGATCCGCTGGGCAGCGCGCTCGATGTAATTGGCGTGAACGAATATATCGGATGGTACGAGCAGCAAGCGGAGACCGCCGACGTGACCGACTGGCGCATAGAGTACCAGAAACCCCTGATTGTGAGCGAGTTTGGCGGCGCCGCAAAGGCGGGCCTGCACGGCAGCGAGACTCAGCGCTGGACCGAGGAGTACCAGGCCAACATCTACCGCCATCAATTCGGAATGCTCAACCGGATTCCCCAACTTAGAGGAATGTGCCCGTGGGTTCTGATGGATTTCCGCTCGCCAAACCGGCCTCTGGCGGGCATCCAGGATGAATTCAATCGCAAGGGACTTATCAGCGATCAGGGCCAGAAAAAGCAGGCGTTTTTCGTCCTGCAGAAGGCTTATCGCGACAAGACCGTGGGCAAGGCGGATTGAGATCATCCGCGTCGTGAAGGGGTAAGTTGCACAAATCAAGACAAGGTTGTGCAAAAGTGGAATTTCTGAGCTATTCTTGACTTATGGCAAATGATTCTATTCTTGCTCTCATCGACGCGGAAATCGCAAGGCTGACGCAGGTTCGCTCCCTGCTCAGCAACGTTGGCAAAGTCGCCACCAAGATAACAGAGCGCAAAACCAAGAAGTCCGAGGTCGCGGCAACAGCCAAGACGAAGACCGTGAAGGCCAAGGCAAAGAAGACCCGCGTGTTGAGCCCCGAAGCGCGCAAGCGGATCGCCGATGCGCAGCGCAAGCGGTGGGCTGCACAGAAAGCCAAGGCCTAAAACAGACGCACACAACTTATTCGCCTGACTTTTCCGGCGCTCGGTCCAAGATACTTACGACCAGCCGATGGCGCAAGGATGAGGGGCGCCCCTGCTATTTTCCCCGCGGGTTCTGGTCGGGCCAATGAACGGCGATGAGCAGTCATCGCCGTTCAGCTGTACTGGAGTTGTACGCGCGTCCCGCACATCTGGCTGCACCCGCGCGGTGGACCCATCTATATAGATATATCCGGAAAACAAGGCCTCGGCCCGTCCTGTTTCTCTGGAGATCTTCGCATACAAGCACTCTCTGCCGGCAAAACTTACTCCGCGCCGCATTTCAACGGCGAGGTTCCAGGGACCATTCTGTTGGATCGAATTCGAGCTTAGTCCGCTTGTTACCAGGACTCGACGGCCAGCACGGTGGGCGGGCCGGGATGCCCCTGGATCACTTGGGTCTCGATGACCGCCTCAATATTCATCTGCTCCCAGTTCTTCGGCGCCTTTGCCAGAAGCGCCTGGAGATACACGGGGTTATAGAGGATCTCTCCCGCTGCCTCCGTGCCTTCCTCGGAGATGCCGGCCGCGATGATAATAGGTTGCCCGGTAATGCTGTCGTGAATGCGGGCCACAATCGCGTAATCGCGCGACAGCTTCTCATAGGGCAGGTCCCAGGCGGTTGCCCAGGAGGTTTGCGTGCTGCTCTTGCGGTCAACCAGCACAGCAACCCCATTCTTTGACTCGAACCCAAATCGCAGTTTCTGTGTCACGCGCAGCGTCCAGATATTGTCGAAGGCGCCGATCAGCACGATGGGCCCCTCACGCAATTGCGCAAAGCTTGCCCCGGAGGCGGGCAGCACCCGGAAGGCCTTGTGGCGGGCTTCCAGGGCGGCGGCGGTGTGGGTGAGAGTAATCACGTCGGCCATCGCGAACAGGCCGGAGTAGTGCAGACGGAAGTAGAGCGGCTCCGGGTTGGATGTAGGGATCGGCGCTTCCAGGGAGTTGATCGACCCCACACTGATGTCCTTGGCCGGTTCGCCCAGACAATACGTAGCCGTGGTGTTTCCGTCGGTAATCGGAGCCCAAAACCGATCAAGCGCGCTGGGAGGCGGGGGGGGGGCGTGATGCCGCGAAGCAATGTCAAAACCGACGGCGCCGGAGACGGCCGCCAAGAGCACCAGCCCTAGCCAGAGGAGGCGGTGCGTGGAACGCGGTGCTGCCGTGGCGCGCACGGGCGGAACGGGCAGCATGGCCGGCGATTCCGAAGCTGGAGCGGGCAACTCCGGCTCTGCCGGGGGCTCCGCAAGATGAAACAGGGGGACATAGGAGCCAACGGGCAGCTCCAGCACCACCTCGCCGTCATGGGCGGAGTCGTAGTAGTACTGCATGAGCCGCTTGCGCACCTCGCCAGCGGTGATGCGGACAACGGGATCGGCATTCGCGTCGTAGCTGGGGGAGCGGCCAAAGACCTCGATGCCGATGCTCCGCTCCTTCAGCTCGGCGCCGTTGCCCTTCAGCGTTTCCTCAACGGTGTAAGCCAGCAGCACCGGATAGCGCTTGCTGTTGCAAAAGAGGGGGTGGGCCAGCAGCCGCTCCAACTGCTCACGAATGGCAGCGGCATCGAGGGCGGAGAATGGCGGCGCCATCTCCTGCGCGAATCTTGGCCCCAAGGGCATTTCCGGCTCCTCTTTCAGTACAACCAACAACTCCTGCGACAAGGCATCGAACGTACCCCGGCAGCGCGCCTGCATCTTCGTCTGCGGCCCGCTTACCTGATCCGGTTGCCAGGGACTGTTGAGGTGCAAGAGCCCTGGCCAAGCTGCCGGATTTGGTCTGGAACCCGGCCCAGCGCGTCAAGTTCAGCGCGATGAGCGGGATGAAACCAATGGCATTGCGTATCATACGTCCAGAGAATCGACTTGTCTACAAGGCTCTAAACCGAATTGTAATAGATGTTTAGGCTTGGACTATGGAATTTGGTACCCGATGGAACCTATCAATCAGGGAATGTCAGTACATATATTTGTTTTCGGTCCAGAGAATGGTTTCAAAGCAGTGTCCTGAGCGACGGAAGACGCCGCCTCGGAACGGCAATGCTGGACAACCCATTTTCTTGTGATTGCGGCTCCTCGCCCCTCCGGTTTACCAGACTTGGACTACATCCAGGCAGGAATAGCCGGGGGGCGCTTTTTTTTGCGCGCCGCCCACGACCGCGTCCCCTTCGATTCGAGCGACTCTTCCCATCTGAGCTGCCGCGGCCCTGGTCCGAAAGGCGCGAGCAGTTGCGCCCTCCAACCCACCTGGGTAGCGAGTGCGCGCGTCCTTGTTCTAATTTGATGGAAGCCAGAGAGGAACTCCAGGGAATGCCGATCAAGTGGTTTCGCCCCGCACTCATTTCGTCCGTCTTCGTTCTGTTGTCCATCTCCGCCGCCCTCTCCGCGCAAACCGCGCCCCTCAGCCCGCAGGAGGCGCATCTTCGCGCCGAGGCTCTGTTGAAGCAAATGACGGTGGAAGAGAAAATCGGCCAGATGAACCAGGTTTCCGGCGTCCAAATGCCCGGAATGGGTAGTGAGAAGCCGGACGACGCCATCGCCAAGGGCCAGGTGGGTTCGGTACTCTGGCTCATCAATGTCAAGGAACTCAACCGCCTGCAGCATCTAGCGGTGGAGAAATCGCGGCTCCACATTCCCCTGCTGATCGGCTTCGATGTGATCCACGGCTACCGCACGGTCTTTCCGGTTCCGCTGGCCATGGCCTCGTCCTGGGACCCCGCGGTGGAGCAGTCGGCGCAACACCTGGCAGCCCAGGACGCGCGCGCGGCCGGCATTCAGTGGACCTTCACGCCCATGGTCGATATTGCCCGCGACGCCCGCTGGGGCCGGATTGTGGAAGGCGCCGGCGAAGACCCCTACCTGGGCGCGGCCATGGCGGCAGCGCAAGTGCGCGGCTTTCAAGGTGAATCCCTTGGCCCGGACAGCGTTCTGGCCTGCGTCAAGCACTTTGCCGGTTACGGCGCGGCCGAGGGCGGGCGTGACTACGATTCCTCCTATATTCCCGAGGTCCTGCTCCGTAACGTCTACCTGGTTCCCTTTCACGCGGCGGAAGAAGCCGGTGCGGGCAGCTTCATGAGCGCCTATATGGACCTGAACGACGTGCCCGCCAGCGGCAACCGCTGGCTGCTGCACGACGTTCTGCGCCAGGAATGGGGCTTCAAGGGCTTTGTGGTCTCTGATGCCTTCGCCGTGGCCAGCCTGCAGACGCATGGCTTCGCCCGCGACCCGGAAGACGCCGCCTACAAGGCCATCTCGGCGGGCCAGAACATGGATATGGCCAGCCAGACCTTCATTCGCAACCTGCCCAAGCTTGTAGAGTCCGGCAAAGTGAAAGTGGCGCAACTGGATGAGGCGGTTCTGCCCATCCTCGAGATCAAGTATCAGTTGGGCCTGTTCGACCATCCTTATGTGGATGAATCCAAGGTGGATGCGGTCCTCAGCCGTCCCGAGGGCCTGACCCTGGAGCGGCAACTGGCGGCCCGGTCGATGGTGTTGCTGAAGAACAGCGACCATACCTTGCCCCTGAGCCCGAAACTGAGAAAGATCGCTGTGATCGGAACGCTGGCCGACTCCACCAAGGACATCGAAGGCGGATGGACAGTGGAGGGCCTCTTCGGCGGCCCCGGCAAAAGCCACCCTGTCACCGTCCTGGCCGGCCTGAAGAACAAGCTGGGGCCAAACGCACAGGTGGATTATGTGCCCGGTCCCCTCCCTACACGGGAATACCCCGGGATGATGGACGCCTTCTTTGGCGTCAAACCCGTTCCCCCACCCACGCCTGCGGAAGTGGCCGAGTGGGTGGTGAAGGCCAAGGCTGCCGCGGCCGATTCCGACGTAGTCATCGCGGTATTGGGGGAACTGGCGAGCATGAGCAGCGAAGCCGCCTCGCGCGCCACCCTCGATCTGCCCGGCATCCAGGAGCAGATGCTGGAGGCAGTGGCCGCCACCGGCAAGCCGGTCGTGTTGGTGCTTGAGAACGGACGGCCCCTCGATATTCGCTGGGCCGCCGCCCACGTTCCCGCAATTCTCGAGGCCTGGTACCCCGGCACCGAGGGCGGCAACGCCGTGGCCGATGTTCTGTTCGGGGACGTCAACCCAGGCGGCAAGCTGCCGGTGAGCTGGCCCCGCATCGCCGGGCAGGAGCCCCTTTATTACAACCACAATCTGACCCACGAGCCGGAAGACAGCCCGGACTTCACTTCCCGCTATTGGGACATCTCCAGCAAGCCGCTCTACCCCTTTGGCTACGGCCTCAGCTACACCACCTTCAAGTTCGCCAATCTGCGCCTGAGCAGGGAGCGCATGAAGGCTGGCCAGACCTCCGAGGCGCTGGTGGATGTGACCAATACGGGCGCAGTGACCGGTGACGCGGTGGTGGAAATTTACATTCACCAGCAGGCCGGGTCAGCCTCGCGTCCGGTGCGCCAGCTCAAGGGCTTCCGCCGGGTGACCTTGCAGCCCGGCGAAACCCAGGCGCTCAAATTCCCCTGGGCAAGGATGAGTTGAGTTTTTGGAGCCCGCAAACCAAGGCCTGGGGCGAGGAGCCGGGCGCCTTCGATGTGTGGGCCGGAGAGGACTCGACTGCCAGCCTGCATACCTTGCTCACGGTGAGCGAATAGCCCAAGCCGCAACCGGTCAGCGCCAGGTGTCTGGAACCACCGTTGTGAATCGACAACTCCGAAGCGAACAGGGGGCTTCAACCCCCCCAGGAAGAAACTAAACTGCAAGTTCGCCAAAACAAAATCGATATGCAAGGTGCCTGCTGGCCCACCCTAGCCGCAAAAACAAAAACGCGGCGAGGGTGGGGCACCCAATGTTTCAATAGCCCCGCTCCCTTGTTGCCTTTCCGCGGCCTCAGAAAAAGAGCACCTCTTGTATTAGGCGCGCCCGTTCCAGCCGCCCGGCAACCCAAGGATCAGCCGCACCAGTTCGGACTGGCGCCGTGCGCCCGTCTTGCGGAAGATGGACTTGATGTGGAATCGGGCTGTCTCCACGGTCATTGCCAGTTGGCCGGCCGATGAAGCTGTGTCGCAACCCTGAGCCAGCAGATCGGCAAGGCGGCACTCGGCCGGCGTCAGCCGGTAGAGGGCGCGCAATATCTCTGCCCTCGAAGCGGGCCGCGCCTCTGGATCGCTGAGGAAAACCAGGGCCGCGGGGCGGTCATCGACGAGGACATTCCTGGACTGGAAGGGCGTGATCGCCATTTGCAGTGGCCGCCGGGGCGGCTGCCGCGGAATCAGCACGGCTCCGCCGGCGGAAGGGGTCCACAGGGCGCCGCTGCCCGCCTCAGGTGCGGCGGTGGTGTATCGGGCATAGCGCGCGCCTCGGCCGGCGCCGGTGGCCACTGCTCCAGCTACCATCGCGTCCAGCCGGTTCTGCAACCCCGGAGCGGAGGTCCGCAGGAATCCGCGCTCCAGCTCAATGCCATCGCGCTCGTCCAGGATGGACTGGGCGGCCGGGCTCATGCGGATCACCTGCCCGCGGGAACCGATGCTGATCAAACCCTGGCCCAGCGCTTCCACGGTGTGCCGCAACTCCGCATTCTGGCTGCGTGCCTGGCTCAATGCGCGATGGGTGTTCAGCGCGCGCCTCAGGTGGGGAGCAAGCAAGGAAAGCAGGGCAACGGTGTCCTTCCCGAAGGGTGCATCCCTCGGACCCCGCTGCATCCCCATGCCCCCCTCGATCTGGCCGTCGAGCTCGCCCAGCGCGACGGCGCAGTGATGGAACTGCCCCTGCGGCCGGACGAAATCGTTATAGAAAACCGTGCGCTCAAACTCCGGGTTGGGAATGACCGAGGGGCCGGTTCCGATCCACTGGCCATGGACTTGCTTGGCCGCGATGAACCGCTTCAGCAGCACATCGTGCCGGTGGAAATGCTCAATATAGGCGCTCTGCCAGGCGGGATCGAAGCCGTAATTGAGCGAGAAATCGGGGAGCTGCCCCGGTGCGACGAGGACGAAATATGAGGTGCTGGAGCGTGCCAGCTGGCTGACGGCGCGTAGAAAACCGGGCCAGTGCTCCGGCGAAGCGGCTGACTCGTAGAGGAGTCCCAGCAGCGACGAAACGGTCTCGGCAGAAGGCGGCATCGTGAAGGGGTCTCCAACACCTCTTCCCGGCTAACGGGTCAGCGTAGAAGCCATTCTATATCCCGGACAAAGATTTCTCCCATTTGGGGGATATGCAGCCAACGGCCGAGACGCCGACAATGAACTCGACCCAGCACAATGAGGTCTTTACCGCGCGTGCCGCCATCGGCGCGCTCCATGTGTATTACCCGCTTGGATTTCCTCCTGGAAGGACTGAAGAGATGGACCGGAAAGAGATGCTGCGCTTGTTGCTCGATCGGGCCCAATTCAACGGATTCGATTTTCGCCGCTGGTTCCAGGCCCGTGTGCAGCCGCACTGGCCGGGCGCCGAGATGGCGCTGTCGCTGCTGGCAAGCGAAGGACGGCATTACACGCTGCTCTTCTCCCACGATTTCGCCAGCCACTTCTGGCGGGCCGGCTGCGAGATGACCTTCCTCATCCCTTCGATGACCTACTCCAGGGTCAACACCCAGGGCGATGTGGTCCAGGTAACCCGCAAGCCCTTTACCCGGCGAACCATCAAGCCCGACGTATGGAGATACCACCTGCGCCAGATGGCAGTCGCCGAAGATCCCATGGAGTACCTGGAGCGCTTTCTGCCCGTCCAGGGCCGGCCTCAAGTGCCCGATTCCCGTCCGGCGCCGATCGCTGTGCGCGCCTGAGCCGCGCGCAGCGGATGCGGCAAAGCTCGCGGCTTTGGTACCTGGGAAAGGCGCAGTTCTCAATCGCCACGCACAGAATCAACCAGTCAAGGACCTAGAGTCCACCCATCATCAACATGCGGGGCTCGGTCATCTCTTCAATCGCGGAGCGGATGCCTTCGCGGCCCAGGCCGGAGTCTTTGACGCCGCCGTAGGGCATGGGGTCGAGACGCCAGCTGGGAGTATCGCCCACAATCAGCGCGCCCACTTCCAGCTCGCGAAAGGCGGTGAGGATGCGGCCGGCGTCGCGGGTGAGCAGGCCGGCCTGCAAGCCGTATTTCGAGTGGTTCACGTCGGCCAGGGCCTGCTCGAAGTCGTCGTAGGGCTCAATGGCGACTACCGGGCCGAAGAGTTCTTCGTCGCGCACCTTCATGCCCGGCTTGGTGCCCGTCAGGATGGCCGGGGTAATCATGGACCCGCGCCGCTCGCCGCCGGCCACCAGCTTGGCGCCATTCTCCACGGCCTCCTTGATCCAGGATTCCACCCGCTCCGCCTCGCTGAGGCGAACGAGCGGGCCGACCTCGGTGGCCTCGTCGGAGGGATCGCCGGTGACCATTTTGGAGGTATGATCAACCACCCTCCACAAGAAGCTTTGGAAGACGCTGCGCTCCACAAACACGCGCTGTACGCTGACGCAGGACTGTCCCGCATAGCCGAAAGCCGCGTGCGCGGTGCGGCCAGCCGCCTCGTCCAGGTCGGGCCAGTCGCTGTGCACAATCAGCGCGGCATTGCCGCCCAGTTCCAGCAGCACCCGCTTGCGTCCGGAGTGAATCTTCAGCTCCCAGCCCACCTTGGACGAGCCGGTGAAGCTGATCAGCTTGATGCGGTCTTCCTTTTCCGCCAGCCAGGCGGTATCGGCGTTGCTCAGGGGCAGAACGGCCAGCGCCTCTTGGGGCCAGCCGGCCTTCAGAATCACTTCGCCCAGGGCCAGCGCGGTAAAGGGGGTTTGCGGCGCAGGCTTCAGAATCAGCGGGCAGCCCGCCGCCAGGGCGGGGGCCAGCTTGTGGGCCACCAGGTTCAGCGGAAAATTGAAGGGAGTAATGGCCAGCACAGGTCCCACCGGGAAGCGTTGCACCAGGCCCCAGCGGCCCTCGTTGCCCTCGGTCAGGTCCAGGGGAATGCTCTCGCCCCCGGTCCGCGCGGCCTCTTCGGCAGCAGTCTTGAAAGTGAGAACGGCGCGATCCACCTCAGACCGCGCCAGGCGCACCGGCTTGCCGGCCTCGGCCACAATCAGTTGCGCAAACCGCTCCTTCTGCTCGATCAGCGCGCCAGCCACGTCCTCAAGAATCTCGCGGCGCTTCCAGCGGGGCAGTGCGCGGGTGCGGCGCAGGCTGGCCACGGCGTGGCTCACCGCCTGGCGCGCATCCGCGCGGGTGGCTACGGTCACGCGGCCCACCAGCCCCTGGTCCCAGGGCGAACGAACTTCCAGCGCCTCGCCCTCGCTCCACTCCTTGCCGCACATCAGAAATCCGGTTTGTGTTCCTGGCCGCATCTTCATGGTTTTCGAGCTCCTGACCGTCTCTGCACTAGATGTTACAAGCACAGGGCGCGCGCGGGCAGCTTCTCTGGGCGCGGAAGGAAACTCCGCCGCCGGGCAGTTCCAGCACGGTACACTGTTCGCCTATGATTCACGACGGCAAGAGCCGCAAACTTCCCTTTGATCCGGCCGAGGCAGTCGAGCATCTGCGGGCCAGCGACGCCAAGCTGGGAGCGCTGATCGACCGGGCCGGCGCCTTCACCCTGCGCCTCGATCCGGCGCCCTCGCCCTTCGAGTCGCTGCTGGAGTCGATCCTCTACCAGCAGTTGCACGGCAAGGCCGCGGCCACCATCCATCGCCGGGTGCGCGAGTACTTTGGCGGCGATCCGGCGCCCCAGCTCCTGCTGGACACCCCGGATGAGCCTCTGCGCGCCGCGGGCGTCTCCGGCAACAAGATCAAGGCGCTGCGCGACCTGGCCGCCCGCACCCTGGACGGCACCGTGCCCACCCATGCGGCCATCCGCAAAATGACCGACGCGGAGATCGTCGAGCGGCTCACCCAGGTGCGCGGCATCGGTCCGTGGACTGTGGAAATGCTGTTGATATTCCGCATGGGACGGCCCGACGTGCTGCCGGTGACCGATTACGGGGTGCGCAAGGGATTCGCGCTGACCTTCCAGCGCGTGCCCAAGACCCGCCCCCTGGCCGCCGAAGATCTGCCCAAGCCGGAGATCCTGCTCAAAAGAGGAAAACGCTGGGCGCCGTTCCGCTCCGTGGCCAGTTGGTACCTGTGGCGGGCCTGCGATCTGGCCAAGGGGGCTGCACCGGCGGGACGGTCGAGCCTACAATAGCAAAGACGGCCGGGTCATCGTTTGGTAATTCGATTTTGGCGAAGGGTAGGGGCTGAAATACATGCTCCTCACGAACCCGCGACTTTTGGGGATTCGCTCATCCATGGCACCGGCACGAGATTGGAAAACTCATGGCCGCAAGCAAGCGTTTCGTCTGCATTCATGGTCACTTCTACCAGCCGCCGCGCGAGAACCCCTGGCTGGAAACGGTGGAGACTCAGGACACCGCCGCTCCCTACCACGACTGGAACGAGCGCATCTGCGCGGAGTGCTACGCCACCAACGGCGCGGCGCGCATTGTGAACAACGAGAACCTGATTACCGGGATCGTGAACAACTACGCGCGCATGAGCTTCAACTTCGGGCCCACGCTGCTCAGCTGGCTCAAGGAGAACGCGCCGCGCACCTATCGCATGATCCTGGACGGCGAGCGCCGCAGCCGCAAAACCTTCCACGGCCACAGCTCGGCCATGGCGCAGGTCTACAACCACATCATTTTGCCGCTGGCCAATGAGCGCGATCGCATCACGCAGATTCGCTGGGGCATTGCCGACTACGCGAGCCATTACGGCACGCCGCCGGAGGGTATGTGGCTGGCGGAGACCGCGGCGGACAGCGAATCGCTGGAGCTTCTGGCCCAGCACGGCATCAAGTTCACCCTGCTGGCGCCGCACCAATGCAAACGTATTCGGCCCTTGAAGGAGGGCGCAGGCTGGCTGGATACCGCGGGCGCCACCGTCGATACGACCCGCCCCTACCTGGTGCGCTTCGAGTCCGGAGTCTCGATCGCGGTCTTCTTTTACAACGGCCCCACCTCTCGGGCCATTGCGTTTGAGGGCCTGCTGAACTCCGGCGAAAACTTTGCCGCGCGCCTCAAGGCGGGCTTCAAAGACGTCCCCCAGGCGCAACTGGTGCATGTGGCCACAGACGGCGAGTCGTATGGCCATCATCATGCGCATGGTGAGATGGCGCTGGCCTATGCCCTGCGCCTGCTGGAAGAGGACAAGACCGTCCAGCTGGCCAACTATGCCAGCTTTCTGGAGCAGTTTCCGCCCGAGTACGAGTGCGAAATCGTCGACAACACCTCGTGGAGCTGCGTGCACGGCGTGGAGCGGTGGCGCTCCAATTGCGGCTGCAACAGCGGCAAGCCGGGCTGGAACCAGCTTTGGAGAGCGCCGCTGCGCCAGGCCCTGGACGATCTGCGCGACGCCGTGGCGCCGCTAACCGAGCAGGAAGGCAACCTGCTTTTCAAAGATGTGTGGGCCGCCCGTGACAGCTATATCGATGTTATGCTCGACCGCGGCCCGGAGACCGTGGACAGCTTCCTGCGCGCGCATGAAAGCCACTTCCTCAGCGAGCCGGAGCGCGTGCGCGCCCTGGAACTGATGGAACTGCAGCGCCATACGCAGCTGATGTACACCAGTTGCGGCTGGTTTTTCGACGACATCTCTGGCATCGAGACGGTGCAGATCATCGCTTACGCCGCGCGCGTGCTGCAACTGGCGCAGCAGGTCTTTGGCGAGCAGGCCGCCCCGCTGGAACCGGCATTTCTGGCCTGCCTGGCCCAAGCCCGCTCCAACGTGGCCAGTGCCGGCGATGGGGCGCAGATCTACAAGAACAGTGTGGCCTCCATGGAGCTGGGCCTGGAGCAGGTGGCCGCTCACTACGCCATCAGCTCGGTCTTCTCCTCCTTTGCCGAGGAGACCGACCTGTTCTGCTACCACGTTCGCCGCATCTCCTATGACATCTACACCTCCGGACGCGGGCGCCTGGCGCTGGGCCGCACCCATATCGCCAGCGCCATCACCGGCCACCAGCAAAGCTTCTCGTTTGCGGTTTTGCACTTTGGCGACCAGAACATTACCGCCGCGGTCAAGCCTTACAGCGAGGCCGATGCGGCCGACTTTGAGGCCTTTGCCAGCCAGGCCGCGGAGCATGTGCAGCGCGCCTACTTCCCTGAGGTGATTCGCCTGCTGGACCGCTACTACGGCCACGTGGACTACTCGCTCACCTCGCTCTTTACCGACGAGCAGCGGCGCATTGTGCAGATCATTCTCAACTCCACGCTGTGGGACATCGAGAGCTCGCTCACCACCATTTACGAGGACCACGCCAGCCTGTTGCACTATCTTTCCCAGGCGGGTTTGCCCAAGCCCCCGGCCCTCACCCTGGCGGCGGGCTTTGCCATCAACGCCGGCCTGCGCCGGGCGCTGGAGGCCGACTCCATCGACCAGGCCCAGTTGCGCTCGTTCCTCTCGCTGGCCAAGGCGGATCAGGTTTCCCTGGAGACGGCCACCCTCTCCTACATTGCCGATCAGCGCATGAAGCGCGCCATGGTCGAACTGCAAATGTCTTCGGGATCGCTAGAGATTCTGGACCGCGCCCTGGTGCTGGCCCGCGCCCTGGTGGAGCTGCCCTTCGAGCTGAACCTGTGGCAGGCGCAGAACATCTGGTACGAGATCCTGCGCACCTCCAGCTATGCTCTAACCGCGCTGCAAGCCGACGACCTGCAGCGCTGGGAAAAGAACTTCAGTGAGTTGGGCAGTTGCCTCTCCATCGACTGCACCGCCATCAGCTCCAACGAACACGCGCTGGGGGCTTTGGGAGATTAGCAGGGCCGGGCGCCGGTCACAATCTGCACCAGCCTCTGCTCATTCAGGCCGGTGGCGATTCCCTTTGGACGCCAATGCTTGTGGCAGCCGGGATAATCCAGCGGAACACACTGCGAGGCGATGCCGCGGGCGCGCATCTCATACCCGCCGGGCAGGATATTCAGCAGGCAGGCCACAGCGATCACGCCAAATTCCGGCGCGCCCTGCCAGCGCTCCAACCAGCGGCTGAATCCGGTGGAATGCGGCACCAGGTAGACGGCCGCCCCCAGGCTGCGCATACGCCGCGTGATGCGGTTGACGGTGCAGCCCGGATCACAGGCTGCGCAGGTCATGTCCACGCCTTCAACGTGCGCCCGGCAGTTGGCGGCATGAGCGCCGCGCAGGCACGCGGGCACCAGGACAGCCTTGTGCGGCGTGCGATCGAAGTCCGCGCGCAGTCCCCGGTTCATCACTTCCGCAGCCACCATGCTCAGGTGATATTCCGCCGGCTCCTTGCCGCAGAAGATCTGATCCTCGCGGCAGCCGCGCCCGGCGTATTCCCCGGCCAGAAAGCCAGAAACCCCCCGCGTGTATGGCCCCAGAGCCTTCTCTGCCTCTTCCCTGAACCAGTCGAAGAGCGCCGCGGCGGTCTCGATCCAGTGCGAAGCCTCCCTTTGAGGCAGCGTATCGAGAAAGCTTCTCCAGTTGTTCAGGCGCGTGGCCTCCTGCTCGAACTCGCCGGCGGCCTGGAGCCACTCGATCAGGCGGGGCAATCCCACCGGCAGCGGATGCTTCGCCGCCGGCTCGCGGGCGAGTCGGGGCATCAGGAAAAGCCGGGTCAAGGCCGCCCGCACCAGGTCGGCCACAGGTTTCATCCATGCCGAGCGGTGGCGCAGGCCGAAGAGCCCACGCGCCAAATCCGCAATCCAACTGGGCGTGCTCTCCGCCGCGCTCCCGTAGCGCCGCAGCGCCTGGCCCAGCGTGAGCAGCTCAATGGCGTACTCGCCGCGGCTGCGTTCGGGCTCGCACAGGACCGCCCGGAGATGGCGGGTGTAGCCGTCCAGGGCGTCCGCCGCACGCTCCTCGATCCTGGCCAGCACCCGGTCGGAAAACCGGGCCACCTCCGCATAAAACCTGTCTGAGGAGCCGTCGGCCAATCGCAGGTCGTAAACCAGATCAGTAGCGGCGATGACGGAAGCTGCCGGTAAGGGCACAGCCGCACCTCCGGCCGGGCAACCCGGAACTTCGGGCATTCGGCCGGGCTGGAGGGCTACAGGCATCTCAAGGCTCTCTCCGCGCTACCGCACGCCGTTCTTCAGGCCGCGAGAGCGGCTCCACAGATAATACGCCGGGCATGTTAAAAAGGTTCCGCTCAGGGCCGCGGGGCAATGGTTGGGGCTGACCCGCAATCGTGCAGGGCTTTGACCGCTTGGATCAGCAGCCAAGCTGGGTGCCCCAGGCCCCGGTTTTGGGAGCTGAGAAAGCACAAAGCTCAATCGCAAGGCAGGAAATCAGGCGGCCAAAGTCCTAGTTTCCGTGCGAGTTTTCCGCCGGATGCAGCTTGCCGCCCCGCAGCACAAACTGCTGGCCCCGCCAGACGATGGTGTTGCCGGCGAACCCCGCCGCCCAGGTGCCCATGGCCACCAGGTCGCGCAGCGGCAGCAGCCAAAGGCTGGGCAGCACCTGGTGGTCGCCCAACACTTGCGCGCCAACCACCATGGCCACCGTCAGCCGCAGAAAGAAGCTCATCCCCAGCAGCCACAGGCTCAGCGGGCTCAGGCCGCTGGCCAGCACATTGAGCAGCGCCCAGCCCAGGCCGTGGGTAAAGATGAGTCCGAAGTAGCCCCATGGCCGGGCATCGCGGACGGTGCGGCTCCAGCGCAACTGGTGATCCACAAAGCCGCGCCAGCCGTAGGCCGGAATCGCGGTCTCCACCACTTCCGCGCTGAGCGCCACCCGGTAGCCGGCCTGGTCTACGCGAGCGCCCAGCTCGTAGTCGTCGGCCAGGTGATCCACCAGCGGCGTAAGGCCGCCGATCTTCATAAGCGCCTCGCGGCTCACGGCCAGCGTGGAGCCGAGCCCGTAGTGCAGGCCGCCCTCAATCATTTTTGAGAGCAGCACGCCGGCCTGGAAGTCGGTGGCGATGCCCAAAGCTTCAAAGCGCGAGGGCAGCGTGCCGTGGGCGCGGCCGCGATAGAGCGCTGTCACCAGCCCGGTCTTTACCGGAGCTTTGCCGTGCAGCGCCGGGCCGGGATCTTCCGGCAGCGGGGCAAAGTGCGCCATCACCCGCTCCAGGTAGCGGGATGAGACCGAAATGTCGGAGTCGTTGATGAGCAGGAAATCGTAGCGGGCGTGCTGGGCAAGCTGCACCAGGGTGCTGACCTTGCCGTTGGTTCCCAGGCGCAGGGGGCACTCGACCAGCCGGATCGACCTCTGGGGAAACTCCAGCTTGAGCTCTTCCACGGCGGCCGCGGCGGGGTCGTCGAGCGAGGAAACCCCGAACAGCAGTTCATACTCGCCTGCGTAGCTTTGCCGGCAGTGGCTGCGGAAGGCGTCGATCATGAAGGGATCCAGGCCCTTGAGCGACTTGAGAATGCTGACGCCGGGCGCAAAGGCCGGCAGCGGGGCGCGGCGGCTGGCCAGGAAGGCGCGCGCCGCAATCATGGCGGCCACAAAATAGCCCATCCCGGCCACGGCCAGCACCGTGGTCAAAACCTCCACGGATTGGGCGAAAATGTGCGGCATCACAGGGGTTAGTGTAGCGGAAAAGCAGTTGTCAGTGATCGGTTGTCAGTTGTCAGTCACCCGGATGCGCGATCGGCATTCCAATCTTTGGCTGCCAATGGAAGGATGCCCCTTGCATGTAACTGCGCGCGCTTTCGTCTGACTACTGACAACTGATCACTGACAACTACTTTACTCGTACCGCAGCGCCTCGATGGGGTCCAGATTCGCGGCCTTCCAGGCGGGGTAAATACCAAAGACCAGTCCGATAGCGCAGGAGACCACAAAGGCTATGACAACCCAGGTAGGCGAAAGAGCGGCATGAAGGAACGGGACGGCAAAATGCAAGATCAGCGTGAACAGGGCTCCAGAAACAATGCCAAGCAGGCCGCCGATCACACAAAGGGTTATCGCTTCCAGCGTGAACTGCAGGAGAATGTTCTTCTTGGTGGCGCCAATGGCCTTGCGGATTCCGATCTCCCTGGTCCGCTCAGTCACCGAGACAAGCATGATATTCATGACGCCGACGCCACCCACCATCAGGCCCACGGAAGAGACTGCGACCATAAATAGAAAGAGTCCGCCGGTAAGCGAATTCCATAGACGCGTGAGCGAGTCGGGGCCGAAGATGGCAAAGTTGTCGTCCTGTTCCAGGCGAACTCCCCGGCGGCGGCGGAGAAGTTCGCGGATTTCGTCTACAACCAGCGCCTTGTGAGCGGGATCGTCGTATTTCACGACAATCCAGAAGTCCTTTTGCTCCGGATGGAGTTTGCGGAAAGTCTCCAAGGGGAAATATGCGGAGTTGTCCTGCGTGTTTCGTCCGCTTCCGAACGGCTGCGGCTGGACATCGAGTACGCCTATGACCGTAAATATGCTGCCTTCGCAGTCGATGTCCTTTCCGATAGGAGACTCGGAGGGAAACAGGTCCTCGGCGGCGTCGTGACCGAGAAGAACAACTTTAGCGCTGCGCTCTTCCTCGGAATCGGTCCACATGCGGCCTTCGAGGATCTCGATATCGTTGGTCTGTTTCACTTCCGACGTGCTGCCGTTCAAAATGGTGTTTTGAATCTTGTGCGCGCCGGCCTTGATCGACACACTGCCCAGGCCGGTCTGGAAATTCTGGTAGGTGAGTTCAGGATCCACGGCGGCGACAAACGGCAGGCTGCGCATGGCGATGCCGTCCTCATAGGTAAGTTGCTTGCGATTGAGTTCCTCGGTGGTGGGGCGCGTTCCGAACGGCTCAAAGCGGAAGACCCACAGATCGTTGGTGCCCAGCGATTTGACGAACTGGTCGATATTGCCGTTGAGTCCGTTGATGGCAGAAGAGATCAGAATCACCGTGGAGATGCCGATGGAAATGCCGAGGACGGTAAGGCCAGAGCGCAGTTTGTTCTTGCGAAGCGTATCGAGTGCCAGCCGCACCGATTCTCTTGAGTCGCTTAGCCTCATGCCTATAACTCCGCTCTCAGGGCAACGATGGGGTCGAGGTCCGAGGCCTTGTGCGCCGGGTAAACCCCGAAAAACAAGCCAACCGCGGTAGCCACAAACAAGCTGACGAGGATGGACCAGAGTTCCACTTCAGAGGGGAACGAGATCGCCAGGGTAATGAGCTTGGCCACGGTGATGCCCGCGATGACGCCGATCACGCCCCCCGTCAGGGACATGGTGGCGGACTCGATGAGGAACTGCAGGAGAATGTCTTTGCGGCGAGCGCCGAGCGCCTTGCGAATGCCAATCTCCCGGGTACGCTCGGTGACCGAGACCAGCATGATATTCATGATGACAATGCCGCCGATCACCAGGGAGACGCCGGCGATGGCTGCGACCACGGCTCCAAAGCTGTTGAGTATCTTGCCCAGGAGGTTCTGGAAGGTTGCGCTGGTGTCGATGGAAAAGGCGTCCGGATCGTTGGGGGCCAGATGCCGGCGTGCCCGCATGATGACGCGCAACTCGTCGGAGGTTGCATCCATCACCTCTCCCCCTCCGCCTGTCTTCACATAGACGACCATGCTTTGGTGCGCGCCGTAGGCATGAAGAAATGCGGTGAGAGGAATAGCCACCCAGTTGTCCATGCTCATGCCCAGCATCTTGCCTTGACGCTCGCCCACACCAATCACCGTGTAGGGAGAGCCATCGACGCGAATTTCCTTGCCGAGCGGGTCACCGAAACCCAGCACATTGTCGACCACATCGGAGCCCACGATGGCGACGTGCGCACTGTGCTCATCCTCAACTTCGGTGAAGGAGCGCCCTTCGTCAATATTGAGATTGGAGATGGAAGGCATGGTCCAGGTCCACCCGCGAATGTTGGTGTCCGTGGTGGACTTGGTCTGGTAGACGATCTTGCCTGTGATGTTGCGCTGCGCGCCGACCGACACGCAGGACTTGCATTCGGAATCAACGGCCTTGTAGTCGTCGATCGTGACATCTCTCCGCTTTTGGAAGGAGAGATACTCTTCGATGGTGATGAAGGTCTGCGGCATCTTACTGATCGTCACCACGCTGGCGCCGTAGGTGTTGATCTTGGTGGTCACAAACTGCTTGGCGCCGTTGGTGAGGGTGACGACCGTGATGACGGACGCAACCCCAATGACCACCCCCAAGAGCGTAAGGATGGTGCGCAACTTGTTGGCCCAAAGGGACTGGAGTGCAAGTTTGATGGCCTCACTGAATAGCATGGCTACCCTTTCCTTGCCCAGAGGGGCCAGTCCGTGGTTTCCCTCCCATTCCGCCTCCCTTGTTTGAAAGGAACGCCGAAGGGATGGGTTGCCCAGCAGTTCCGGAGCTTGCAACCCAGCATACTCAAACTCCGGCAACCGCGGCCATATTCCTTGCTATTCGTACCGCAGCGCCTCGATGGGATCCAGGTTGGCCGCCTTCCAGGCGGGGTAAATGCCAAACAGCAGGCCAATGGCGCAGGAGACGCCAAAGCCGATCAGCACCCACATGGTCGAAAGCGTGGCGGGCAGGCCGATGGGCAGCAGGTAGACGATCCCGGTGATGACTGCGCCCACAATGACGCCCACCACTCCGCCCACCGCGCATAAGGTGATGGCCTCGGTGGTGAACTGAGTCAGGATGGTCTGCTTGGTGGCGCCCAGTGCCTTGCGGATGCCGATTTCGCGGGTGCGCTCGGTAACCGACACCAGCATGATGTTCATCACCCCCACGCCGCCCACCATCAGGCCCACGCTGGAGACGGCAACCATGAACCCGAAGAGTCCCCCGGTGATGTTGCCCCACAGCTTGGTCAGCGAGTCGGGCCCGAAGATTTCAAAGTTGTCCGGATCAGCGACTTTGACCTTGCGGCGGATGCGCAGCATCTCGCGAATCTCTTCCTCCACCAGGGAGCGGTTCTTGGCGTCGTCGTACTTGACGCTGACCCACAGGTCCAGAACCTCCGGGTGCAGGCTGTGGAAGGTGCCCATGGGAAAGATGAGCTCGTTGTCGTTGGGGTTCTTGCCGTTGCCGAAAGGCTGCTTCTGCTTGTCGAGCACGCCGATCACGGTGTAGAGGCCGTCGGCGACAGTGACTTCCTTGCCGATGGGGTTCTCGCCGTTCACAAAGAGCTGTGCCGCGGTATCGTGCCCCAGCACACAGACCTTCGCGTGACGCTGGTCCTCCTCGTCGGTGAACATGCGGCCTTCCAGCAAGGTGAAATTCGAAACATCCGACACCTGCGCCGTGTCGCCGCTCAGGATGGCGCCCGCCACCTTGTGGCCCTCGTACTTCACGCTCACGTCGCCCACGCCGAACTGCTTGGTGTAGCGGTGGCCTCCGTCGGCAGCCACCACATGGGGCAGCGTGCGCAGCGCATAGACATCGTCCATGGTCAGCTTCTTGCGGGTGAGCTGCTCGGTGGTGGGCCGCACGCCGATCACTGGCATGTGGAAGACCCAGAAGACATTGGATCCCAGCGAGTTGGCAAAATCGGTGACCCGGTTGTTGAGTCCGTTGATGACCGACGAGATGGTGATCACCGTGGTCACGCCGATGACGATACCCAGGATGGTCAGCCCCGAACGCAGCTTGTTTGTCCTCAACGTATCGAGGGCCATCTTGACGGATTCGCGAGTCTGTCCTTGCGCCATTAAAAGCTCCGAGGGAATAGGGGTTAGGGATTAGGGGTTAGGGCCGTTTGTCCTGATCCTTATCCTTGATCGCATTCAGTATTCCCGAAATCATCTTTCCAACTTCAAACGACAAATCTTCTGCCTCATCTATTAGCTTGGAGTCTCCGAACCCGAGTGCGCGAGGAACTTCAAGCTGTGTTTGCAACTCAAAGTTGGATCCCCGTGAAATGCCAAGAAACTGCCTATGTTCACCAGTTCCAAGCCGTCCATGCCCTTCCGCGATGTTGCTCGGAACGGAGACCGCTGCACGTCTGATTTGGCTGGTCAGGCCATACACTTCCTCACGTGGAAAGTCCTTGGTCAGGCGATAAATCGCAACAGACAACTGGATCGCTCTCTGCCAGACCTGTAAGTCGCGAAACGACTGCACCATCACACAACCCCTAACCCCTGACCCCTAATCCCTAGCCCCTGCTCTTAAAGCTCCGCCCGCAGCGCCACCACCGGGTCCAGCTTGGCGGCCTTGCTGGCCGGGTAAACGCCAAAGAAGATGCCCGTGGCCGTGGCCATGAACAGTCCCAGCAGCACGCTCCACAGCTGCACGCTGGTGGGGAAGCCGATCACAATCGTAATCAGCTTGGCCACGATGACCCCGCACATCACGCCGATGCATCCCCCCACCAGCGCCATGGTTCCGCTCTCGATCAGAAATTGCAGCAAAACATCCCGCTGCCGGGCCCCCAGCGCCTTGCGCACGCCGATCTCCCGGGTGCGCTCGGTGACCGAGACCAGCATGATGTTCATGATCACGATGCCGCCCACCACCAGCGAGATGGAGGCGATGCCGATGACCACATCGAAGAAGATCGCCGAGAACTGCTTCCACAGGTCAAGGAATGTGTCGTTGGTCTCGATCTCGAAGTCGTCCAGCTGGCCGATGGCGTCGTGGCGGCGGGCGCGCATCAGCACCCGCACCTCGTCCTCGGCCCGCTGCATCGAGGCGGCGTCTCCATTGGCGCGGGCGTAAATGTCCACCGAGTCGTTGTAGCCGTAGGTCTGCTGGTAGGTGCTGATGGGGATGGCCACCCAGTTATCCTGCGACTGGCCTAGCATCTTGCCCTGGCGGTCGCCCACACCCACCACGGTGTAGGGAATGCCCCCCACGCGAATTTCCTTGCCGATGGGGTCGCCGTCCCCCAGCAGGTTGTCCACAATGTCGTAGCCCACAATCACGTTGTGGGTGGCCTTTGAGTCGTCGGCCGGGGTAAAGCCGCGGCCCAGGGCAATGTCCAGGTTGTCCAGCGAGACCATCGTCCAGGTGATGCCGCGAATATCGGTATCGGTGCTGGAGTGGCCGTTGAAAACCACGCTGCCGGTACGATCCAGTCGAACGCCTACATCGCCGCACTCCGTGCAGTTGTCGCGGATGGCCTCGTAGTCTTCAATGTTCAGCTTCTTGCGCTTCTGAAACTTGAAGTATTCCGCGGCGGAGAAGATCACGCCGGGCATCTGGCGCACCGTAAATACGTCGGCCCCGTGGCTCACCAGCTTGGTGCTCACGTAGGTGTTGGCGCCGTTCACCAGCGTAATCACCATGATGACCGAGGCCACGCCCATCACCACGCCGATTAGCGTGAGCAGGGAGCGCAATTTGTTGCCCCACAGGGACTGCAGCGCGAGTTTAAAGGCCTCACTGAATACCATGTTCCTGCTTTCCTTGCCAGAACGGCGATTGCCCGGCAACGCCTCGACGCGCGGCAAAATCCGCGATGAGGACCCGGCGGCCGGGGGTCCGCAGCCAGACTCCCGCCAGGCTTTCCCTTATGCGCGCAAACTCCGGTATTCCTATTGACGGAGCAACGCCCGTTCAGGCCGCGTCGGGGACACAGAACCTGCCCAGGCCGGGGCCGCTTGCCCCTTTTTGATACGCAGCGGGCCGCCGCACGGTTCCGCAGGGGGGTGAGAAGCCAGCAGCAAAGCGGGAGCGATAGCCAACTTTGTGGGCGATTGAAACGGGGCGCCCCCTTCTTGGCGAGGATTTAACTCTCTAAGAGTGGGAGCCCCCCATCCTCACCGCCCCGAGCTGCCAAAGCCCTTTTCCGCGCGCGCGGAGTCTTCCAGGTTTTCCACTTCTTCCACCGTCCCGGTCAACACCGGTACCGGAATCATCTGGGCGATCTTCTCCCCCGCCTTCAGCTCCACGGTGCTGTCGCCCAGGTTGGTCATCAGCACCAGGATCTCGCCGCGGTAGCCGGCGTCGATCACCCCGCCCGTGGTGGCAACGCCCCTGGATGCCATCGACGAGCGGTCCCGCACCAGCAGGCCCAAGGGAGCGCCCGTCGCGGGGTGCCGGGCTTCCACGGCGATCCCGGTGCGCATCTTGACGGTGGTTCGGGGGGGCAGCAAAGCGCCTTCCAGCGCAAACAGGTCGTAGCCCAGGTCTTCGCCGGGATGGGCCACCACCGGCAGCCGGGCACTTTCTTCCAGCAGTTTCACTCGCAGCATCTCTTCATCGTATAGCCAGAAAATGGCCAGCCCCGGCCGGGAACTCTCCCCGGCCGGGGCTGTCGTGGTGGGTCAAAACATTCGGCAGGAAGATCCTGTAAGCCGAATTCTGTCGTGTGCGGTCATTCCTCTAGACGCCGCGTTGCCGCGGACGTTCATCAGCGACCTACCCGGAGGTTTCGGCACCTGCTCGAGCCGCCTGGGCGCACCGGGCCGGTGCGCAGCGCCGCCTGGCTCTATCGCCGGCGCTTCCCTCCCTATTTGGTCTTGCTCCGTGTGGGGTTTACCTTGACCCCGGCCCTTACGGGCGCGAGCGGTGCGCTCTTGCCGCACCATTTCACCCTTACCCCGGCGCTGACGCAGCAAGCTGCATCAGGGTCGCCCTCCCGAAAGAGGGGTAGCCGAGGCGGTATCTTTTCTGTGGCACTGGCCGTCCATGAGCCTTGACGCTCACGTCCCGGACGTTATCCGGCACACTGCCCTGCGGAGTTCGGAC